>Ga0265303_10002123_pt1 | contig 12298 bp, 12 predicted proteins | sample Helome_2_FD_192494 | JGI IMG/M metagenome (GOLD analysis project Ga0265303, IMG submission 192494) | Marine sediment microbial communities from subtidal zone of North Sea - Hel_20160317 (Illumina Assembly) | ecosystem: Environmental > Aquatic > Marine > Subtidal zone > Sediment ...
CAACGCCGGTACCCCATCCGTCGACGCCACCGTGGTGACAGGCTTGGGCTTACCGGTGCCGAGCCAGATGGCGGAGCGAATCACGACGCCCAGGCTCTTGGTTGCCGGGCGTACCTGCAAGGCGTACGCATTGGCGTCCATGCCCTTGGGGAAGTTGAGCCGGTAGCCGTCGAGGCCCTCGGCGGCGAGCTGTTTGGCGAGTTTCTCCGCCGCCGCCTCGCCAGCGGCGTCCCGGTCGTAGGCGATGAGCACCCGCTCGATGCCGTGCTGCTTGAAGGCGGCCAGGTGGTCGGCAGTGAAGCCCTCCACGCCGTAGCTGGCGGTGACGTTGCGGTAGCCCGCGCACCAGAAGGTGAGCGCGTCGATCAGGGACTCACAGACGATGACTTCCTTGGAAGCCGCCAGGGCCTCGGCGTTCCACACACCCTTGTGGGGTCCTGACAGGTAGAGATGCGAAGGTGTGCCCTTGCGCAGATGGTCGTTGACCTTGCGCCCGTAGAGCTCGGTGACGTTGCCTTCGATATCGAAGACGGGGATGACGAGGGAACCGTTGAAGTGCTCGTGCCCGGAGGGACGGAGGAGACCGAGGCGCTGGAGCTGGCCACGCATGGCCGCGCCCTCGCGCCGGTTCTTGGCCGGCAGCCGATAGCCCAGGGTGCGGTTGGCGAAACCGAGCCGGAAGTGCTCAATCGCCTCGCGCGAGGCAATCCCCCGCTTCTCCAGATAGGCCAGGGCCTCGGGAGAGGCCTTCAGAGTCTGGTGGTAGTAGTCCACCACCTGGGCAAGCAGCCGGGCATCTTCGGCGTGAGTCTCCAGGGTGGTTGGTAGCTTCTGCACCGTGGAGCGTTTCACTGCCCCGGCGGCTAAAGGCTGGTAGTCGGCCTGCAGCAGGGCCACCGCATGGCGGAAGGACACGCCCTCGGCGCGCATCACCCAGTCGATGACCGAGCCGCCGGCCTGGCAGGCGCCGAGGCAGTGCCAGAGATTCTTGGCCGGCGAGATGACTAGCGAGGGCTCGTGGTCGTCGTGGAAGGGGCAAAGGCCGATGAGGTCTGCGCCGTGGCGCTTCACGGAGACCCCCATCCCCTCGGCCAGGCGCTGGAGGGAGACCTCCTGTTTGAGGCGTTCGATCTGGTCGTCTGGAATGCGGGCCATGGGCGGTTCCTCCAAAACCCTGTCAAGGGGGTTTGAAAAAATATAACTCAGGCGCTAGATTACTCACGAGGTGAGTAATGTCAACTCTCATCCTTAAAAGTCGGGGTATGCTGATGCCGTTGCCAATAGACCTATTCGGATTCATGACCTCCGACGACAAGCAGTTCTTCAAGATACTGGGAGCACGTATCGCGCGCTTACGCAAGGAGCAGGGCCTCAGCCAGCAGGCACTGGCCGATGAGCTCGGCATTGCCCAGCAGACCCTGGCTCACTACGAGGTAGGCCGGGCGCGTATGCCGGTATCGCTGTTGCCGGCGCTGGCGCAGTTCTTCGGAATCGCGGTGGATGAGCTCTTAGGTCTCAAGAACGGGGCGGGTAAGCGTGGACCTACCCCGATGCTGCAACGACAGATCGAACGGCTCAGCCGCCTACCCAAGACCAAGCAGAAGGTCGTGATGGAGATGTTGGAGGGGGTGTTGAGTCAGACGAGTCGATAAAGGATTTCAACTACTTTGGACCGTTGACAAGCCCCGCGACGGCGAGGCTTGGGTGAGGTGTTCTCAGCTAAAAGGAAAGGGAATTTTGACAATTCGAATGTGGAGATGGAAAAAGGAAAGACCAGACTCCATTGCCTGGACCCTGAATGCTACGATGCTAGACCTGGCCCCTTTCCGCTCTTCAGTCGCCACCCCCTGCACCATCCCCGAAACTACCGAAGCCGTCTGTTCCTAAAGATAAATTCATCACTGCTTCGACATTGAAATCCGCATCACCACCGTAAAAGCGGTCAGCGACTTCACTGCGTAATTCACCAAAGTCTTGAGTAATACCAGGTGCGCCACTAAGTGCATTAAGCTCCTCTCTGGTTAGAAAGATAGCATATGCATAATGGATATAGCGTTGATTCAGCTCGCAGTCTTCGATAGTTTTCTTGATTTGACCAGGCGTATATTTATCAGTGCGCCCATACCGTTGAAGCAGTAACCGCGGCATTCTTCTTACATACTGCTTTATTGCTCGTCGCCTCAAAAAACCTTCTAACATGTGGAAGCAGCCCAACGCCTCAATTAAGTGCGAAGCCTTTCATCATCCATATCCTTTGCTGCCACCCTAGCCGCCACAAATCCTACCGTGATATATAAAAACAAGCCTTTTATTATCCAAAAAAAACCACGTTTACCCCTAAGAAGCTTTACTGCATATGCTTTTTTCGCGTAAATATGTCCTGCGGAAGCAGCTTTCTCGTATAAGTCAATGGCGCGCTCTTCGTCACTTGACACGCCTTTGCCTTGGTCGCACATAACTCCAAGCTTATAGATTGATGGTGCATAACCGTGAGATGCAGATTTCTCATACCATTTTATAGCAGAAGCATAGTCACCTTTAGTAGCACTTAACTTGCCAAGATAAAACTGCGCTTCCACATCATCGCGTTCAGCAGCCTTTGAAAGCCAAAACTCCGACTGCTCGAGATCCTTTTCTACTCCTTTACCACTTAAATACATCCACCCGACAAACATTTGGCAATTGCTATATCCACGCTCAGCGAGATCACGGTATTTGTTAAATGCATCTGTGTATCGTCTCTCGCAGTACAACGAATGAGCCTGCTCAAACTCCTGCGCCAATCTGTCTTCAGCAGCACTCATAACAATCCTGGTCAAAATGGCTGGCACATTGCCTCTAAATATCTTTACTTCTTGTTTGGGTCTTTTGGTTGCGTGGCTGGTGGTTTATCACGTGGCGGTAATTTTGGCGGCTTAGGTGCGCTATCCGGTCTGGCCCCACCATCAGCATCGTCATGCTGGGTATACAAACACCACAACAGATAAGCTACCTTGGCAGCGCCTTTTAACCTCTTGAGCAGTTTCCTGTCACACTTATCCTTCTTTTGGTCGTTACTGCACTGCTGTGGGTTTAAACCAAACGGGTCAACAAAAGTTAATGGATTATTGGCGGCATATGTATAGAGCTGATTTAGCTCAAAAACCTCTTCATCCTCATTGAACAGAACGGGCCCAAGTGGGTCCGCCGTGATGTACCTCCCAGTGCCCGGGTCATAATCTCTGAAGTAGTTGTAAACTTCTCGGCCCTACGACGCCTCAGCCTTAGCTTCTCGATTTCCCCTGCGCGGTCAGTGGCTTAGCTGCCGATTTTTCCCGATGCACCTCCGGATCCCGAAAAAATCCCCTATATGCGGTTTTCAGATTAGCACAGCGGGAGGGCGTGGATTGGGTTTGTTCTTTAGCCGCTAGAGGTGCGTCCGGGCAGGCGGGCGGTTATGCTATACATGTATAGCATTTCAGGAGACTTCCCCATGTTGGCCATTCGACTGCCCGAGGAAATTGAGCGGCGGCTCGCCGAGTTGGCTGCCAAGACCGGTCGCACCAAGAGCTTCTACGCCCGTGAAGCCATCGTGATGCATCTGGCGGAGCTGGAGGACGCCTATCTGGCCGCCGAGCGCCTGAAGCATCCTGCCAAGCGCTGGACCCAGGAGGAGCTGGAGGCAGGGGTTGACCTGGAGGGTTGAGTGGGACGATCGCGCGCGGCGCGAGCTTCGTGGGCTCGACCATCCGGTGCAGCGCACGATACTTCGCTACTTCTCCGAGCGCATCGCCACGGGCGAGGATCCGCGCCGTTTTGGCAAGCCCCTGCGACATGGGCTGCAGGGCCTGTGGCGCTATCGGATCGGGGACTACCGAGCGCTGTGTCACATCGAGGAAGAGCGGCTGGTGGTGTTAGTGTTGGCGGTGGGGCATCGGCGGCAGATCTACGGCTAAGAGGGTGCTCCCTTTAGCGGCGAGAGGGGCGCGGCAGCGCCCTGTGAGGGCCGCCCGGCTGGGCGGCCCGCTGGGGAGCTAGTCGCCTTGGGTCAAGTCCTCGTCGTGCCAGTAGGGGTAGCCGACGCGCTGGTAGTAGGCGTAGGCCATGTCGCGCTCGTCGGAGCCGTTGGAGCAGTAGCCGTCGTCTCTGGGGGTGTCGGCCCAGCTGATGATGCCAGCCAGGTCGGCGATGAAGCCCCGGAGCACGGTCTCAGGCGTGGTGCCATCGTCTTCGCACAAGGCGACAAACTCCGGCGGCAGTTCGAGGGTCAGTTTGTGGGTCATGGCGCGGACTCCTTCAGGTCACTACCCGGCGGGATTGCCGGGCAGGGTTCCCGGGGAGCGCCGCGCGCAGGTCCGTCAAGGGTGCGCAGCACGTAGCTTGCCCTTGACGGGGTGAGCACGGTGCTAAGCTCCGACATGCCAGGCAAGCACGCTTTTCTCCTACGGTGGTCGCAGGCAACAGGGTGCGGCGGGCTGCGGGCGGGAGCGAAGGACGCGAAGCGGCCGCAGCCGCCCGCAGTCCGACGCAGGGCGGGTGGGGCGGGTGGGGCTCGAGAGGGGCCTGGGGCTGAGCCTTGATAAGCGGGCGAAGACACCAGGCCCGGTAGTGCGCAGCACACCTTTTGGAGCGTAAGCGACGCGGCCATTTAACATAGCGCTGATTACGCGGGCGGGGGTCGCGCCGGGCCAGGACGGCCCGGCCCCCGCCGGACACATAGGAGATGTGCGCGTAATCCCGCGTTATGTTACTTGGCCGCCCAGAGCCCCCGTGAGGGGGATGGGGGGTGATCAGCCAGGCAACAGTAAGCCCCATGCGATGATCTTTCATGTCACGCCCAGCCTGGCTCGGGCTTGCTGTTGGCTGGCGTAAAACCGCTTCCAGCTTGAGCGATAGCTGAAGCTGCACAATCGCGAGCCAGGGATGGCGAGCGTCTGGAACGTAGCCACCCAAGCCGAGCAAAGACGGCCAGGGATTGGCCGGTCCAGCCCGGCGCGGCGCTTGGCCCTCGGCCTGCAAGGGGCGTGACTGTCGGCATGGATGCCGGCGCGCCCCTTGCCTGGCCCTGCAAGCGCCGTGACGGGCGGTCCGACGGGTCAGCGTGTCCGGCAGCCTCCGCACTGTCCGTCTACTCCGACGTGTCCGATGGCTCGTCATCCGCTTTGGCAGCTAAAGCGGTGGACAGAGTGTCCACGCCAGGGGCGTCGCCATCATCCTGTCGGCGTACCCGTGGCCGATCCGCCGGATGCGTCAGCGCATGGACCTCTTTCAGCTTGCGGATGCTGACCTGGGTGTAGATCTCAGTCGTCGATAGCTGGCTGTGTCCCAGCATCGCCTGGATGTGTCGGATGTCCGCGCCGTTATCGAGCATCAAGGTTGCCATCGTATGCCGGAAGATATGACACGCGCCGGGCTTCTCGATCCCAGCTTGTTCGATGTACTTCTTCACTAGGTCGGTGAGCCGGTTCTTATGGAAGGCCTCGCCGTATTCGTGCAGGAACAACCAGCCCTCATCCGGCTCCACCGCCAGGCCGGGACGTACCTCGTCGGTGTATTTGTCGATCCAGACACAGGCCCGTTGTCCGAGCGGCACCATACGATCCTTCTTACCCTTGCCCTCTCTTACCATCAGAGTGCCGTTGCGCGTGTCCACGTCGTAGAGCTTGAGGTTGATGAGTTCGGCCCGGCGGATGCCGGTGGAGTACAGCGTCTCGATGATGGCCCGGTCCCGGATACCCCGCTCACCATGCAGCATAGTTTGATTGACGATGCGTCCGACTTCCTCATCGGTCAGGATGTGCTTGGGCAGTCGCCGGTGCACGCGCGGCAGTTCCATTTCACTGGCCGGGTTGTAGAGGATGTAGTTCTCCTTGGTCAGCCATTTGAAGAAGGCCTTGATGGGCACCAGGCGTTGCTGTTGGGTGGCGAAGCTGATCGGCTCGCCATCGGGCTTGCGGTAGTGGTACAGGTATCGGCGGTAACGTTCCAGGATCGGGCGGGTGATGTCCTGCGGTTTATCCAGCCCGCGTTCATCGCACCAGACAATGAAGCGTTTGAGCATCCGTTGCCGGATGTCCACGGTACGTGGACTCAGGCCGATGGCGGCGGAGCATTCCAGGAAGCGATTCAGGTAAGGCGTAATGCCGTTGTGGTCGATGGGATGGGGATCGGGTTTGGATGTTGCCGTCCGGCGTGGTTTGCGGACCATCAGTTGGCAGCCTCGGCGAGCATTACCGGGCTATCGCTACGGTACGATCCGTTTCCTTTCCTGGGCCGGAGAAGCGCCTTTTCGTCGATATCATTGCCGGGATCGCCGCAAGCCGCGTCCGCCTTGGCTTTGCGGCCGTTTTTGCCGCCCTGACCTGGTGCCGACTTGGGGCTATCTTGGCCCTGACTTGACGCTGTCTTTTCCTGTTTTGGCCCTGCCTTTTCCACGTCGTAGCGTAATTTCTCGACATCGATCAGGCCCATCAGGTGCGGCCGGTCGTCGTCCTTGCCGTCATACAGCAGCTCGTACTCGATGCACTGGCCGCGTCCTCCCCGATGCACCAACAGGTATTCCAGCTCGGTCAGGCGGCGGCAGTGGATTTTCAGTTGGCCGTCGCTCCAGCCGCTAAAGGCGCGGATGTCCCGGCGGCTAAAGCGGTAATCGCCGCGCTTCATCTCCAGCGCCCGGCAACGCGCGGCCACCAGTTCCACGATCAGCCCCAGCAGCTTGCGGGTCTGTGGCGGCAGCTCGTCCAGGGTGCGGCCCAGCACGTCATGGGCCAGGCGGTTGGCGGTGGCGATGTCATCGAGGGTGACTTCCACGTAGCGGATCGGCTGGCCATTGTGGTTGATGGTCTTGATGGGCCGCTGGTGCTGGTGCAGCAGCGCCAGGCTGTCGATCAAGGTCAGGTATTTGTCATGGTCGCGCCGCGTGCGGGTGCGATCGTCGATGAAGCTCAAGTGCCGGGCGTAAGGGTTCACCACCGCCAGCGGCTGCAACAGCCGTTGCGCATTCTGGTGAAGCCGCAGGATCGCTTGCTTGTCGGCCTTGGCCAGCAAGCCGGACAAGGTGCGCTTATCGCGCTGGATAGCGTGGATCGCCTGGGTCTGTTCACGGCCTTCATCGACGCTCAATACGATGCAGCGGTTGAGCAGTTCCTCGTCGATGTCGATGGCGGTAGTGGTCAGCATGATCATCACCGGCCCCTTGACTTGATAGTCCTGGGTTTTGAGCTCTCCGGTCACCGGGTCTTTCCCCGTCGATGCGATGGTCAGCTCGCCTTCGCTTTGCAACAGTTTCAAGGCGTAGGCCGCATTCGATGCCCCTTCTTCCTCGACGATGGCCAACACCTTGTGTTGCAGATCGGTCTCACCCATGTAGAACAGGCTCTGGCCGGTCATGGCGCTGTACTTGATGCGGTCTTCTGCCGGGATGAAGGCCAGTACCGCATCCATTAACGAGCTTTTACCGGCGGCGCTGGTCGATTGGATGGTCACGGCCAAGGGACTGTCGAGCTTCCTTGAGATGGCCGCCAGATAGCCCACCAGCTTGTTGGTCGCCTCGCCGACCACGCCGCAGCGGGTGAAGTCGTTGCCGATGCGCGAGAGCAGATCAGGAGATTTCAGCAGGGCCACCGCGGCCCTGGTTTCCTCCTCATCGAGGGTGACGGCTTTGTCTTTCGGGGCCTGCGCGGACTGGATGTTTTCCGCCTGCAGGGCCTCCAGCTTCAACAGCAGCTTGCCTAGATCAGCCTTGATCACCTCGTCCTTGACGCCCAGCTCGACGGCAGCCTGCTTGATGAAGGCCCAGCGCGGGCGTTGCTGGTACAGATCGAAGGTATCGACATAGACGGATCCGCCAGCCCCATCGAAGGTCGGACACGATACCAGCAGATTGATCTTCATCACGTCATAGGCCAGGTTCTTGCCCAGGCCTCGGATGCGGTAGCGCCGATCTCCCAGGGCAATGATGATTTCGTTGTCTTTTACGGCCGCTGCGATATCGGACTGCGGCGCGTGCGGCACGACGGCGGCGGGCAAGGGTTCCGGGTTTTCCCCTTTAGCGGCTAAAGGGATGGAGGATCCGTCTTCGGGATCGGGTTTCGGTGCCGTATCGGATTCCAGCGGCGAGGTTTCCGGCTCAGAGACCGGAACAGGCGTTGATTCACCGCTCACCGCCTCGGTGGTTACCGGCTTGGCCCGCCCCTTACCCAACCATACCGCGCTGCGGATCACGACACCCAGGCTCTTGCTGGCCGGGGTGACCTGTAGCGCGTACTCGTTGGCATCCATCCCCTTGGGGAAGTGGATGCGGTAACCATCGATGCCTTCGGCCATGAGCCGCTTCGCCAGCTTCTCCGCCGCCGCCTCGCCGGCGGCGTCCCGGTCGTAGGCGATCAGCACCCGTTCGGTGCCGTGTGCCTTGAAGGCGGCCAAGTGATCGGCGGTGAAGCCTTCCACGCCGTAGCTGGCGGTGACATTGCGCAAGCCCGCGCACCAGAAGGTCAAGGCGTCAATCAGGGATTCGCACAGGATGACTTCGGGCGAAGCCTTCAGCGCCTCGATGTTCCATACCCCGGCATGGGGACCGGGCAGGTACAGGTGATAAGGCGTGCCTTTTCTCTGGTTGTCGTTGACCTTGCGCCCATACACTTCCAAGACCTGGCCGGATTCATCCATCACCGGGATCACCAGCGAGCCGGTGAAGTGCTCATGGCCGGAGGCTCGATACAGGCCCAGCCGCTGCAACTGGCCACGGATCGCCGCGCCTTCCTTGCGGTTCTTCGCGGGTAGCCGATACCCCAGCGTGCGGTCGGCGAAGCCCAGCTTGAAGCGGTCGATGGCCTCGGCATTGGCGATGCCGCGCCTCTCCAGATAGGCCAGCGCCTCGGGCGAAGCTTTAAGGGTTTCGTGGTAGTAGTCGGTGACCTGCCCCAGCAGCCGCGCATCCTCGGCGCTCGCCTCCAGTGTCCTCGGCAATTTCCGCACCGTGGAGCGTTTCACCGCCGCACCAGAGCCGACGGCTAAAGGTTGATAGTCGGTCTGCAACAGCTCGACGGCATGGCGGAAGCTCACGCCCTCGGCGCGCATCACCCAGTCGATCACGCTGCCGCCCGCCTGGCAGGCGCCGAGACAGTGCCATAGGTTGTTCTTCGGGCTGACAACTAAGCTGGGATCGTGGTCGTCGTGGAACGGACACAGGCCGATGAGGTCCGCGCCGTGGCGTTTCAAGGAGATGCCCATGCCTTCGGCCAGGCGCTGCAAGGCGATGTCCTGTTTCAGGCGGTCAATCTGGTCGTCGGGGATGCGGGCCATAAGGGCTGCTCCAGAAACGCGTCAATACGCTATCGGGCTGTATTTCTAACAGCTACTCCGCTATATTGCAAGCAGCTAAGCAGAAACGAGGGGTTACAGTGAGCGCACAGTCATCGGCATGGGCAATGCACAACATGGCGTTCTCGGAACGACTCGGGCAGCTACGCAAGGAACGCGGATTGACTCAACAGGGCCTGGCCGACTTGGCCAGTGTGCATCTCACACAGATCCAGCGCTATGAGGCGGGCACCGCCCAGCCCACGCTGGACGTGATGAAGAAATTGGCGTTGGCGTTGACGGCCAGCACTGACTGGCTGCTGTTCGAGGAAGACGAGCGCGGACCGGATGACGAACTGAAGCTACAGTTCGAGGCCCTCCGGCAATTCGACGAGGAAGAGCGGAAGACGGCTCTGGAAGTGCTGGACGGTCTGATCCTAAAGCACCAGGCCAAGCGCATGGTGCAGCGATCCCAAAGCCAGGCCGCTACAAAGATCACCGCGAAAGCGGCGCAAGGCGGCGGCTAACCAATCAGCAACTCAAGACCGTTAACACAAGCCCCGCGACCGCGGGGCTTGCGAAGGGATTTCTCAGTTAGTCACAAAGGGATTGCTGGCGGGTGGGAGTAACCAAGGCCCTCTTGACATGCACAATTCAAGACCTGACCCCGGGCTTCCTCACGTCGATATACAGGATCTGGTAGCTCGGTAGAAAATGCCGGGCATAGTGCTCGCGACTGGCCCGGATGAGATCGCTGTGTTTGGTGTCGACCCGACGCCGGGCCTCTTCGGCCAAGTCCGCTTGCAGCGCAAGGCGCTGACGGATCTCAGCGGCGTTATTCCAGGCTTTGAGCAGTTGGCGCCAGTCGTATAGGGGGGCTTGCAGGATCGCCTTGAAATCATCGGCCAGCCGATAGGCGCTGTTGGGGGACTTGGCGACGGGATGGCCGGGGATGAATTCTCGGGTCTTGGCATCGAAGTAGAGCTTTTCCATGCCGCCCAGCTCCCACAGAGGTTTTAGCCAGTAGTCACGGCCTTCCCGGTCCATCTTGCGCTGGCCGCGCTGGAGAATACCCACGTGGCAGGCAATGTGCGCGGTGCTGGCGCCGTCGCAGAAGTGGGTACCGGCGGGGGCCTTGGTGAACCAGCTCTCGTGCTGATCGTCGAGCAGGGCGAAGACGGCATCGGTCAGATCGTCGGTGTGGCGGTCGATGGCCCTGAGGACGGCGGCGATGCGGGCCTTGGTAACGCCCTGGTACGCATCGGGTACCGGCGCTTTGCCCTGGGCCAGGGCCGTTTTCCTCAGTTGGTTGATTTTTTCTTCGAGCGCCATTGTCGATGCATTATGAATGCGGAAGCCCCGCGGGGCGGGGCTTAGGATGAAGGATTCTCGGTTAGATGGGAAGGATTAATACAGTTGTCTATTGCTCGATGAGGGCCCTTTTCCCTGCTTGTGCCAATGCTGCAATGCAAGACCTGACGCCGGTCCTTTCCTCTCGTAGCCTAGGTTGCTGTTCGCCGCAGGCGAATCCAGTCGGCAGACAATATTCCGATGATGGCCAATTGTAGGAGGGGCAGAAAGCCGTCGATGACCAGAGTACCAAAGCCCGCAACCCACCCAACATGGGGTAACAGGGAAACGTGTGCCAGGTAGGCTTGTAAAGGTCCGGCGTCACCCCTATTGTCATAGCGTACAAACCAGTCCAGCAAAAAAACCACCGAGCACATTATCGCCAGCCCCCTCCAGTGCCGGACACCTCTTAGTACCGTGATACCAACGGCCAGACCCGCTCCGACTAGTGCGAGATTAATCAGCCACTCTCGCCAAAGAAGATCCCGCATCGCGGCGTACTCACGCTTGAACTCCTGCCGGTCTTTCTCTTCAATCCAAGTTAAGTGCTCAGTGTGGAGTTCCTGAGCCGATATCGCGATCCGAGCAGTTGGCAACGGATATAAGTAGGCCCCGTACAAGACCCATGTTACCAACAGAACTAGCGCGATACTTCTACGCTTCGTCCAATTCATTGTCATTAACCTACTGGGCGAGGCCGACCAATACATGCGGACCCCAGACAAGTAGGTTCATATCCTGGGAGGTGAACTAACTCGCGGCACACCTTGATGCACGCATTCAATACCGCACCAGAATGGACCGTCTGCCTCTGAAGCTTACCGGATGCAATGCATCCCTCTATCAGGATGTCCCGCGTCATTCTGTTAAGAGGTACTCGACGCTTGCACACAAACTGGGCACATTCCACTCCTGCATCCCATCCCCCCTGCCTCACCCAAAGATCCCTCAGGAGGTGCTTGGCAACCTCCCCCGACCACCAAGATTGGAGGCCGTATGGGTCGTAGTACCGTCGTGGGTTGTTTAAAGCGTACACGTAGGTATTAATCCCACCTTCCAACCCAATCGGATCACTCTCGATGTACCTCCCCGTACTCGGGTCATAATCTCTGAAGTAGTTGTAGTGCAACCCGTTCTCGGCGTCAAAGTACTGGCCGGGGAAGCGCAGGGGGTTGTCGATGGCGGCGGTGGTGACCGTCGCCTTACCGAAAGGCTCGTAGTCGGCCTGCCAGACGGTTGCCTGGCTTGCATCGGTGATGAGCTGCGGGGTGCCCAGATGGTCGGTGTGGAGGTAGTAGGCGGCGGTGCCGGCGGCCGGGATGTCCCGCACATCGGTCAGGCTGTAGAAGGCCGACTCAATCTGGCCCTCCAGAATGCTCAAGTCACCGAAGGCGAAGCCGTCCTCGAAGCGGGTCAAGGCCCCAGCGATGACCAGCCCGGCCCCGGTATCGTGGCGGAAACGGTACTGGGTGGCCGCCCCCCAGGGCTCTTGCTCCCAGTCGGGCGGTGCGATGGCGTAGGTCTCGGTCTGGGCATCGACGTCGGTTAGCGTGACGGTGTGGGCGACGATATCGACCCGCCAGGTGACCGGTGCACCGCTGGCGGCATCGGTGGCGGTGATTGAGCCGTCCGGCGCGGCGGTGCCGAAGTAGGCCACGTCGCGCGCCGC
>Ga0265303_10002124_pt1 | contig 12293 bp, 9 predicted proteins | sample Helome_2_FD_192494 | JGI IMG/M metagenome (GOLD analysis project Ga0265303, IMG submission 192494) | Marine sediment microbial communities from subtidal zone of North Sea - Hel_20160317 (Illumina Assembly) | ecosystem: Environmental > Aquatic > Marine > Subtidal zone > Sediment ...
CTGCCATCGCGGCGTGTATAGGCGCCGGTGAGCAGATTCTCCTCGACCGTGAGATGTTCGAAACAATGGCGTCCTTCCATGACCTGGATAACGCCCTGTTGTACCAGTTGGGCCGGGGTGAGCGCATCGATACGTTCACCCTGGAACTCGATACTGCCCTTGGTGATATCGCCACGCTCGGCGCGCAGCAAGTTTGATATCGCTTTTAACGTAGTCGTTTTACCTGCGCCGTTGGCGCCGAGCAGGGCGACGATGCCCTGCTCGGGTACCTCGAGCGAGACGCCTTTCAATACCAGGATGACATGGTCATAAATGACCTCGATGTTGTTCACCGACAACATCGTCCGGGTACTAGTTACAGCTGCGGTTTCGTTCACGACGCTTTGTTAATTACAGATACGCGGTACCACGCTGTTTTCCTTGGCGTACTGGGCTGAATCCTCGGCAATCAGAGGACCTGTGATATCACGCAAGGGATCGTAGAAACTGCTCACCAGGCTCCATTTCTTGGCCTTGGCATCCCATTGCTGCAATGCGACCTTTCCAGGACCTTCGTGGTTTTCACAGGTGATCTTGACCGGGATGGTAAATCCAGGTAAACCCAGTTCAGTCAGCCGTGCTTCGTCAACATCGAGTGCCTCGAATCCGTCACGAACGTGTACACCTTTAACTTTGTTGGTGCCGTGGATTTCCATTGCCTTGCGAATCGCTTCAGAAGTCCACATCGCCGCGACCAGGCCCCGGTTGTAGAGCACTTCGCCGATGCGGTCACGATCACCCAGGCCCATGCCCTTGTCGTAAACATGTTTCTTGATGTCATCGTGTGCCGGAAAGTTGTCGCCCGGTTGGTGGAAAGCACCCGAGAGATAACCGTCGGCGCCATCGCCGGCTGGCAGTACGTCGTTTTCAGATCCTGACCACCAGACGCCGATGAAGTGATCCATCGGGTAGCGAATCGACGCGGCTTCCTTGATCGCGACCTGGTTCATAACACCCCAGCCCCACATCATGACCCAGTCAGGACGCTCCTTGCGGATTTGCAGCCAGGTCGCTTTTTGCTCCTGGCCGGGATGGTCGACCGGCAATGCCATGAATTCGAAGCCAAACTTTTTGGCTGCACTTTCGAGGGTACGTATCGGCTCCTTGCCATAAGCAGAATTGTGGTAAACCAGGGCAATCTTTTTGCCCTTGAGCTTGTCCATGCCACCTTCTTTCTCGGCGATATACTGGACAAATACGGTTGCCTGGCTCCAGTAAGTTGCCGGGAAGTTGAATACCCACGGGAATATCTTGCCGTTAGCGGCCGAGGTCCGACCATAGCCCATCGAGAAGATCGGGATGCGATCGACACTGGACTTGGGGATCAGCTGATAGGTAATTCCGGTAGACAATGGCTGGATTGCAATCGCACCCGAATCGCCTTCATTCTTGACGTTTTCGTAGCATTCGACACCACGCTTGGTGTTATACGCCGTTTCACAGGGCGTAAGCTTGAGCTTGGTACCGTTAATGCCGCCATCGCGCTGGTTCAGCATCAGCAGGTAATCGCCATAGCCATTTGCAAACGGGATACCATTGGGTGCATAAGGCCCGGTACGATAATCGAACGACGGGATCGTCAGTTCGTATGCACTGACCGCTCCGCAAAAAAGTGGAATTGCCATCAGGGCCGCCACTATGGTTTTGGTTAAACTTCTGGTTTTCATTACTTCCTCCGGTTTTTTTGTTGGTACTACATTTTAATCAAATTGCGTGCAAACATCCCAGCTACTTGTTGCATAAGCTAGTGCGGGAATGGCCACAGGCGCATTTTTTCCTTGGCGATCCGCCACAGGCGTGCCAGCCCGTGCGGTTCGACAATCAGAAATCCGATAATCAGCACGCCGACGGTGATGATTTCAATATGGGCGGCAAGTGCGGCATCGGTGCCCAATCCGTCGACCATGATATTTTTCAGTAATATCGGCATCATAACCATAAACGCGGCGCCCAGGAACGATCCGAGCACCGAGCCCAGTCCGCCGATGATGATCATGAACAGCACCAGGAAAGACTGGTTGATGTCAAAGGCTTCGGTCGGTTCGGCCGATCCGAGCCAGACCGCGAAATACAGCGCTCCAGCCATGCCGATGTAGAAAGATGATACGGCGAATGCGGATAGCTTGGCGATTAACGGGCGCACGCCGATCAGTTCGGCGGCAATATCCATATCACGAATCGCCATCCAGTTACGACCGATTCGGCCACGCGCGATGTTTTTCGCGAACAGCGCAAACACGGCGACGAATCCGGCGACCAGGTAGTACTTGGCAACCGGGTCAGCCGATGGGCCGGTTATGATTACGCCAAACAGCGTCATCGGGGGCGAGGTAATCATTCCGGTGGCGTTGTAGTTGAAAAACCAGCCTACCTTGTTAAACAGCCAGATCAGGAAGAACTGTGCGGCCAGGGTTGCGACCGCGAGGTAAAATCCCTTGATGCGTAGCGAGGGCAGGCCAAACAGGGTGCCAACCGCCGCAGTTATCAGCCCCGAAAGTATCACCAGCGGAATAAATCCGAGTTCGGGGATGACGGTCATCAGTTTGAAAACTGAAAAGGCGCCGACTGCCATGAATGCCCCGGTTCCGAGTGACAGCTGGCCACAATATCCTGTCAGGATGTTGAGGCCGAGAGCCGCCAATGCATAGATCAGGAAAGGCAGCAGAATCGCGTTCAACCAGTACTGATTCAGTAACAATGGAACAATCGCAAAGGTTACCAACAGCACCGCGAGAACGACATATCGATCCTGGGCGATCGGAAACAGCGCCTGGTCATCCTGGTAATTCGCCTTGAACTGCCCGGTTTCTCGATAAATCATGGTTATACCCGCTCGATGATACGTTCGCCAAACAGTCCCTGCGGCCGAAACAGCAGAAAGGCGAGTGCCAGCATGTAGGCGAACCAGTTTTCGATTGCGCCGCCGACGATCGGTCCGAGATAGACTTCGGCCACTTTTTCGCCGACGCCGATAATCATGCCGCCGATAATCGCGCCGGGAACCGAGGTAAATCCACCGAGGATCAAAACCGGTAACGCTTTGAGCGCGATCAGCGAGAGCGAAAACTGCACCCCGGACTTCGAACCCCACATGATGCCGGCAACGAGGGCGACGATGCCTGCAACCGACCACACGATAACCCAGATGGTGTGCAGCGAAATGCCGACCGAAAGCGCGGCCTGGTGGTCGTCGGCGACCGCACGCAGTGCCCGCCCGATGCGTGTCTTCTGGAAGAATATTGCCAGGAATGTCACCATCACTGCTGCGGTACCAGCGGCAAATATTTCCAGTTTTTCGATATATATATTGAAGCTATCCAGCATCCAGTCGGAGGCGCCCTGCGGGATGCCTATATCCAGTAACTTGACGTCCGAACCCCATAAAATATCACCCATACCTTCGAGTACGTAGGCGAGACCGATGGTGGCCATGAACAGGATAATCGGCTCCTGGTTAACCAGCGGGCGCAGCATGAAGCGCTCGATCGCCCAGGCCAGCGCGACCATGACCGCAATCGTGCCGATGATCGCGAGCCATATCGGCATACCGAACTTTTCCATCAGTCCCACCAGGGTCAGCGCAGCAAACAACGCCATGACTCCCTGGGCAAAGTTGAATATCCCCGAGGCTTTGAATATCAGCACGAAACCAAGCGCCACCAGTGAGTACATGACTCCGGCCATCAGGCCGCTGAGCGCAACTTCGATAAAAAATAACATCAGTTGTTAAGCCTGTTCATGCGGAATCCCCAGGTAGGCGTCGATAACATCCTGGTTGTTGCGGACTTCGTCAGGCAGGCCATCGGCAAGCTGCTTGCCGTAGTCGAGTACCAGCACCCGGTCGGATAAATCCATGACCACGCCCATGTCGTGCTCGATTAACGCGATGGTGGTACCAAACTCGGAATTGACGTCGAGGACGAATCGACACATGTCCTCCTTTTCCTCGCTGTTCATGCCGGCCATGGGTTCGTCGAGCAATAGCAGCTCGGGTTCGGCGGCGAGCGCGCGTCCCAACTCGACCCGCTTCTGCAGTCCGTAAGGTAGCTTGCCGACCGGTTTCTTGCGAATCGCCTGAATGTCGAGAAAGTCGATAATGCGTTCCGCCGCCTCGCGGTTTTCGAGTTCCTCGGCGCGTGCCGGGCCGATATGCAGCGCCTGCCAGAACAGGTTGGTTTTCATCTTCAGGTTGCGTCCGGTCATGATGTTGTCGAGCGTGCTCATGCCCTTGAATAGCGCGATGTTCTGAAAAGTTCGCGCGATGCCGTGACTCGCGGCGACATGCGGCGCCATTTGCTTGCGGGTTTCCCCCTTGAATGTTATCGAACCCTGCTGAGGATGATAAAAGCCGTTGATGACATTGAGCATCGAGCTTTTGCCAGCGCCGTTGGGGCCGATGATCGAGCGAATCTCGCCTTGCTTGATATCAAAGCTGATGTCGTCCAGCACCTTCATGATGCCGAAGGAAAGACTGATATTCTCGACCTTGAGCATTTCGCCGCCGACGTTGCGTTCATTCATGCCGCAGCATCCTGCGTCATGCTGTTAACCGGGTATACCGCGGCGTCCCAGATCTTGATATCGGCTTCGAGCATACCGGTGCGTCCGTCTTCGAAGGTCACCTGGGTTTCGACATGGCATTGATTGCGATCGGAATAGAGCGCGTCGATAAGGATGTCGTAGCGATCTCCGACGAAGTTGCGGCGCACCTTGCGGGTGCGGGTCAGTTCACCGTCGTCGGCATCGAGCTCCTTGTGCAGAACCAGGAAGCGTCGGATCTGCGAATTACCGAGGCGGCTATCCCGTGACAGGTCCTGGTTGACCTTGTCGATACATTCCTTGATCAACTGGTAGACCTCGTCCTGCCCGGCCAGGTCGATGTAACCCGAGTAGGCCATGTTGCGGCGTTCGGCCCAGTTGCCGACCGCGTCGAGGTCGATGTTGATGAACGCGGTGCTGAAGTCACGTTCGTTTCCGTAAACCACGGCCTCCTTGACGAAGGAAAAGAACTTGAGCTTGTTTTCGATGTACTTGGGCGCGAACAGGGTGCCGTCGTTGAGTTTGCCGACATCCTTGGCGCGGTCGATGATTTTCAAATGGCCGTTGTTATCATCGAAATACCCGGCGTCACCGGTATATACCCAGCCATCCGCGGTCTTGGTGCTCGCGGTAGATTCCGGGTTCTTGTAATAAGACTGGAACACGCCCGGGCTGCGATACATGATTTCGCCGTTGTCATCGATCTTGATCTCGACATCGATTGCGGGTGTGCCGACGGTGTCGGCAAACACTTCCCCGTCGGGCTGCACGCAGATAAATACCATGCATTCGGTCTGGCCGTAGAGCTGCTTGATATTGATACCCAGCGAGCGATAAAAATCGAAAATCTCGGGACCGATTGCCTCACCGGCGGTGTAGGCGAGCCGGGTACGGCGCAGGCCAAGCACGTCTTTAAGCGGGCCATAAACGAGAATATTGCCGAGCTTGTAGAGTAGTGAGTCCTTCAGCGATACCGGTTCGCGGTTCAGGATTTTGACCCCGACCTTGCGTGCATGCTGCATGAAGTAGTTAAAGATATCGCGTTTTATCCTGGCGGCGTCTTCCATGCGAATCATCACCTGGGTCAGCATATTTTCGTAGACGCGCGGTGGCGCAAAATAATAGGTGGGCCCAATTTCGCGCAGATCGTGGGCGACCGTGGTCGCGTCTTCCGGGCAGCTGACGCAGAACCCGGCGACATAGGATTGCGCATAGGAAAACAGGTTGTCCCCGACCCAGGCCATCGGCAGGTAGGCGAGCACTTCTTCCTTCGACGTCAGGTCCTCACGAATAATGCCATTACGCGCGGTGATGATAACGTTGTCATTACTGAGCATGACGCCCTTGGGGTTGCCCGTGGTGCCTGAGGTATACAGCATGATTGAGATTTCGTCACCGCTGCCTGCACTGACTTCCTGCTCATAGAAGTCGGGGTGGTCATGGTCGAATTCGACCCCGGCCTGCTGGATCTTTTCATAGTCGTGCAGGAAATCCTGCTCGTAATGAAGCAACCCGCGTGTGTCGTCGAAAATGATGTGCTCAACAAGCGGGCAACGATCACGTACCTCGAGCATTTTGTCGACCTGTTCCTGGTCTTCCACCAGCGCTATCTTGACGTCGGCGTTATCGAGTACATAAGCCATTTCATCGGCAACCGCGTCCTGGTACAACGGCACCGGAACTGCCCCCAACGCTTGCGCCGCGGTCATGCCCCAGTACAGGCGCGGACGGTTGTCACCGATAATCGCGAGCTTGTCGCCGCGTTTCAGTCCGAGGCTGGCCAGTCCGCAGGCAAGTGTGCGGATTTCGGTTGCCGCCTCGGCCCAGCTCCAGGACTGCCAGATTCCGAGGGCTTTTTCGCGAATCGCATCCTGGTCAGGACGCAGCTTCACATGGCTTTGCAATAGCTTGGGAAAAGTATCAAGCGCTGTGTCGTGTTCCATTGGTTAACTGCTACTCGGCGCAGTTCTTATTGTTGATCTGGTTCGAAGTGCAGATCATCGGTCAAAAGACCAACCCCGTCAATTCTGCTGTTCGCTATTGTTATTGGCCTTGCTGCCGAGACGGCGTGTCGCTAGTCGTAAACGTAGAAACCGCGACCGCTCTTGCGGCCGAGGTAACCGGCGTCGACCATTTGTTGCCAAATCGGGCAGGGGCGGTACTTCGAATCGCCAAAACCCTCGTGCAGTACCTTGATCACCGACAGGCAGGTATCGAGCCCGATCAGGTCGGCCAACATTAACGGGCCCATCGGGTGCGACATGCCCAGTTTCATGATTTCATCGATACCTTCCGCGCTGGCAAGCCCTTCATAGTAAACGTAGGCTGCTTCGTTCAGCATCGGTATCAGGATGCGGTTGGCAACGAAGCCTGGGCTGTCCCTGGCCTCGATCGGAATCTTGCCGATGAATTCGCTGAGTTCGTGTACTGCCTGGTAAGTTTCATCGGTGGTTTGCAAAGCGCGAATAACTTCGACCAGCGCCATCATCGGCACCGGGTTCATGAAGTGCATGCCGATCACCTGGTCAGCGCGCTGTGTCGCGCCGGCGATACGCGTCAGTGAAATCGATGAGGTATTGCTTGCGAGGATGGCGTCGGCCTTACAGATGTTATCCAGTTGCTCGAAGATGCTGAGCTTGAGCGCTTCGTTTTCAGTGGCGGCTTCGATCACGATATCGACCTCGACGAGTGCATCGAGTGAAGTTGAGGTAGCGATGTTGGCGAGCGCAGATTGCTTGTCATCAGCGCTGATTTTTTCTTTCTTGATCAGGCGATCGAGGCTGGTTGATATCGTTTCGAGGCCGCGTTCAAGCTGCGCTTCACCGATGTCCTGCAGTGTGACCGCAAGACCCGCCGCGGCGCAGACCTGCGCGATGCCGTTGCCCATGGTTCCGGCGCCGATCACGCCCACTGTTTTTATGTTCATTTTTACTCCTAGTCATCCCGCGGTCTGACCCGATGCGTCGGACCGGCGGGATCCAGATTGTCAAAAATAATGTGCACTCTTTCGAGTGCGTCTGGTTAACTGGATCCCGGCTTGCGCCGGGATGACAATTCAAAACAAGTCATGCACACACAAGCTGGAATCTTATAACACGTCGGCATTGCTGGATTCCGGCTTGCGCCGGGATGGCAGTCGCTTTGGGCGACTGTCACATATTTCTTCGGTATTGGCCACCGACTTCGAACAGCGCATTGGTGATTTCGCCGAGAGAACAATGGCGTACCGCGTTGACGAGTTCGGCAAATATATTTTCATTGTTGATTGCAGCCTGGCGCACGCGCTCAAGCGCATCGACGCTGGTATAGGCGTGAGTCTTCTGAAATTCACGCAAGCGCTTGATCTGGCTCTGCTTTTCTTCGTCGCTGGAGCGTGCCAGCTCGATTTCGTACTCCTGGGGCCCGCTCGGATTCAGAAAGGTATTGACGCCTATGATCGGCAGCGAGCCATCATGCTTGCGATGCTCGTAAAGCATCGACTCGTCCTGGATCCTGCCGCGTTGATACCCGGTTTCCATCGCACCCAGTACGCCGCCACGTTCGGAAATGCGTTCGAATTCCTGCAGCACGGCTTCCTCAACCAGGTCGGTGAGTTGTTCGATGATGAAAGATCCCTGGTTGGGGTTCTGGTTTTTCGCAAGCCCCCACTCGTTGTTGATAATCAGCTGGATTGCAAGCGCGCGTCGCACCGAATCCCCGGTCGGGGTCGTAATCGCTTCATCGAACGCATTGGTATGCAGGCTGTTGCAATTGTCGTATACCGCGATCAGCGCCTGCAGGGTAGTGCGGATATCGTTGAAGTCCATCTCCTGTGCATGCAGCGAACGGCCCGAGGTCTGAATGTGATACTTGAGCTTCTGACTGCGTTGATTGGCGCCGTACCTGTTTTTCATTGCAGTCGCCCAGATGCGTCGCGCGACGCGGCCCATGACCGTGTACTCGGGGTCCATGCCATTACTGAAGAAAAAAGACAGGTTTGGGGCAAAATCGTCGATCTGCATCCCACGCGCGAGGTAGGTTTCAACGAAGGTAAAACCATTCGCGAGCGTAAACGCGAGTTGCGAGATCGGATTCGCGCCTGCCTCGGCGATGTGATAGCCCGAAATGGAAACCGAGTAGAAATTACGAATGCGGTGATCGATGAAGTATTGCTGGATATCGCCCATCATCTTGAGCGCAAACTCGGTCGAGAAAATGCAGGTATTCTGTCCCTGGTCCTCTTTCAGGATATCGGCCTGCACCGTGCCGCGGATGTTTTCCAGCGCCCAGTTGCTGACCTTGTCGATTTCCTGGTCGCTTGGCTGGCGCTTGTTCTGGTGCGAAAATTTTTGCAGCTGCTGGTCCATTGCCGTATTCAGGTACATCGCCAGGATAATCGGTGCAGGACCATTGATCGTCATCGAGACCGACGTCGAAGGGCTGCATAAATCGAAACCGTCGTAGAGCGCTTTCATATCTTCCAGCGTGGCAATCGACACACCGGAGTTGCCAACTTTGCCGTAAATGTCGGGACGTTCATCCGGGTCGCAGCCGTAGAGCGTTACCGAATCGAACGCGGTCGAAAGACGCTTGGCCTCGGAATGCTCGGACAGCTTCTTGAAGCGACGGTTGGTTCGAAACGCATCGCCTTCGCCGGCAAACATTCGCGTCGGATCCTCGCTTTCGCGTTTGAAAGCGAAAACACCCGCGGTGAACGGGAAGCTGCCCGGCAGATTTTCCAGTAATAACCATTTCAACAATTCGCCATGGTCCTCGAAGGCTGGCAGCGAAACCTTGGGAATGCTCGATCCGGATAGCGTTTCGTATTTAAGATCGGTGCGTATTTCACGATCACGAATTTTTACGACGTACTCGTCACCGGAGTAATTCCGGCGAACCTCGGGCCATTGTTCGAGTAGTTTGCGCGAGTTGTCATCCAGCGCGGCTTCGCGTTTTGCAATCAGGGCATCAAGTTCGGTTGTGTCCGATCCCTGCTTACTCTCGATCAGCATGCGCCGGGTTTCGTCGAGCTGCTGACGTTCGCGCGCAAGCGCAACCTGGTGCCTGGCGTAGTCGTGATAGTCGCGCACGGTAGTCGCGATCTCGGCGAGATAGCGTACCCGCTCGGAAGGTACGATGACGGTTCGCCCTGTCGATTTGCGGGTTTCGAACCTGGGAAGATGACTCGGGCCAGGATCCAGCCCTAACTCCTCCAGTTTGGCCATGACTTCCTGGTAAAGTGCTGTGGTGCCATCGTCGTTGAAACGAGACGCGATGGTTCCGAAAACAGGCATGGTTTCAATAGCCTTCGAAAAAGCCTCGCGGTTGCGCTGCACCTGCTTGCAAACGTCGCGGTAGGCATCCTCGGCACCCTTGCGGTCAAACTTGTTGATCGCAACAATGTCAGCGAAATCGAGCATGTCGATTTTTTCGAGTTGGCTCTGCGCGCCGAATTCGGGCGTCATTACGTAGAGTGATGTGTCGACCAGCGGCACGATGGCGGCATCTCCCTGGCCGATACCGGGGGTCTCTACGATGACGAAATCGAACTCGCAAAGCTTGCAGGCGGCGATCACGTCGCCGATGACCGCCGGGATTTCACCGACCGAATCGCGAGTCGCTATCGAACGCATGTAGATATTGGGGTGATCGATCGCATTCATGCGGATCCGATCGCCGAGCAGCGAACCCCCGGTCTTGCGCCGCGTCGGGTCGACCGCGATGACCGCAATTCTGAGCTTATCGCCGTGATCGAGGCGGAAGCGGCGGATAATTTCGTCCGTCAGCGAAGATTTGCCTGAGCCGCCGGTGCCGGTAATGCCAAGCACAGGGGTGCGGCGCTCGGCGGCGCCTTGTATGATTCGAGCGCGCATTTCTTTGCTGGCGCTATCATTCTCGAGCGCCGTAATCAGGCTCGCAAGTGCTGCTGTATCGTGTTCGAATAAAGGTTCGATCGAGGTCGGTGCTTGCTGGCCGGGATCGTACTGGCAGCGCTCCAGCATATCGGTAATCAAACCCTGCAGGCCCATGGTCTGGCCATCCTCGGGCGAGTAGATTCGGGTCACGCCATAGGCTTCGAGTTCGCGAATTTCGGTGGGTATGATGACACCACCGCCACCGGCGAAAACCCGGATATCCGGGCGCCCCTTGTGTTTGAGCATGTCGACCATGTACTTCAGGTACTCGACGTGCCCGCCCTGGTAAGAGCTCAATGCGATCGCATGGGCGTCTTCCTGCACCGCGGCATCGACGATTTCCGCCACCGAGCGGTTATGGCCGAGATGAATCACTTCGGCGCCCGACGCCTGCAGGATGCGGCGCATGATATTGATGGCGGCATCGTGCCCATCGAACAGGCTCGCAGCGGTCACAAAACGTATCTTAAGTGGTTTGCTCGAACTCGAAGGGATTGTTATTACCTTTTCCGGTGCGGAACTCATAGCCAGGGCCTCAACGGCATAATTTTAGTTGCATTGTGCGGCGTGTTAAACTACCTTACGTTTACGTTAACGTCAACTACTGAATATTAGACCAGTCAACCGTTATTTGCCCATCTTTTACCCGTATCGATATGAGTAGTCAATTTGAGCCCAGGGATCCCGATTTCAAAAACCGGGTAAAACAGAGTTTCAACGAGCAGAAAGTGATGCAGACGATAAACGCATCACTGGCCGCGGTCGAAGCGGGGCGAGTTGAAATCGAAATCCCGTATCAGCTCGAGTTAACCCAGCAGGATGGATTTATCCACGCCGGCATCTCGTCCACGATCATGGACAGCGCCTGCGGTTACGCGGCATTTACCTTGATGCCGGCCGAGGCGCGGGTGTTGACGATTGAATTCAAGATCAACCTGCTGGCACCCGCCGCAGGCGATCATTTCCGTGCGGTCGGCCAGGTACGCAAAGCGGGACGCAGCGTGTTCGTCGCCGAGGCCGAGCTTTTTACCCGCAGCGATGGAACCGACAAGCTCATCGCTACGATGACGGGGACCCTGATGGCGGTGCTTGCGCAATGAGAACTGCATGAATACAACCGAAACCAGCGATAAAACCTACAGCATCGGTGAACTGGCCGAAGAATTCGGGGTGACCTCTCGAGCACTGCGTCTGTACGAGGAAGAGGGTCTGCTCGATCCGCGGCGTAAAGGTACGCGCCGTATTTACAACGAACGCAACCGTGTGCGCTTGCGCCTGATACTGCGCGGCAAGCGGCTCGGTTGGTCGTTATCTGAAATCAGGGAATCATTCGATCTTTATGATTCAAGCCTGGGTGAGGAAGCCCAGCTCGAATGGATGCTGGAAAAGCTCGCACAACGTCGTGGCTCACTAATGGCGCAGAGAAAGGATATCAACAATGCGCTGCAGGACCTGGAACGAATCGCCGCTGACGCCGAGCAGGCGCTGCAAGGCATTCGTGCGGGGCAACGCAAGGCGGGTCACGTTTAAATCCTGGAGATAGCCAATGATACATCTTCCATCTTTGAATTTTGAACTGGGCGAAACGGCCGACATGCTGCGCGACGCGGTACAGGACTTCGCGCAGGCAGAAATCGCACCGATTGCGGCCGAAATCGATCGCAGCAATGAATTTCCAAATGAACTCTGGCCTAAACTCGGCGACATGGGTTTACTCGGCATCACCGTGCCCGAAACCTATGGTGGTGCCGAAATGGGCTACCTCGAGCATATCGTTGCGATGGAAGAAATCAGTCGCGCATCGGCCTCGGTCGGTTTAAG
>Ga0265303_10002125_pt1 | contig 12290 bp, 12 predicted proteins | sample Helome_2_FD_192494 | JGI IMG/M metagenome (GOLD analysis project Ga0265303, IMG submission 192494) | Marine sediment microbial communities from subtidal zone of North Sea - Hel_20160317 (Illumina Assembly) | ecosystem: Environmental > Aquatic > Marine > Subtidal zone > Sediment ...
ATTTCGACTTCGGACAGGCGCGACTTCCAGCCGCTCATCGCCGTCCCAGGCACGCCTTCGCGAATCGCGAGCCGAATTCTCTGTGCACTCAGCTCAATCGCGGATTGTGGACTGGTAAAGTCCCGGGGTGGCGGCACCATGCCCTGTTTGGCAAGACTGTTACCGTCCCCCGTGTCGCCGTGGCAGACCGAGCAGTAATTCTGATACAGCGCCAGACTATCGATTTCCTGGCCCCGGGAGACAGGAAGCGCAAACAAAGCTGTCGCTATTAGCAAAAACAAAATTACCTTCATCGCAAGCTACTCTGATGTTAGATATGAAATGGACTGAAACCAGGTTTAAGAATATTCAGAGCAACTTTAATGCCATAACCCGCAGAATGGCCCCCGGTGCTAATCTGGCACAGCTCTTGCTCCCTGTGGTTTAAGTTCACTGCTGCAGAAACTCCTCTTATGCCTACTATGCCCCGAATCCCCTCGCGCACCGTTGCTGGTTTGTTGATTGCTTTACTGGCCGCCTGCGCCGCTCCTGCGCCACAACTGAGGGATGTTGAAATACCGGTGTTTCCGTCACCACCTGACCCGGCCCGGATCACCTATGAGCGTTCTCTGACCAGCAGTGCCGACGTTGTCAGTGAATCCGATGAATCGGCATTAAAACGTTTCGTTACGGGTGAAAAGAGAACCGGCATCGGATTGGGCAAGCCCTTTGGTGTGAGAGTGCACCAGGGACGGGTTTTCGTCAGTGATACACTCAGGCGCGAGGTCATCGCGTTTGATGTGCGAGAAGGAAAATTCTTTGAAATTGGTACTCAGAGCCCCGGCGAATTAGCTAAACCGATTGGTCTGGACGTCGATAGTGTGGGCAATCTCTACGTTTGTGATAATTCGCTAAAGCAAGTGTTCGTGTTCGACCGGGACGGCACTTACCTGCGCCGTATTGGTGAGCCGGAGATGTTTGATCGTCCGTCCGGTCTGGCTGTAAATCCCGAGGGAAATCAAGTATTTGTAGTCGATACCGGCGGGGTTAATAGCGATCGCCACCAGGTGCAGGTACTGGATGCAAAAACAGGTCGTTTACTACGAACCATCTCCCGTCGCGGCGATGCAGACGGTGAATTGAATCTGCCGCGTGACGCTGCTATCGGCGCCGATGGGAATCTGTATGTCGTTGATGGTGGAAATTTTCGCGTGCAGGTGTTCACTCAACAGGGTGACTTTGTCAGCAACTTTGGCGCGGTGGGTCGACAAAGTGGTCAGTTTTCCCGACCCAAAGGTATCGACGTCGACCGAGACGGCAACGTTTATGTCGCAGATACCGCCTTCGGCAATTTTCAGATTTTCGATTCAAGTGGGCAATTACTGTTGGCGGTCGGGGAGCGTAATTCGACTCCGGGACCAGCAAAATTCATGTTACCCGCGGGTCTGGCGGTAGATGAAGACGGCAGAATTTATATGGTAGACCAGTACTTCCGCAAGGTAGACGTATTTCGCCCGGTATCATTGTTGGCTGACGAGGGTTGGCTGGTCTCGAAACCGAAACCATAGCATTGCACACTATCTATTGGACTCTGGTGATTCACCAGGCTATTCCCGAAAGTGAGAATAAATTTTTGCGTAAAACTGGCGTGATCATGATTAATACAATCCCTGCCGATGAATTTTAATACTGGCTCGAATATTGCGACATCGCGATTATTTCCCTAATTCAGGTAAGCATCATGAAATATAAGAACTTCTTGTACATGCCATCTGCCGCACTGCTGTTGTTGACCTCGCTGTCGATAACGGGGTGTACCGAATCAGCGAGCGATACCCAGGGCAGGCAAGATCTCGCTGCCCAGGACGAGTCCCTGGTAAAATCCGCCGATAAGCCGCCAGCCGGAACACCAAAACAAAATCAGGGACTGGTGAAGTCGATCGAGATGGCCGGTGGATACAGCTATATAGAAGTGGATGTCAGTGGTGAAACTTTTTGGCTGGCAACGACGCCAACCCAACTGCAGGTCGGTGACCAGATTGCGTGGCAAAACTACGCAATGATGACCAATTTTTCAAGTAAGACGCTGAATCGGGTTTTCGACCGGATTTTATTTGTCGATCGTGTATTTAGTGAAACTTCGGTGGCAAGCCATCCACGCAGGGGTATCGTGGCAGAGTCCATGAATGCAGCCGGTTACAGTTTTATACGCCTCGATGAAAACGGCAGTAGCATCTGGCTGGCAGCGCCCGAGACTCGAATCGAGGTTGGTCAATCGATCGAGTGGCAGGGTGGAACCTTAATGCGCAACTTCACCAGTCGTTCGTTAAATCGCAAATTTGATCAAATTACTTTCGTTTCCGTGGTGCGGGCAAGCTGATCGCTGCCTGATTTCGTTACGCAGAAAATCGCTCTCTCCAAATCGAGAATTTCCCCGATTTTAATTCCTAATAATGGGAATTAAATCCCGAGGCAACTTTGCATTTATTTCGATACAAACTGATTTCGTTTTCCATTGCGTAATCAAGTAATTGATATTTATGGAATTAAATTTATAGAGAGGAACCGTCGAAAGCACCGGGAAAATTTGGCATGAATGCTGCTCTTCAATAATTGACTTTGTTAATTATTTTTTGAACCGGGGACAGATCATGAACATTTTAATTTCACAATTACGATCAATAGGCACCGCGACCCTCGTTTTAATCCTGGGTATGACCGTCATTGCCTTTGGCATGCTTGCCTGGAGTGATGCGCATGCGGATGTCGCTAACACGACGCACAACATGGGTTCAAATGGAACAGGGAATACGTTCAGTGGAACCGCAGAAATTTGCGTCTTCTGCCACACGCCGCACGGCGGGGATAGCTCCGCCTCGGTGCCACTGTGGAACAAGACCCTGGTCTCAGCATCCTATACCACCTACGACACGTTAGGAACATCGAGCCTTGATGGTGCTGTCGCGCCGGTAGGCTCGGTTTCTATAGCCTGCCTGTCCTGTCACGATGGAACCCAGGCGATGGACATCGTATTGAACGAACCTGGTTCCGGAGCAGTAGTCGGTAGCTACAATACTGGAACCTGGACCGGCAGTTCCAGTCCCCAGGGCATCGCACTGATTGGTACCGATTTGACCAATGATCACCCGATCGGTATCCAGTACGGAGGTGGCGGTCTTACCGTAAACACCACCGCCGGGCCAACCGATGACCCCGATTTTGTGCCACCCGCTACCGACGTCATCAACGCCAACACCATATGGTGGGTAGATACCGAGCCAACTCCAAATGGAACTCGCGAAAAAACAGACATGCAGTTGTACACCCGCTCTGTAGCCGCGATCGATGGTGGTCTCGATCAACCTTTCGTCGAATGTGCCAGCTGCCATGATCCGCATGCCGAAACCCAGACCTTTTTGCGGATATCGAACGACGACAGCGCTGTTTGCCTGGCCTGTCATGTCAAGTAGTACGGAATCGACCTGAACCACCCGTTTCCCCCGGCATTGGCGCCCCTTCCATATAGCCGATGCCGGGGGAGTTTTCCGTTCTGGAGGTTGGCGACAACTAACTTAAGGAGTCTGGATATAGCGAGAAAAACGATGCGAAAACTAATCATTATTGTCGGCCTGGTGACACTAGCATTTTCATTCAATACGAATGCCATCAGCGCAGGGGCGGAAGCCGAGGCGCCACAAATTTTCGCGCAAATAGATGACCTGATCATCAGTGCGACCGAATTCCAGCAAATTTTCAACGCGGCCGTCAGGCACAAGTTCTACCACGGTAAGGTACCTGAATCAGAAATTATCAAATTCAGGCAGCAGGTAGCTAAAGACATCGTTACCCAGACCCTGGTCTACAACCAGGCGCTGAAACAGGGCATTGAGCCAGATATAAACAAGATTAACGCCGGTATTGACGCCTATAACCTCAAGTATGGCAGCAGCCCCGCCTGGCAGGAACAGCGTGCAAAGGTGGAACCCCTGCTGATCAAGCGTCTGCAAAGACAGGATTTGATCGAAAAAATGGAGCTCAAAGTCAGGCAACTGCCACTGCCGGATGAGCATCAGATTGAAGGTTACTATCAAAATCATCCAGACAAGTTCACCGAGCCGGAACGTAAATGGATTTCGGTAATTTTGCTTAAAGTTCCCCCTGCTGCGAGTTCCAGTCTGTGGCAACAGGCGATGGAGACTGCCGGGCACCTCAGGCAGCGAGTTGAAGCGGGCGGAGATTTTGCAGTTCTGGCCCGTGAATACTCAGGTCATGCCAGCGCAAGTCTTGGCGGGGACCTGGGTTACCTGCATCAAGGTGTGCTTGAAACGGATGCTCAGGAATCGGTTGCGGGGCTGCTGGCAAATCAGTTGAGCATTCCCACTCGGGTGCTTGAAGGGGTAGCGCTATTCAAGGTGAATGCTGTTCAGCCCGAAAAACTAAAGTCCTTTATCGAGGTGAAAACAAGGGCCAGCGAACTGTTGTACCGGGAAATGCAGGACGAAGCCTGGGAAAGCCATGTACGTCAGTTGAAGTCGATGGCGACAATTTACGTCAACGAGAAAATTGTTATTAACGATCACCATGATTAATTGTGTGGGCCTTGCACGAAGCAAAAACTCGCTGCCTTTGGCTAGTTTTAATCGTGGTTGAGATGAGCAATGTACAAGCACAGGAGGTTGGCAATTCAGGGCCTCAACGGGTGTGGGGAGATCTCAGTAGCACCTACAGGGTCTGGGACCGGGACAGCGGTCGTAGTACCGACAAAAATTTTCTGAACACCGGGACCATCAATGCCAGTAGTTATGTGTGGCGACCCTGGTTTGCGTTAATTAGTGGCGGCCTGAGTTTTTCGGTTGAGCAAAGTCAATTTGAAGAGCAGTCAGACGTGAAAGACGAGTACATGACAGGTAGAGCCCAATTTGACCTGTTCCCTTCCAGCCGTTTTCCTTTCATGGCGTATTACACTGAAGATCGGAGCAAGTTTGACGACGATCGGTCCGATCTGGTTGAATCTGACCTGGATGTTGCGAATACCGAATATGGTGTCCAACAGAAGTATCGTAGTCTGGACGGGAAGCATAACTACAGCGCCCTCTACCGACGGAATGAGCAGGATAACAATGGGGGTAATCAGGCCGTTCGTGCGGACTTTTCAGCAGACCGACTGCTGTTTTCAGCCAGTAACCAGTTTGATGAAAATGCGTTTAATACCGATATCGATCTTGACAGGGTAAATGAAGATTTAAACGACAGGCAGGCTGAAATCTATGCCATAACTACGACGCATTCCTACCAGAAAAGCGACGCCAATCTTTCGCTCGACAACCTGCTTGCAACCTCGAAAATTGAAAACGATTTCAGCGATTCGAATTCAGAGGAAGATTCGTATCAACTGAACAGTTTTCTAAGTTGGCAACCGTTATCCCGAGACGATATCAAGTTGACCGGTAGTTTGCGTGCGGCCAGGAATCGTATAGCCCAAAGCCAGAGCCTCCAGGGCTTGCGCAGTGACATAGTCGATAACGAGATTTCGACCGCTAATTTTAACCAGGGTCTGATCTATGAATATTCCGACAATTTACTGTTCAGCGAAAGTATCAACGTCAACTACACCATGGCCGAAGACGAGGACACTCAACACACCGGCAGTGAATCAGTAAAAGCAGCTTATATCTCCGATCGAACTTCCTTCGGTTTAGGGGATTACGGATGGTCGGCGAGTACTTCGCTGAGTAATCAGCACGGCGATATCGAATCATCACAGCAACTGGATAATCGACTCGGTCATTCCCTGGCGAAAAATCGATCGGTGAAAAACAGTTATGAGTTGAGATCCATGCTGACCCAGGCGATTAAATATGATCTTGATTCGGCCGACGAAGACGAAACCCGTATCGATCATGCCCTTACCGTAACCTGGTCAGACGCTTCCACCGCCAATCAATCCGTTATCGGTTTCACTGCCAGTGACTCTCGCAGGACGGGTCAGGAGGAAGATCTGTTCCAGTTAGTCAATTTACAATACACAGGCAGCTTTCGTTTTGATCGCTATTCCCAACTGGGGGGTAACCTCACATTGCAGTATACCAACCAGGAAAATGACGGATTACGCACCGAGAGGACGGTAACCAATGGTCAGCTCGAGTATTTGCGTGACCGCCTGTTTCATGTGCCCAATCTGGTTTTCAGATCTAAGTTGAGACTGGAACAGGAATTTAATAACCGGGAAAGCTTTGTTCAGGACTTAAACGAAGATACCGGGATTGATGCCTCCTGGAAGAACACGATACGACACAAGATCGGGCGACTGGAGAGCGAGTTCAGTCTCGATTTCCTCGTCAACAATGACCGCTTTGATCGATTGATAAAGTTTCAGTTGAAACGGTCATTCGGAGACCTTTAACCCGGAGGAAGCAGAATGCCTGACCGCCACATCAAATTACTGATCATTTTTTGCGTTTTATGTTTCTCTCCGCCAGTCACAGTGAATGCAGAATATGGTGATGTTCTCATCAATAACTATTCCGATGCTGCTGGTATGCGGCCGGTTGTGTTTCCGCACTGGTTCCATCGAATCCGTTTCAGGTGCAAGGTATGCCATGCCGATCTCGGTTTCAAAATGGAGGCTGGGGGTAATCAGATCAATATGCTGCAAATTATCGATGGCGAGTATTGCGGGGCCTGTCATAACGGAGAAGTGGCATGGTCAGTCGAAAGCTGCGATGTCTGTCATTCGGGTAAACCGGGAGAGCCGACCCAGGTGCATCAGAGTACGTCCTCGAAGTTGACCGCTACGACCGGGCGAAAAAAAGCGGGTAATCAGGAATGAAATTTACCAGCCCGTTGCAATGGAAACTAATACATGCTTCAGGCAAGACGATTATTGCCGGTATCATACTTTTGTGTTCAGGTTTTTTGGCCAGCTTTGCCGAAGATATTCGTTCCGGCAAACAGGTATATGACAGTTCCTGTGCGGCCTGTCACACGGCCGGCGTTTTGCAGGCACCAAAGCCCGGGACTCAGCAGGATTGGGTCGAGCGGGAGGAGCAGGGGCTCGAAGTCCTGCTGTCCCACGCTTTGAAAGGATTTAAAAATATGCCCGCGAAAGGTGGTAATCCCGCGATCAAGGACAAGGAAATCGAGAACGCGATTGTTTACATGCTGGTTACCTCGGGTTTCGATCAGTATGCAAAACAACCGGCAACAAGTGATGCTGAAAAAACAACTGTCGCCAGCACTGTTCCGCTTAAACAGGCAACGGCAACAAAACCGGTCAACAGCAGTGTAAACAAGTTCAATCGCCTGATGCAGCCCCCCGCGGAATGGAACCTGGCGCCAGACAAGGATGGTATTCACGACCCGGAAAACGCGGGCACACATTTGTTGCAGGCGCCCAAACAGGCATTCGAGACTCTGACTCAGTCCAGGACTGGAAACCGGGTGGATTGGGTCAAGGCGCTAGAGAACAACGAAATTTCTCCCCGTTATGAGCGCTTGAGCGATACCGCCAAACCGGTAGTGATGGATTTGAATATTGTACGCGAGGTAAAGGGTTCCATGCCGGATGTGGTGTATCCGCACAAACAGCATACCGAGTGGCTGGATTGTTCGAATTGTCATCCTGCAATATTCATCCCGCAAAAAGGGGCCAATCAGATATCGATGGCGTCGATTCTACTGGGCCAAAAATGTGGTGTTTGTCATGGCAAGGTTGCCTTTCCGGTATCGGAATGCCGTAAATGTCATTCCAAGCAAAAGGACGCCACTGCGGAGGTTAAAAACTAAGCTAATGAACAGTCGCGCGATGCAAGCAGTGAAAGTATCAATGTTGACATTGATTTTTATTATCAGTCAGAACCTGGTTTTTGCACAGGATGAAACCGTCGTCAGTCAGCCTGGTGTCCAGGGGGTCGAAGCAAAGCTCGAGCAAAAGATAAAGATGGTCAACCATATCCTGCACAGCCCGGATCTGTTAGAGCGCGTCAAGTCGAGTAATGATAGCCTTGCCGGAGGGCTATTGGCGAGGGCGGCGGAAAATTTCCTGTTGGGTGAGGAGTATTTCGACAGGGGTCAGTATCTGGAAGCTGAAGCGGTAATCGATTACGTGCTACGCGATCTGAGCGCCAGTGCGCAATTAGTCAATGTGTCACAGTTAAAAAAGAACAAGTATCGACAATTCATCGATCAGCTCGACTCGTTCATCCTGCCCGAATGGGACCAACTGAGTGAATCGGAAAACGATTTTCTGCAAGACCAGCTAGAACATGTCAGCCAACTCCGCAACCAGGCTATCGGCTATGCGGAAGCAGAAGACTATGATCAGGCGCTCGCTTTGCTCGGGCAGGCTTATGGTGTGAAGTCTTCCCTGTTGGAGGAATTGCGGCATAAAACAACGATCGTCTACGATTTGAATTTCGCCTCTATCCAGGATGAATACCAATACCTGATTAATCGCACCTATCACTACCTTGAGTTGGTTCATTTCGCGCTGTCTAAAAGTGAGGCCGACGATCAAACTCAAAAGCTGATAGATAATTACATTTATCGTTCGATGGTTAATCTCGAAGATGCCGAGAATTTTGAAAGCGATGGCAATTTTTCTGAAGCCATTCCGGTGTTAAACCAGTCGATCACCCAGTTATCTTCGGTGTTGAAAATCCTGGGGATAGAAATTTAATGCAAACCATCATGAGCAAGCTTCTGGTTCCTGCAATTTCGTTGTTGTTACTAAGCATCCCGGTCGGTATCGCCTACGCACAGGCAACCCGGCAAAGCATGGAAGATCGGATGCCCTATATTGAAAAACTGTTGAATCAGTCGTCAGCCGCCAGGCAGGTCATAAACAGTAGTAGCAGTGAGGCAAAACGAAAACGCCAACAGGCACTCGAGTTGTACCGGCTTGCCAGTGAAAAACATAGCCAGGGTGATAATCAGGCTGCTGCCGATTTGTTGAAACAGTCTTCGAGATTAATGTTTGAGGCAATTAAAATGTCGACTCCGACGTCGATGGGCGAAGACCAGATCATTGCCAATTATGGTCAACGCAGGGAATCGGTAGTTGCCCTGAGAGATGCCTTTAACCGGATTTCTGATGAAAATAATGAAACCGACGACAAGCGTAAGGTGAATGATCAATTAGAGCTGTTAACCAGAAATGCCGATAAGTTATTGCAGCAGGGTCAGAATGCCGAGGCCAGAATTGAAATCGACAAGGCTTACCATTTGTTACAGGTTTCCATCGAATCCATTCGATCGGGCCAGACATTGGTGCGTTCGCTGCAATTTGAATCGAAGCAGGATGAGTACCTTTACGAAATTGATCGAAATGATACGCATAGTATGCTGATCAGGTTACTGGTAGATGAAAAACTGAAATCGGACAGCATGCAGGAAAAAATCATTGATTTCGTTGCTGTGGCTGAACAATTTCGGCAGCAGGCGGAAGCCTATGCGGATGATGGTGCCTTCGACCAGGCGATTGAATTGCTTGAGATGTCAACCGCAGAACTCGTGCGGGCGATTCGCAGTGCCGGGATTTATATTCCTGGATAAGCAAGCTGGTGATTTATGAAATTGAAATACTGGTTCCATATCATTCCGCTAAGTCTGGTGTTTGGCGTACTGGCGGCGCAGCAATTCTGGAAATCACTGGCTGACGACGGCTTGCACGATCCCGAAAGTCCAGCCATCGGCATCCTGCAAGAGCCTGCCGATGCGCTCTCTCTGTTACCCAGGGATGGCGTCGGTAACAAGGTATCCTGGGTCAGGGCCCTGCGCGAACAGTATATCGAGCCTCGAACCAATATTTTTCCGGAAACCAGAATCGAGATTATCGATCTGGACATTGTGATGGAAAAAACCGGTGAAATGCCGCTCGTCCTGTTTCCCCACAAGCCACATACCGAATGGCTGGATTGCAATAATTGCCACGATAAGATATTCATCAAAAAAGTCGATGCCAATCCAGTCAATATGCTCGCCATTTTGAATGGTGAATATTGTGGAGTCTGCCATGGTGCCGTGGCATTTCCTTTGACCGAATGCAATCGTTGTCATAGCCTTGTGAGAAGCTCTTTTTTGGGGCAACCCGGCGCACAACCGGTTAAATCTTCGGGCGCATCATCTACACCGAATGCGCAATAGTTGGTGGGGTCTAAGTAGTCAAGTATGATGAAATTTGTATTATTAAGGAGAAAGCTGGCGTTAATCCTGTTGGTATTATGTTTTTCCACCATGGTTGCTGCAGAGTATGCGGATGTCGTACTGAATCGAATGGCCGAAAAGAATGATATGCGTCCGGTTATTTTCCCACACTGGTTTCATCGGATTCGGTTTCGCTGCAAGGTTTGTCATCATGAACTGGGATTTGAAATGCGCGCGGGAGCTAATGAAATTACCATGGGCAAGATCATCGACGGCCAGTACTGTGGTATGTGTCACAATGGTGAAATCGCCTGGTCGGTAGATAATTGTCATCTTTGTCACTCCGGGAAACCGGGCCTGAAGACGGGAATTCGGGGCAGTAACGAAACTGGAGGGCCAGGCAGGTGGTGATAGCACGGTGAAACTCGCGCAGCCTGATTTTTCGCTATCCGGATTTTACTCTGGCTGGATTTCCATTGGCATGATTTTGCTGGTGGGTTGTAGCTCGGTGCCTGTCCACACTACGTTTCACATGCCTGGCATCGATGAAAGTAATCCCGGAAATCTGACCTGGCCAGCGTTGCCTGAAGTACCTCGTTATGCATTCATCGGTCACCTTTACGGTGAATCCAACACTAACGGAGAAGAGTCGGATGACGGCTTTCTTGCGCGGGTGTTTGCGGCTATCGTCGGACTAGGTGCGAAAAAAAAATCGACACTCGATCTGGTGAGACCACAACAGGTTTCGAGCGACGACAATGGCAGGCTATTTGTGACGGATCCGGGGCGGCAGTCGATTTTTGTTTTTGATGAAACCCTGAATGAATTCGATGTCTGGAATGAAACCAGCCTGGGTACTCCGCTGCTTAGCCCGATAGGGGTCACCTATGCGGAGAATTCGCTGTGGGTAACTGACTCCGAGTTATCGCTCGTGTATCAATTTGATAGTAATGGTGACCTGATAAATGCATTTGGACAGGATGTATTAAAACGCCCAACAGGTATTGCGTACGATCCGGTGGGTAGACGCTTGCTGGTAAGCGATACCGCCGAAAGTAACATCAAGTTGTTTGATACCAGTGGGAAATTGATTGATACCTGGGGTGTTTTCGGTACTGGTAATGGCGAGTTAAACCGCCCAACCTATCTCGTCTATCGCCAGGGTAGTCTTTACGTGACCGATTCGCTGAATGCACGTGTCCAGGTATTCGATGACGCTGGTCAATACCGGCAAAGCGTTGGTCAACGAGGGCTGTATATAGGCAACTTTTCGCGGCCAAAGGGAATTGCCCTGGACTCGGACGGGAATATTTACGTCTCGGAAAGTTATTATGACTACGTACTGGTTTACAATCGGCAGGGTGAGTTATTGATGTCGATCGGCGGCTCCGGCACGGCTCCGGGACAGTTCGCGCAACCGACAGGACTGTGGGTGGATAATCGGGATAGAGTGTTTGTTTCGGATATGCTGAACAGCCGGGTGTCGATGTTTCAGTATCTGGGGAACAATTGAAATGGATAATCCCCGTCAATATTCTGCTTTGCCCCGCTATATTCGACTGGTTATATTGTCTGGCCTGATCGCGCTGGGGAGTTTATCGATTCATGCCGCACCCATATCCGACATTGCAAGCACCAGGCATAATTTGTCGACTAGCGGTAGCGGGACCGTAAGCGCGGTTTCGGAAAGCCAGATTTGCGTTTTCTGCCATACACCCCATCATGCCGAGGCGATTCCCAGTGCGCCATTGTGGAATCGACAGCTATCCGGCGCGACCTATACGCCGTACACATCCAACTCGATTGATGCAAACGACATAGCAGCTTCACCGGGCGGTAGTTCGAAGCTATGTTTATCCTGCCACGACGGTACTATCGCTATCGGCTCTGTCAATGTGGTTAACTCGCAGAGCAATGTGACGATTGAAATGACCGGTACCGGAGCAGGTGGTGTGATGCCTTCTGGCGCCGGTGATTCGACCGGTTTCACCCGTAAGCTGGGCACCGATCTTAGTAATGATCATCCAATCTCTTTTACCTACGACGGAACCCTGGCTAACACCGATGGGGAATTACGTAATCCCGATCTGGAATCCCATATTGCCAACCGCGCTCCCGGCGTAAGACCTCTGGTACCCCTGGAGAACAATCAGGTGCAATGCACCAGT
>Ga0265303_10002126_pt1 | contig 12287 bp, 11 predicted proteins | sample Helome_2_FD_192494 | JGI IMG/M metagenome (GOLD analysis project Ga0265303, IMG submission 192494) | Marine sediment microbial communities from subtidal zone of North Sea - Hel_20160317 (Illumina Assembly) | ecosystem: Environmental > Aquatic > Marine > Subtidal zone > Sediment ...
GGATAGTGATCGAGGTCCTGCTCGAAGTGCTGCAGCACGCCATCATCCACTAACCAAAGGTCATCGCAAACACTGCGTAACAGGTGGCGATCATGCGACACCAGGATGACGCTGCCTTCGAAACCCTGTAATGCCTGGTTCAGTGCCAGACGCATTTCCAGGTCCAGGTGATTAGTTGGCTCGTCCAGTAGCAGCAAGTTGGGGCGACGCCAGATCAACAGGGCCAGAACCAGCCTTGCTTTCTGACCGCCTGAGAAGGTTTGCACGGCCTGCAGAACTTTATCACCCCGAAAGTTGAATCCCCCGAGGTAGGACCTGATTTCACGCTCGCTCAATTTCGGGTCGAGCCGTTGCATCGTTAACAGCGCATGCGCCTCGAGGTCGAGTTGCTCTACCTGGTGTTGCGCAAAATAACCAACCTGCAAGTCTTTTGCACGGGTAACAGTTCCTTCAAAGGGCTGCAGTTCGTTTGCCAGCAGCTTTATAAATGTCGACTTGCCGGCACCGTTTAATCCCAGCAGCCCAATACGCTCACCGGGAATCAGTGAAAACTCGATATTCTGAAGCACGGTTTTATCTTTATATCCGGTTGCTACCCGGTCCAGTTTGAGCAGCGAAGTGGGCATTGCCCTGGGTGCACGAAACTCGAAATTAAAGGGTGAATCAATGTGCGCGGGCGCGATAATCTGCATTTTTTCCAGCGCCTTGATTCGACTCTGGGCCTGCCGGGCCTTGGTTGCCTTGGCGCGAAAGCGGTCTATGTAGAGCTGCATGTGTGCGATACTCTGCTGCTGCTTTTGATGGGCAGCCTGCTGCTGCGCAAGACGCTCTGCCCGCTGTATTTCAAAAGCAGAGTAGTTGCCGCGATACAGGCTGATATGCTGATTCTCGATATGGGCCACGGTATTCACCACGGCGTCGAGAAAATCACGGTCGTGCGAAATCAGCAACAGGGTTCCCTGGTATCGCTTCAACCACTGCTCCAGCCATATCACCGCGTCAAGATCGAGATGGTTGGTGGGCTCGTCCAGCAACAGCAGGTCCGAACGACACATCAGGGCCCGCGCCAGGTTAAGACGCATGATCCAGCCGCCAGAAAAACTGTTGAGCGGACGCTGATTATCGGCTTCACCAAAACCGAGCCCAGCCAGCAATCGCGCCGCGCGACTCGTCGCCTGGTAACCGTCGATTTCCTGCAGCCGTTCATGACAGCCTGCAATCAGGGACGCATCTGCTTCGGCCTCAGCCTGCGTGAGCCGGGTTTCGACTTGTCGTAACTCCTGATCACCATCAATGACATACTCAATCGCGAGGCGTGAACTCAAGTGAGTCTCTTGCTCTACCGAAGCGACCGACCAGTCCTGCGGCATGACAAACTGTCCCTGGTCGGCCGACAGCTCTCCCCTGATCAATGCGAACAGCGACGACTTGCCACTGCCATTGGCACCGGTAATGCCCAACTTTTGGCCCGGGTATACCTTGAAGCCAACCGCTTCGAACAGCAGTGTTGTCGAACGCCGTAGCGACAGGTCGGTGAAATTAAGCACAAACAGCCTCTTGACTTGCAATCGATTGAGCACTCTGACTCATAGTTACTTCCGCTTTGCAAAATTAAGGTAAGATACCACCCTGGGCTGCAGGAAGTTAACCCGAGATAACAAAAAATGAATCTAGAAAAATACTATACCCTGAATGGCCCCAGACTCTCGTTTTCCCGACAACAGGCAAGCGATTTCGCAAAATCGGTCGCGGGTGACTTTAATCCCATTCACGATATCGATTCGAAACGGTTTTGCGTGCCCGGTGATTTGCTTTTCTCGATTATCGTGCAGCATTACGGTTTGCGCCAGATCATGAGCATTTCGTTCTCGGGCATGGTAGGCGATGATGTCACCCTGATCCTGCCCGAAGTGGACGCACGTGAAATATCTATTTACGATGAGCATGATAAAAAGTACCTCGATGTTTCCACCAACGGGGAACGCAGTCGCAACGAGGGTTTGATCGATTCTTTAACGCGCAACTATGTCAGGTTCTCAGGCGAAACCTTTCCGCTCGTGCTGGTGCCCTTGATGAAAGAAAACAATGTCATGATTAACACCGAACGACCGCTGGTAATCTATGACCATATGCGAATTTCGCTGGACCGGCTCGACATCGATTCGGTTAATCTCTCGCTGAGCGAGAGTATTTTCAGGCTCTATGGCAAGCGCGGCGATGTTGCTCTCAACTACGACCTGAGCTGTAACGGCGAAACGGTTGGTAAAGGCCAAAAGAAAATGGTGCTGAGCGGTTTGCGTGAATATGACCAGACCAGGATTGACGAGCTGATCGCAACCTATAACGCGCGCAAGAACCACTACAACAATACTGATCAATAATGGCTCGCAAAAGTCAGATAACCCCCAGCCTGCCCCCCGGCCTGGAAAGCAAACCGAATAAAAGAAGTCGGCTGGATGTAATAATCAAACCGGATACCCTGGCTAACCGGGTCATCCATTTCAAAATCGGCGGTACCGTTGTCATCGCTGATGTCACCATCGATATCATAATAGGCAACATACGGACTTATCTTGAGGTTTGTAAAACGGTAACTGGCGCCGATCTGCAAGCTGGCTTCACTCCAGTCTATGTCGGCCGAGTTATCTGACTCATCGTCGTCACCGGTGTTATAGCTAAAATTGAATAAGCCATGTAGCGACACATTCTCGCTAATGCTAACTTCCTGGCGCAGGAAGACCTGCAGATATTCAGCGTCATATCGCCGGTTATCGACCTCGCTATCACCAGTCACCCGCATGCTGATGTAACCGATAGCTACACCACCGCTTAACCCGGCCTCTGTTCTTTCCTCAATTTGAAAGTTGATACTGGTGATCTGAGCTTCGCCCACACTGTCACTAAATTTCCAGTCAGACTTGAAATCTGCAATCTCCACGGCAACGCCAGTCCAGTCGGCGTGGACTTTTCCTGCGCACAGCAAAAACAAAACCAGTAAACTAAATCGCAATGGCTACAACCTGCGTCGCTTTTAACATAGCTGATACTATAGAACACCAATTCGGCGAAGTTGATCTTTGTCACTGATTCTTTCGCACTCTGCCGTGATCCAGCCCGCCACTTCTTTAATAATGTCTTCTGGTGTTCTGCCCTCGGGAGCGATGGGCTTGCCGATGACGATGCGAATGGTGCCTGGCCACTTAATCCAGCTATGCCGCGGCCAGAATTCTCCCGCATTGTGCGCTATCGGCAGCACCGAGTAACCGGTCCGCTGGGAAACAATAGCGCCCCCGATTTTGAATGGTTTCTTCTGCAGGGGTAATACGCGCGTACCCTCGGGAAAGAGCATCAGGATTCGCCCCCGGTCCATGTGAAACTGGCTCTCCTTAACCAGTTGCTTGATTGCCTTGCGCCCGGTACCTCGATTCAACGCGATCGCATCCATTGCTTTCAAAGCCCAGCCGAAAAAAGGAATCCAGGTCAGTTCGCGCTTGACCACCCATACCAGTGGCCTGAAAAAGCGCTGTATGGCAATCGTTTCCCAGGTTGAGCTATGTTTACTCATCACGATAAACCCATGGTCGGGAATATTTTCGAGCCCTTCGACGACATAATTCAGCCCGCAAATAACCCGCAGGCACCACAAGGTGTAAGCCATCCAGAATCTGAGGACGCGTATGCGAAAACCGAGCGGCATGAAAAATGCCAGCGAAATGATGGCTGCGCAAAGTAGCAGGACCGGCAGGAAAGTTAGCCAGAATAAAGTTGAGCGCAGAACCAGCCAGAATTTGTAAAACGGATTAGACACCGTCGTAATCTACTTGCGGCGCAGGGTATCGCGAACGAAGTGGGCCAGATCATCGTACACCGGCACATCAAGGGCTTCGGGAAAGTGCTGCATGACGTATTCCCCTTTACCAGTCCGTACCAGGACCGGTTTCGCGTTCGCCATTTTCGCTGCTTGAATATCGCTGATGTCGTCACCAACCAGCGGCGTTTGCGATAAATCGATTTCGAACTGCTGGGCAATCTGGAACAGTAATCCGGGCTTGGGCTTACGGCAAATACAGTTTGCCTCCGGTCCGTGCGGGCAATAGAAGATGCCGTCAACACTAGCGCCCCGGGCTTCGAGCAGGCGCTGCATCTTGGCGTAGGTTTCTGCCAGTTCGTTTTCCGTATAAAGACCGCGTGAAATGCCCGAGTGGTTGGACGCGACCGTGACCAGGTAACCTGCTTTTTTCAGTCTTTTGATAGCCTCGATACTGCCCGGAATCGGATCCCAACCGTCAATGGTGGTTACATCATCATCCGCCACGTGGTTGATGACACCATCTCTGTCCAGGATTACCATTTTAGCCAATCGTATCTCCCCACTGACAAAGCATTCTCAGGATTGTATCCGCGAGAAATCAGCGACCAGGCGGAAACTTTGCAACAGTTGATCGAGCAGTGCAAGCCGGTTGTTTTGCAAAGCTACGTCATCAACCATGACCATTACATCATCAAAAAAAGTATCCACCGCGGGCCTGAGCTCGGCAAGCTGTTCCAGTCCCTGCAGGTAGGCTCCCTGGGAAACCTGTTTTGCGACCGCGTCCCTGAGCGCCTGTAGCTGCTCGAAAAGCTGTTGCTCGGCACTCTCCTGCAGCAGTCCCGCATCGACCTCGAGTGCCGTATGCTCCTGCTTCTTGAGAATGTTGCTGATTCGTTTATTGGCCGCGGCCAGTGCCGCTGCAGCTTCGTGGCTTTGAAACTCCTGTACCGCCCTGATGCGCAAATCGCAATCGTAAAGCATGCCGGATCGACTGTAGGCAACCGCATCGACGACATCGAAACTGATGTTCTGCTCCTGGTAATAGGCACGCTGGCGATCAAACACGTATTCGAGCACTTCTCCAATCGCTGCTTTTGCATCGACTTGCCTGGCATAACCGTCAGCCGCTACCTGGCAAAGATCGACCAGATCGAGGTTCAATTGATTTTCGACAATAATGCGCAGTACCCCTAGCGCTGCGCGGCGCAGCGCAAATGGATCCTTATCGCCACCGGGTTTTTGACCAATGGCAAAAATCCCGACCAGGCTATCGAGCCGATCAGCGAGCGCAACCGCCTGCGCAATGGGTTCCTGCGGCACCCGATCACCCGCATGTCGAGGCCAGTAGTGCTGTTCTATCGCCTCACAGACCGACGGGTCTTCCTGTTGATGCTGGGCATAGTAGCGCCCCATCACACCCTGCAGCTTCGGAAACTCTCCCACCATATCGCTCATCAGGTCGGCCTTGCAAAGGTCCGCAGCGCGACGCACCAAATCCTGGTCGGCTCCTGAAAAACTGGCGATGTACTTGGCAAGACGGATAATGCGATTGGTCTTGTCTGCGATGCTGCCCAGTTTTTCCTGGAAAACGACCGCATCGAGACGAATTCGCATCAGGTCCAGTCCCTGTTTCTGGTCCTGGGCAAAGAAGAACTCGGCATCGGCAAAGCGCGGGCGGATAACACGTTCGTTGCCTCTCGCCACTACCTCGGGTTTACGACTATCGATGTTCGCGATGGCGATAAAATGTGGCAACAATTCACCATCGCTGTCGAACAGTGCAAAGTACTTCTGGTTATCCTGCATCGTTGTTACCAGCACTTCTACCGGCAATTCCAGGAATTCGGCGTCAAACTCGCCACAGATCGAAACCGGATACTCGACCAGTGCGGTAACCTCGTCGAGCAAGGCATCATCGATGCCGGCCGTGCCACCGAGCCGTGCCGCGGCTTGTTCAACCAGGTTGCGAATAATGTCGCGGCGGTGTTCAAAGCTGGCGATCACCAACCCCTGCGCGAGCAATACCTGTTCATAATCAGCGGCGCAGGATATTTCGAGGGGCCCGGGGGCGTGGAATCGATGCCCCCAACTCCGGTTATCGGAGCGCAGTCCAAAAATCTCGGCGTTAACAACCTCATCATCTATCATCATCAACAGCCATTTAATCGGCCGCACAAAAACCTCGCTGCGATTCCCCCAACGCATACGTTTTGGGATTGGCAAACTGGTCAGTGCGTTGGCCACCAGCCCGGGTAGCAATTCCTCCAGGCTGCTGCCGGCCCGGGTATCGCAGAAGTACAACCAGCTGCCCTTTTCGGTTTTACGCTGCTCAAGCTTTTCAATATCGACACCACAGGAGGTCGCGAATCCGAGTGCTGCGCGCGAGGGTTTGCCCTCGGCGTCGAACGCTGCTTCAAGCGCCGGGCCGCGCTTTTCGATCACCTGCTCGGCCTGTTGCCGCGGTGTATCCCTCAACAGCATTGCCAGTCGTCGCGGGGTCGCAAAGATTTCGACAGCACCCGGCACAAGTCCATTGTCGATCAGGCCCTGAGTCACCAGCGATGAAAGATTTTGCGCCAGCGATTGCAGCGCCCGTGGTGGTAATTCCTCGGTCCCGATTTCGATCAGGCAATCGTTACTCATCAAGAGGATCCTTTTTAAGCAGCGGGAAACCGAGCACTTCACGCGATTCGTAGTAGCATTCAGCCACGCTGCGTGACAGGCTGCGCAACCTCAGGATAAAGCGTTGACGTTCGGTTACCGAAATCGCGTGCCTTGCATCAAGCAAATTAAAAGCATGCGAGGCTTTCATGACCTGCTCGTAGGCGGGTAATGGCAGTTTTTTCTCGACCAGCAATTGGCATTGTGATTCACAGACATCGAACCAGTGAAACAATGCATCGGTGTCGGCAAGTTCGAAATTGTAGTTCGATTGCTCAACTTCGTTTTGATGAAAAATATCGCCGTAGGTCACAACACCCTGTGGCCCCCGGCCCCAGACCAGGTCAAAAATACTGTCGACACCCTGCAGGTACATCGCCAGTCGCTCTATACCGTAGGTGATTTCGCCGGACACCGGGTGGCATTCGAGGCCCCCGACCTGCTGGAAGTAAGTAAATTGACTGACTTCCATACCGTTCAGCCAGACCTCCCAGCCCAACCCCCAGGCACCGAGGGTTGGCGACTCCCAGTCGTCCTCGACGAAGCGAATATCGTGTACCAGCGTATCGAAACCGAGCGCCACCAGGGAACCAAGATAAAGATCCTGAAAATTATCAGGTGAAGGCTTTATCAATACCTGGAATTGAAAATAATGCTGCAACCGGTTCGGATTTTCACCATAGCGGCCATCGGTCGGTCGTCGACTTGGCTGCACGTAAGCAGCACGCCAGGGCTCCGGGCCGATCGCACGGATAAAGGTTGCCGGGTGAAAAGTACCGGCACCGACCTCCATATCCAGCGGCTGCATGATCACGCAGCCTTGCTCGGACCAATAATTTTGCAAGGTCTGGATCAAGCCCTGGAAGCTACTCAAGTCGGTCGCTGGCAACTCGCTCATTTAAATCACGGGTCAAAAGTGCATGATTATAGCTAACTGGCGTTTTTTACTCATTCATTTTCCTGCCTTATTGTGTTGTGTTTTTAAGCGACTATGATAACGCACATGCAGAACATCATCGGCCAATGGCTGGCTAGCCTCAAACACTATGTATTGATGTGCCTGCTGCTCTCAAGTCCCGAACGCCTGCCCTACAATCAATATTGCGTCGCGCTCACCGCATTCAGTTATTTCCTGATCGGATCGCTACTGGTCGATGAGCAACGCAGCTACGCGGTCGTCTGTGCACAGATACTGCTGGAACTCGGCATGTTGGGCCTGATCGCCTACTGGGGGCTGCGCTGGAAAAAGTCTCCCGGCCGATTCCTGCAGACATTTTCGGCCCTGCTCGGGGTTAACATGATTATCACCGCGGTCACGATTCCTGTTTATCGGGCCGTGACGCAAAACGGCACTGATGTTGATAACCTGCTGATCTACTTGACCCTGGTTATTCTTATCTGGAACCTGGCGGTATTGTCGCTGATCTTTAAACGTGCTTTTACGATCTCGACCCATCTTTCAGCTATGATATCTTTCAATTATTTCGTGCTTTATCAATTCATCGTTATCTGGTTTTCCTGGTGAAGATTTACATTCTTGGAATTTGCGGCACCTTCATGGCTGGTATTGCTCAACTGGCGCGGGAGCTTGGCTATGATGTCGCGGGTTCCGATAAAAACGTTTATCCACCGATGAGCATCCAGCTGGAACAGGCCGGTATCGAGCTGCATCAGGGCTTTGACGCCGAGCAGCTACCCGCGGATTGCGATATGTTCATCGTCGGTAACGCGATCACGCGCGGAAACCCGCAGTTTGAAGCCATACTCGAACGCGGCTTGCGCTATACCTCGGGTCCTCAATGGCTTTACGAAGCGGTCCTGCACCAACGCTGGGTGCTCGCGGTCGCCGGTACGCATGGCAAGACCACGGTCAGCAGCATGCTTGCCTGGATACTCGAAGATGCCGGGCTCAAGCCCGGCTACCTGATCGGCGGAATCTGTCAGAACTTTTCACAGTCGGCCCGGCTCGGCAGCGATCCGTTCTTCGTGATCGAGGCCGATGAATACGACTCGGCGCTTTTCGATAAACGCTCAAAATTCATCCACTATCATCCGCGCACGCTGATTTTGAATAACCTCGAATTTGACCATGGCGACATTTTTAGTGACCTGGCAGCGATCCAGCAACAATTCCACCACCTCGTGCGCACCCTGCCCGAGAGTGCCCTGGTTATTGTTAACCAGGATGACGAGGCGCTGGCGGAGGTAATGGGAATGGGATGTTGGAGTCAGCAAACCTCCCTCTCGGCCGTCGATGCGAAGGCCGATTTCTTCCTCGACGCGCAAGGCAGACTTCACCAGGGCAGCAATAACTATCCACTCGAATTATCACAGCGGGGTCAGTTCAACGCGTTAAACGCCAGCGCCGCAATTATCGCCGCTCGACATGCGGGTGTGGCGATCGAGACTTCGCTGGCAGCCATGCGCAAATTCGTCGGGGTCAAACGTCGCCAGGAAGTGATCGCAGAAATTAACGGCATCACCATAGTCGATGATTTCGCCCATCACCCGACCGCGATTTCGCTAACCCTGAACGCCTTGAAAGGAAACACCACGGGTCGCCTGATCGCACTGCTGGATATTCGTTCCAACACGATGAAAATGGGCATGCACAGAGCCGAACTTGGCCGGTCGTTAGCCGCCGCGGACCTTGTTTTACTCTGCGAAAACCCTGATTTAGATTGGGATATCGCGGAAATTGCAGAATCTACCGCTACAATAGTAGAGATAAAAACCGGTTCGCAACAAATGATCGATTACCTGTTACAAATTTGTGAGCCGGGAGACCAGATCGTAATCATGAGCAATGGCGGCTTTGAAGATATTCATCGCCGTCTCATTCAGGCGCTGCAAAACTAGAAATCGGGTATGTCCGACAAATCACAAAGACCAACCAAGATCGCCAAGTACGAGATAAAACGTCGCATCGGCCGCGGCTCCATGGGCGTTGTCTACGAAGCTTATGATCCTTTCGTTCAGCGTACCGTTGCGATCAAGGTTGCCCATTCGGCGGCAGACATGGATGCCGCGACCAAGCAGAAACTGCGCGAGGGTTTCTTTGCCGAAGTCTATAGCGCCGGGCGTATGCACCATCCGTCGGTTATCAGCGTTTACGATGCCGGACAGGAAGACGATCTCAACTATATCGTGATGGAATTCGTGGACGGGTCGACGCTGCAGGAATACGTCGCCGGGGACAGGATGCTGACCCCGAACCAGGTTGTCGATGTCATCTACCAGTGCGCCAAGGGGCTCGACTACGTGCACCGCGAGGGCATCATCCATCGCGATCTGAAACCCGGCAACATCATGCTCAGCAATGATGGCGAAGTTAAAATAATGGATTTCAGCATCGCACACGTCGATGTCGGTTTTGAAGGACATGACACCGAAGTACAGGGATCGCCAATGTACATGCCGCCCGAGCAACTGTCCGAGGAAAAACGGCTGGTGGCCCAATCGGATATTTACTCACTGGGTGCAGTGATGTATGCGCTGTTAGCCAAAAAAGCACCTTACAAGGCTGGCAGCCTCGAGTCCCTGATCTACAAGATCAGTAACCTCGATCCCGAACCGGTCACGGAGATAAATCCAGAGGTACCCCAGCACATCGCTGATATTGTCGAGAAAGCGATGCAAAAAATTATCTACGATCGCTACGAATCAGCCTACCTGCTCGCCACCGACCTGAGCAATTCTTTCGGTCGCTTGCGCGGGGTTGGTGAGCGCATCGATATGCAGGAAAAATGGAAGACGCTGCGTTACCTTGCCTTCTTCAAGGATTTCAGTGACGAACAGATTACCGAGGTCGTGAATGCCAGTGAATGGACCGAGTTTAAAAAAGGCGAGGTCATTGTGACCGAGGGAGAACAGGAAACAGCCTTTTATGTCATCGCCAAGGGTGGTGTCGAGGTGGTCAAGAATGACAAGGTCGTTGGCTTGATGAAACAGGGCGACTGTTTCGGTGAAATCGCTTTCCTGACGCGCCAGCCTCGCAACGCTACCATTGTCGCGCGCACCGACGTTTCATTGATGCGAGTCAGCGCTTCGCTAATGGAACAGGCGTCCACCGAAACCCAGTTGCGCTACTACCGCATCTTCCTCGAAAATCTGATCGCGCGTCTTTCCCAGGCAACTGATAAACTGGTCGAAGCTGAAATCGCAATTACCGACACATGACCCCAAAAGTGATTACTTTGGCGATGACCGGAGCATCCGGCGCCGAATATATGTTACGACTGTTTGAATGCTGCCTACAAAAAAATATTCAGGTTCAATTTATTACCTCGCAGCCCGGGCAGATCGTACTGGGCATGGAAACCGACTTGAAGCTGAGCGGTTCTCCACAGAAGATGCAGCAAAAGCTCGCAGACTATTTCGATGCCGACCCAGCATTGATCAGCGTTTATTCGAAAGATCAGTGGACGGCACCACCGGCAAGCGGCTCGTCGGTCGCCGATGCAATGGTCGTCTGCCCCTGCAGCATGGGTAGTCTCGCGTCAATCGCCATCGGCAGCAGCGAAAACCTGATTCATCGCGCAGCCGATGTGGCAATCAAGGAACGGCGAACCCTGATCCTGGTACCGCGTGAAACACCTTTTTCCAGTATTCACCTGGAAAATATGCTCAAACTGTCTCGACTCGGGGTGGTTATTTTGCCGCCTAATCCCGGCTTTTACCACGGTGTAGAATCCGTCTCTGAGCTGGTCGATTTTATTGTCGCGCGCATACTCGACCAACTCGGTATTGATAATGACCTGTCCCCGCGCTGGGGAAACTGAACGCGCCATAAAGCAATGATCAGACATGGCTGAGATCCCGCTGTTCCCCCTGAAAACCGTGCTGCTACCAGGTAACACGCTGGAACTCAAAGTTTTTGAACCGCGTTACCTCGACATGATCGCAACCTGCATGCGCGAGAATAGCCGGTTCGGTGTAGTACTGATTCACAAGGGGGACGAAACCGTCATTAATGCCGACATTTATTCGGTTGGCACGACCGCAGCCATCAGCGACTGGGAAAACCGTGCCGATGGTCTGCTGGGGATAACCGCTCTGGGTGTCGAGCGTTTCGAAATACTATCAACCCATACGCAACAGGACGGCCTGACACTCGCGGATGTTGCGATACTTGCCGAAGACAGCATGCCTGAAATGCCCGAGCAGTTTGCCTATATGCTCGAGCTGCTGAATCATGTCAGTGCCCACGAGGGTCGAATTCGTGACGGTGACCAGGGCTTTTGTGCGATTCTTTACCAGCTGATTTACCTGCTGCCGTTGGAAGCTGCACTGAAACAGCGCTTGCTGGAAATCCCGGACTGCAACGATCGTGCGGTCATTCTGCATGCCGAGCTTATCCGGCTCGGTGTCATTCAATATATCAAGCCTGAAAAGCCTTAACCTCAAACGCGGGTTCCAATTCACGACCAGCGGGCATAAACTGCTGCAGGGCCCGATCAGCGGAGACCGCTGTCATGAAAGAATTTATATTTGCAACCTGCCTTTGCCTGTTTAGCGCCATAACCCCGGCCGCAGAGCTCTCCGGTGTTTTCATCGATGACGAAATCGAATCTGGCAGCGGGCAGTCCCTCATTCTTAACGGCGTGGGTTTACGCGAAAAATTATGGCTCGATGTTTACGTGGGATCGCTCTACCTGCCGCAAAAGTCAAGCGACGTTGCGGTAATCCTGTCCAGGCCGGGCCCCTGGCGCGTACAGCTCGATTTCGTTTACAAGGAAGTCGCTCGAGAAAAATTGCTCGAAGGATGGCGCCAAGGCTTCGAGAAAAATCAAACCCCGGAAGCCTTAAGCCAGCT
>Ga0265303_10002127_pt1 | contig 12283 bp, 13 predicted proteins | sample Helome_2_FD_192494 | JGI IMG/M metagenome (GOLD analysis project Ga0265303, IMG submission 192494) | Marine sediment microbial communities from subtidal zone of North Sea - Hel_20160317 (Illumina Assembly) | ecosystem: Environmental > Aquatic > Marine > Subtidal zone > Sediment ...
TACCCTCAAGGTTCGCCCCGCCGTTCAGCGCGGTATCGATCTCGGCAAAGGCTGGCGGCGAGATGAGGCGCGCAACGAAAAGGCGCGGGCCATGTTGTTTGATCAGAATTCGGCGACCGTGTTCACCGCGGCCAAGGCACTGGAGAAGTAATTTGAAGTTCTATGATTGCAAGACGGCTCCCAGTCCAAGGCGGGTGAGAATATTTCTTGCCGAAAAAGGCATCGAACTGGAAACGGTGCAGGTTGATCTCGGCAGTGGTGAGCAATTCAGCGCAGCGTTTCGAAAGATAAACCCCGACTGTGTCGTGCCCGTGTTGGAACTCGACAACGGTCATTATCTCAGCGAAGTCGTGGCAATCTGTCATTACCTCGAGGAGTTGTATCCCGAGCCGACGTTGTTCGGTCGTACGCCGGAGGAGCGTGCAACGGTTTTGATGTGGAACGCAAAGGTGGAACAGCTGGGCCTGTGGGCAGTGGCCGACGCATTTCGAAATTCCGTTAAAGCCCTGACGAACAATGCCGTTCCAGGCCCGGACAATTACCTGCAGATTCCGGAGCTTGCTGAGCGCGGTCGCAAGCGCGTCGGCCAGTTTTTCAAAAGACTGGACGGGCAGCTTGCGGACAATGACCATGTCGCAGGCGATCTCTACTCAGTTGCCGACATTGCGGCGTTGGCCGCCGTCGATTTTGCGTCCTGGATCAAGATCAAAATGCCGGAAGATGCAGCGAACCTTGCGCGCTGGTACGAACAGGTATCCAGGCGACCAAGTGCCTCGGCATGACGTCAGCGCTTCGCGGCCAGCGCAGAGAAGCCGAAATACAGCAGCAGACCTATCTTAGCCAACTCCAGTGATGAATAGATGGCGTGTGCGTAAGAAGGTGGCGGTTCGCCACCGGCCATAATGGTGTCGGTTCGGGCGGCGAGCTCCGGTATGAGCCAGACGCCCTGCAGAAGTACGATCAATGTCAGGATGGCGCAAGCAGACCACCATTTTCGCGACAGTCCGGCGACCCTGACGACAATCAACAACAGAACCAGCGCCGCAAGCTCGGCTTTGTTGAGAGCGGCGAACACGACCCGCCCCACGTCCAGGGCAATGGGGCGCGTGATGGACGACGCTGTAAATCGGACCGGTGTCGCGATCATCGATACACCGACGGTGATGCCGGTCCACAGAAAGCAGATCCAGGCCGGATTCAACAGGGCGTTGCGAAAAACCTTCGACACCGTCATATAATGCACGACCGACCCACGAATGACACCAAAGATGACGCAAGCAGAATCGCAACTGGCATCGCGAGTGTTGATGATCCGCCCCGTGCGGTTCGAGAGCAACCCACTGACCGCCGACTCGAATCGCTTTCAAGGAAAATCGAGTGAGTCGCCGGATGCACAACAAGCCCAGGCGCTGAAAGAATTCGACCGCCTGGTCGCGGCACTGCGCGACTCGGGCATAGAAGTCGTTGTCGTGGAAGACACACCGACTCCGCATACGCCGGATTCGATTTTTCCGAACAACTGGATCAGCCTGCATGCCGACGGGCGTGTCGTACTGTATCCAATGGAGGCGCGTAATCGTCGAACCGAGCGCCGCATCGACATCATCGAACATCTCAACGTTGAGCTGGGGCTGCTGGTGACCGAGGTCGTCGACCTGACAAAGCACGAAGACGCCGGACGCTACCTGGAGGGAACGGGCAGCATGGTGCTGGATCGCGCGAATCGCGTCGCGTATGCATGCCTGTCGTCACGAACACATCTGGATCCGCTCGGCGACTTTGCGCAGCGCATGAATTACGAGGTCGTTGCATTCGATGCTGTGGATGCGAATGGTGTGCCCATCTACCACACCAATGTTGTCATGAATGTCGGAGAGCAACTGGCCGTCATTTGCGATGCGGCGATTCAACGTGATGATCAACGCGAGGCGGTGCTTGCGCAGCTGCGTGACAGCGGGCATGACGTCATCAGCCTGAGTTACGAACAACTTGAAGCGTTTGCTGGCAACATGCTGGAACTGAGAAACGACCAGGGCGAACGTGTGATCGCCATGTCGCAGCGAGCCTTTGATTCCCTGAACGAGGAGCAGCTTGATAAACTGCGGGCGAACGGCAAGATCGTCAGCGTGCCGATAGACATCATTGAATCGTCTGCCGGCGGCAGCGTGCGTTGCATGCTTGCGGAAGTGCACCTGCAAAACGTCTAAATTCCCGGACCACGGATCTTTAAATCGATGAATTCACCCATAGATCTCAAATCACTTATAAATCCTTCCAACAGGAGAAATTCCATGGCCGGCGCCAAGCCACAAAAGAACCTTGTAGTGATAGTCCTTGGAATTGCGCTCCTCGTGTTTATCGCATCGAACTTCGTCAAGACGATTCCGGTCGGGCGTGTGGGTGTGGCTACGTTGTTTGGTAAGGCGCAGGCGGAAGGTTATCCGCAGGGCATACACATCCCGGTCAATCCCCTGTATCGCTGGACCTTGTTTGATGCGCGACAGCAAACGCACCTGGAAACGGCCAATGTGCCCAGCCAGGACCAGCTGCAGACGAAACTCGACGTGAGCGTGCAGTACCGTATCGACGGCGCAATGGCGCCCGACATCCTCGAGCAAACCGGTACCGCCGATGCCGCGGTTCGTGTGCACCTGATACCGAAATTGCGTTCCTTGCTGCGCGAACAGGGAAAGAGCATTGTTCGTGCCGAGGACTTCTTCAGGGAAGAAACGCAGGAGACTCTGCAGATCGCCCTGACGGAAGGGCTAAGAGAGTACCTGGAGCCCAAAGGCATCATCGTATCGGCCGTGCTGATCCGCGATATCACCCTGCCGCCGTTCATCGTGCAGGCGATCGAACAGAAGAAGGAACGAGAGCAGGCCGTGGAGCGTGAAAGGGCGGAACTCGAGCGCGTACGCACGGAACTGCAGCAGCAGGTTGCTCGGGCCGAGGCCGGCCGCGAAGCCGCCGAACAGGAAGCCGCCAGGAAGCGAATTCTCGCCGATGCGCAGGCCTACGAGATCACACAAATCAACAATGCGATAGCGCAAAATCAGGCGTATATTCAGTTGCAGTCACTGGAGGCGCTGAAAGCCATCTCCAAGGACCCGGCAAGCAAAGTGTATTTCATGGATGGTTCGAGCCCGAGCCCGCTGCCATTGATGCACCTGGGGGACACGCAGCGTTAGCCTCGCATCCTGGCTGAAATTTATACAAGCGGGAGCCGGGTGACCGGTTCCCGTTTTGCTATTCTAGGAATACCCGGAACATGGCAGGCCGATGAATAACGACAAGATCCTCATGTGTCCACCGGACTTCTTTACCGTGGACTACGTCATCAACCCCTGGATGGCGGGCCAGGAAGAGTCACTGAGCCTCGAGCGCGCGAATCGACAGTGGGAAGCACTGCGCGACAAGATCGGCGAGTTTGCGGATATCGTGACCATCGAGCCGCAGCCCGAACTCCCGGACATGGTGTTTACGGCCAACGCCGGCGTCGTTTACGGCAACAAGGCGATTGCCAGCCACTTCATGCCGCATGAACGTCGCCCGGAGGAACATTTCTTCAAGCAGTGGTTTCGAGAGAATGGCTTCGATCTACTCGACCTCGATGACAAAATAGGTTTCGAAGGCGCCGGAGATTGCCTGCTGGATCGCCGCGGACCCTGGTTGTGGACGGGATACGGTTTTCGAACCGAAATTGAGGCACATGCTGAAATCCGCGGGTTCTTCGACATTGAGGTCGTGTCTATCCGCCTGACCGATGCGCGTTTCTATCACATCGATACCTGTTTTTGTCCGTTGACGGACGGTTTCCTGATGTATCATCCGCCCGCATTCGACTACGAATCACGCATTGCGATAGAGAGCCGTATACCGCCTCACAAGCGCATCATCGTCGATACGCTGGATGCGGGAAATTTTGCATGCAACGCTGTCAACATCGGTGACCAGGTCATCATGAACAAGGCATCGGACCCCTTGACGGCACGGCTCATGCTCGCCGGATTCAAGGTGCATGAAGTGGAGTTGAGCGAGTTTCTCAAGGCCGGCGGTTCCGCCAAGTGCCTGACACTCAAACTGAACGAACCAACGCGCTAAGAGAAAAAGACCATGGCCGCAGCGCACAGCTATCGAATTTCCCCAAAGGACCCGGCTGCCCATCTGTTTGAGGTTGTTGTAACGGTTGCCGAGCCGGACCCGGATGGTCAGGTTTTCGCGATGCCCGCGTGGATACCCGGCAGTTACATGATCCGCGACTATGCCAAGCACGTTGTCGCCGTTCGAGCCGAGTCCGATGGTCGGGATGTCGCTGTCGAGAAACTCGACAAGAGCCGCTGGCGCACGGGGAAAACGACACGCGAACTGACGCTGACTCTGGAAATATTCGCGCATGATCCCAGCGTGCGCGGTGCCCACCTCGATGCCGGTCATGCGTTCTTCAACGGAACCTGCGTGTTTCCCGCCGTCGTCGGACAGGAAGACCTCGCGTGCCGAGTCGAAATTGCGCCCCCTGAAGCACCCTTTGGCAAGGGTTGGCGCGTTGCTACATCCATGCGGCGTGATACGGCTGAAGAGTATGAGTTCGGTGGCTACACGGCGAACGACTATGCGGAACTCATCGATCACCCGGTGGAAATCGGGCAACTGTCCATCGGCGAGTTCGACGCCAACGGCATCCCGCACGCGATCGCGATTCGCGGCAAGACACGTGTCGACATGGCGCGGCTCTGTCATGATCTGCAAACCGTGTGCGAGTATCACCAGTCGCTTGTCGGCGTGCCGTCGGACCTGGATCGCTATCTATTTCTTTTGAATGCACCGGGCAAGGGCTACGGCGGCCTCGAGCACCGCTGGTCATCAAGCCTCATTTGCGGCCGCGACAACCTGCCTGCGCGTGGCGACGAGGGTGTTTCCGACGAGTACCGCATGTTCCTGGGACTGGTCAGCCACGAGTATTTTCATCTGTGGAATGTGAAACGCATGAAGCCGTCCGCGTTCACACCGTATGACTTGTCGCGGGAAACGCATACCGGGTTGCTCTGGGTATTCGAAGGCATTACGTCGTACTACGACGATCTCGCGTTGCTTCGATCCGGAATGATCACCGTTGACAGCTACCTCGAGTTGCTCGGGCAGACTATTACGCGTGTCATTCAGAGCAGCGGCCGGCGCAAACAGAGCGTTGAAGAATCAAGCTTTGACGCCTGGACGAAGTTCTACAAACAGGACGCAAATGCGACTAACGCTATCGTCAGTTACTACGCGAAGGGCGCGCTTATCGCGCTATGCCTTGACCTGAAGCTTCGCCATGAATCCGATGGCGGGGTGTCGCTCGATGACGTCATGAAAGAGGCGTGGACGCGCTGGGGCGAGACGGGTGAGGGCGTGCCGGAGGACGGTTTCGAGCGGCTGTGCATCTTGGTATCCAATCTCGATCTCGAAGACTTCTTCAATGCGACGGTGCGTGGCACCGGGGAGTTGCCACTGGAGTCGCTCCTGGCCAGCCACGGCATTGACTACTGCGTTCGTCGTTCGTCCGGTGGCAAGGACAAGGGGGGCAAGCCTTCCCCCGACAGCAATTTGCCGGCGGTGTGGCTTGGCGCGAACCTCGGTATCCGTTCCGGCAAACCGGTATTTGCCTCCCTGGTGAATGGTGGCCCCGCCGAGCAAGCCGGTATTTCGCCGGGCGACGAACTCGTCGCACTGGACGGGCTGCGAATCGATATTGCGGGCTGCGAGGCGCGTACGCGCCGCTATCGGCCGGGCGACGTTTCCGAGATCACGGTGTTCAGGGACGACGAGCTGATGTCGATGCGCATGCAATGGACCGAAGCGCCAACCGACACCTGCTACCTGGTGTTAAACGACGAGGTGGAAGGTGCCGCGAAGTCAAGACGTGGTGACTGGCTCGGGCGCTAATGCCGATTCTCGCTAATCCGACCTTGCGGCTGTTTATTGGCGCCGCGCTCATTAGCCTGTCGCCGGTCTGGGTCAAGCTGGTGACGGTTTCGCCGACGACCAGTGGCTTTTATCGTGTGCTCATTGGCGGCCTGGCGCTCGCGGCGTATCTCGTGTTCTCGGGCCAGCGTCTGCAGCTCGGCAAACGAACCTGGCAGATCCTGCTGATTGCGTCGGTCTTTTTTGCGCTCGACCTGTGGTTCTGGCACCGCAGCATCAATTACATTGGCCCGGGCCTGTCCACGCTGTTAGCCAATTTCCAGGTGTTCATCATGACGGCGGCCGGCATCGTGATTCTGCGGGAATCACCGCGACCGATACAGCTTCTTGCCATACCACTCGCGCTCCTCGGCCTTGCTTTGATTGTCGGACTGGACTGGGGCAGCCTGCCCGAGGACTACCGTCTCGGCGTCATCTTCGGATTGCTGACGGCAGCCTCCTATGCCGGCTACCTGCTGAGCCTGCGCAAATCGCGGCAGGGGTCAAAGCACCGACTGCCGACGCGCGAAGTCGCCGTCATTTCCCTGGTGACTGCCGCGATGCTCGGTGTATCCGCTGTTGTGGAAGGTGAGTCGCTCGCGATCGCGACATCGAACGACGCAATGTGGTTGCTCGCCTACGGCATCCTCTCGCACTGTATCGGCTGGATGTTCATCGCGAGCAGTTTGCCGCACGTATCGACGACCGAAGCCGGGCTGGCGTTGCTGCTGCAACCGACATTGAGCTTCGTGTGGGACGTCGTACTTTTTGCGCGCCCCATGACCGCTACCGAACTTGTCGGTGCGGGCATTGCGCTCATGGCGATCTATCTCGGTGCGCGGCCGGCCTCAAAGCAGGCGCAGGGCGCCCGCTAACAAATCGAAGTCAAAGCGTGTCTGCGGCGCCTGCACTTCGCCGTCCAGGTGCGATGCCAATGGATCGGACGAAACGATGGACAACGTCGTCACGCTCCTGTGTTGAATCTCGGGTTCGTCCGTATGCGTGCCCGACATTAGTTTTGGAAGCAGCGACACAATGCGTCGCCGCGACACGGGGTCGGCGATCATGAGCTCCAGCGAGCCATCGTCGTTCTTCGCCATCGGCGCAATGTGAAACATGCCGCCAATCCACGGCCCATTGCTGATGCTCGCGAGTGTAGCCGGACCATTCCATGAGAAATCTCCCGAACTTATTTTCAGCTCGGGCGTCGCGATGCCATTCAGCATTGCCTGAAAAATAGCAATGAGATACACGAGGTCCCCGATGGGCAAGCGGTACGAGCGCGCGATTCTCGTCACTTCGGCGTCGAAGCCGACGCCGGCGCCGTTGGCAAAAAACCGGTCGTTCATGCGGCCGATATCGATCGTTCTCGCGAATTGGCCATCGGCGAGCCTGCTCGCCAGCAGCTGGGCGGCGTGCTCCCAATTCAACGGTATGTCGCAGGCTTTGGCGAAATCGTTGCCGGTGCCGGTGGGGATAATGCCAAGGGCGGCTTCGTTTCCTGAGCGCATGATTCCATTGACGGCCTCATGCACACTGCCGTCGCCACCGGCGACAACGATCCGGCTCGCACCATCATCCGCGTGGTTTTTGACCTGTTCCTCGAGGTGGCCGACGGCGTTGCTCGTATACAGCTCGATGGGCAGCTCGTTCGCTTTCAGCAGTTCGATAATTCGTGCCTGCCGGCGTCGCGCACGACCTCGACCCGCGGTCGGGTTCAGGAAAAGTCGAATGCTGTCTGCGCTCATAATCGCCGCAACGGAGTATCGAGTAGCGATGCTACAATGCGCGCGACTGTTCTCGCGACTTTTTGCGCAAATCGGAATTGGGGATGTTGGAACTAGGCGTCAAGTTTCTGATCAGCTATTTCATCGGTTCGCTCATGGGGGCCATGATCGTCGGCAAGCTGCGAGGCGGCGTCGATATCCGAACGATGGGCAGCGGCAATGCGGGGGGCACCAACGCGCTGAGGACCCAGGGCTTCCTGTTCGCGCTGGCGGTGGTCGTCATCGATGTCGGCAAAGGCATTATCGGAGCCGGCGTCGTGCCCGGCCTCGAATTACCGTTTGTGGCAACGGACCCCGGCGTGTCACGTACCTGGCTGACAATGTGTTGCGCCGCGGCCGCGGTCATCGGACATGTGTGGCCGATTTACCATGGGTTCAATGGTGGCAAAGGCGCTGCGACCTTTATCGGCACGCTCGTCATACTCGGCCCCATGTTGATCATCGTGGTTCTGCTGGTCTGGGCCGTGGTGCTGGTCCTGAGTGGCTACGTCGGACTTGCGTCGATGACGGCCGCGACGGCCTTACCGGTCTGGCTCGGCGTTACCCGGTTGCCCGACGATCAACCCTTTTTCATTTACGGCGTCGTGATGGCGATGTTCATCATTTACTGTCACCGTTCCAATATTCGCCGCATGCGAGAGGGCACAGAGCATCGCAATACGAAACTGATGCTGCTAAACCGCAATCGTAACGACAAGCCAGATGCACAGACTTGATGCGGAGGTCATTCGTCGGATTATCGACGAAGCAGCGGCGGCAAGGCTTGGCGATCTCGAAATCTTCGAGGAAATTGCGTCGACCAACAGTTACCTGATGCGGGAACCGGTGCCCGTGGCCGGGCGAACTCGCATTGCCGCGACCGATAAACAGACAGCCGGCCGCGGCCGGCACGGCCGCACGTGGCAGTCGCCACCGGGCTCCGGTCTGTGCCTGTCAATGGCGTACACGTTTCTGAAACAGCCAGAAAACCTGTCCGCGCTGACACTCGCCATGGGGCTCGGCGCTGCAAAAGCGATGCAGGCCCTGGGCGTTGACGGTGTGAAGCTCAAGTGGCCCAACGACCTGGTGTTCAAAGGCGGCAAGCTAGGTGGCATTCTCACCGAAGCGCAGGCACAAGCCGGTGATACCGTCACGGTCGTAACAGGCATCGGGCTGAACATCGACCTCGGCGAACGGGCGGACTTTCGCATCGAAAAAGATGGGCCGCTCGGCGTCGTCGATCTCAAGCGTCATGTCGCAGAATTACCGGATCGCAACCGCATAGCGGCGACGTTGGTCAGCGGCATGAGTAAGACGTTTGTCGACTACGAAGCCGGCGGCTTCGGAGAGTTTGCGGACCGGTGGTCCGAGTATGACTGGCTGCTTGGCCGGGAACTGACCATCGATTTGGCGCAACGGCAGCTTTCGGGGATCGCCGCCGGGGTTGCGGACGACGGTGCATTGCTGATCGACACCCCGTCGGATGGCAGGCATCGCGTGACGTCAGGTTCCGTTGCGATGGCGGGCGGCAGGGGGAATGACCTTTGAAGGCGTTGTTACTGGATGTCGGCAATTCGCGCATCAAGTGGGGCGTCCTGGATGACGGTGGCATTCGCCGGACCGGCCACATTTCTCAGGACAGGATCAGCGACAAGGGCCTTCAGGTCCTGACAACGAAGCTGCCGCGTCAGGTCGACACGGTTTTCGTCAGCAACGTTGCCGGCACGAGTTTCGCGACGCGCTTGTCCGGCGTCGTTGGCATGCATTGCGATTGTGACGTGCATTTCGCTCGCGTCGAAAAACACGGCTGGGGTGTGCAGAACGGCTACACGCAGCCACGGCGTATGGGCGTGGATCGCTGGGTCGCCATGGTCGGGGCCTGGGCCGAGCTGGGAGGCGCGTGTTTGATCGTTGACGTTGGCACCGCGGTGACGCTCGATGCGATCGACGAGAGTGGTCAGCACCTCGGTGGCCAGATCATCCCGGGCGTCGCCGCGATGGCGAACGCGCTGTCGACGTCGACCAGCGACATCCCGCCGGTGCGCCCGTTGCCGGCGCGAGAGGGGTCCGAGATGCAGATGTTCGCGCGCAACACGGCTGCAGCTGTTCGCGAAGGAGCGCGCAACGCGGTCGTGGGCGCCGTGGACAGGGCCGTGGAAATACTAGAGGCCGAAGGCTACGAGCCGACGACCGTCTTGACCGGCGGGGACGCCTCGCGCATTCTTGATGCGCTCTATGCAGCCCCGATTCATCGTCCGCACCTCGTTCTCCAGGGACTCGCGCATATGCTGGAAAGTGCTCAATGAAAAATCTGCTGTTGTTACTGCTGCTTGCCAACATCCTGTACTTTCTGTGGGGGCTATACGATAGCCAGGATCCACAGCCGGGAACGGCGATCATCAATGAGGCGGACCTGGGTCCACTGCTCGATCTGGCCAGTCGTCCCGGCGGCGATACTACGGCCCGGGTGGGCGCTGCACTTGGCCCTGGCCGTGCGGCAAATCTCGACGCCGCTTTCGGCCCTTCCTGTGTCACGATCGGTCCTTTCAAGACGCAGGAAGATGCCTACTCCGTATTACTGGACTATTCGAGTAATGGCATGCGGTCCAAGGTCCGCTCGACGCAGGCCGAGATTTTTGTGGGCCACTGGGTACAGATTCGCGATATCGGCGATGACAATATCGCGAATATGATGCTCAAGAAACTGGACAGGGGCGGCCTGTCCGACGCCTACCTGGTCCGTACCGAGGACGAGGGCCTCAAAATCTCGCTCGGACTCTTCGACGAAGTTGAGCGAGCCGAAAAGGTCGAACTGCAGGCCAGGTCGCTGGACCTGCCCGCTGATATCCGCCCGAGAACGGCGGACCGCAAGGTTTTCTTCGTCGATGTGGCGCTGCCACCGGGTCAAGGCGCCGGCGCGATCGTCGCGAAATACGGTGAAGACAAAGTCCTCCTGAGAGGCGATGCGACCTGCCCGCGATAATCTGCGCTCGAAACCCTTGTCAGAATGGGTCGAAAGGCCAATAATGCGGCCCCCAAGCATGGGCAGATCTGGCCGGCATAGCTCAGTTGGTAGAGCAACTGATTTGTAATCAGTAGGTCCCGCGTTCGAATCGTGGTGCCGGCACCAATTTTTCTAAGAATTTTCGGTCGCTTTCCGGATCATTCTATTTTGATGGCAGGCGGTGCACCGGGGATTCACACGGTGGCAAGGCTGTACCATGTCCCACGGCCAGCGCCGTGCCTCGTAAGATGATTTGCCTTGGTCAGCGCTTTCAGGTGATCCTTGATCGTGTTGCGATTTGCGCCCGTGACTTTCGCGGCGTCGGCAACAGTCACTCGTCCACGCTCGCGACACAGCTCAAGTATCTGTACCGAAAGTTCGGGCAGGTCGCCCAGGATCAGGCGCTCGCGCTCGATCTTTTTCTCCAGCCGCACCTTTTGCTGTCGCAGCGAGCGCAGGAAGAACTTCAGCCACGGCTGCCAGTCAGGCGTTTCTGTGTGGATCGTGCCCTGCGTCTGGCGCAGGCTAAGGTAGTAGGCATCCTTGCTCTGCTCAATAACACTTTCCAGCGAACCGTAGGGCACAAATTCGTAGGCTGCACGGAGCAACAGGAGTGTTGTCAGGATACGTGAAAGCCGTCCATTGCCATCCTGGAACGGGTGGATCGCGAGGAAAACGACAACAAAGACCGCTATAACGATCAGCTTGTGCAGTTCATCGTTCTCCAGGTTGGTCTGCGTCCATTCCAGAAGTTCAGTCATCAGGCGCGGCGTATCAAACGGGGTTGCCGTTTCAAAGACGATGCCGACGCTCTCGCCATCCGGCCCGAAGGCTTCGACATGATTGTTGTGCGTCTTGTACTCTCCGCGATGACGCTCGTCTTTAGACGAGTACTGCAGCAGGTCGCGGTGCAGTTGCTTGATGTGGTTTTCGGTAAGCGCAATCTCTTCCCAGTTCGCAAAAATCGTTTCCATCGTCTCGGCGTAGCCTGCGACTTCCTCCTCGTCGCGAGATGCGAATGTCTTGATTTCAAGGCCCGTGAGCAGTGCCTCGACTTCTTTGTCGCTCAGTTTGGCTCCCTCGATCCGGGTCGAAGAGCCGATGCTTTCAATGGTCGCAATGCGACGTAGCGCATCGAGGCGATCCGGCGAAATTCGCCCGATCGCTGTCCAAGCGCCTTTGAACTCGTCGATTTCGGCAATCATCTTGAGAATTGCCGGGGTGATCGTTATCGTTTCTGTCCGAATACCGCCATCCATTTTGGCCTCCAATTCCATCCATTTATAGGATGGCATTGTTCCATCCAATTGTCCACCCATTTCCATCCAATTATCACCAGGCTCACCGAGATCGACGTTTGAGAAGCAATACAAGTCGCACGGTGCCTGTCGCTCCGCGTACTCCACGCTCGGGGAGGTGATCTGAGCAGATTCAAATCAGATGAATTTCTTCTAAGAAAGTACCTGCATACCGCATGGCTACGACGCCAAATCCCGGCCAAATTCTAAAAGAGCCGGGCTGGATATCGCATGGTTCCTTAATTGCCGAATTGATTTGTAATCAGTAGGTCCCG
>Ga0265303_10002129_pt1 | contig 12282 bp, 11 predicted proteins | sample Helome_2_FD_192494 | JGI IMG/M metagenome (GOLD analysis project Ga0265303, IMG submission 192494) | Marine sediment microbial communities from subtidal zone of North Sea - Hel_20160317 (Illumina Assembly) | ecosystem: Environmental > Aquatic > Marine > Subtidal zone > Sediment ...
CCGATGCATCATAGCCTGCAGGAAGGGGTCGAATCACTGGTCGCCACGATGTCCGATTACGAGACAAAATTCGGTGAGCGTTTTCATCCGGCCGAGGGCTGGTCGCTAGTGACTGAATAGGCTAGCCAGCGGATCAGGAACGTTGCGGATACAAATCCGGCAACGAGTCCTCCCGGGTACCGGTTTCAACTGTCAATTGCCGGTGCTCGGCAGCAACCAGTCGCCACAATGCTCGCCCCTGCCATGTTTCACCGTGATCCGCATATAATGCCTTGTCGAGACGGCGAAGTTCCCCGGCAAGTTCACTGGATCTTGTTCTGATCCTGATCTGATATAGACCATTGATGTTATCGCACGGCCAACGTGCCCTGCCCCATGTTATTAGTTCCCGGCAGGCCAGTACGGGATTATTAGACAGGCAGGCCTGTTTTAACAATTGACGGTGGCGGCGACTCTTCAGCATGGCTGCAATTGATTCACTCATGCGAACGCGCACTGACCTGAGGCACATCAGCAGGCCAGGGATCAGCAATATTGCACCGATCCCCGCGTACCACGACCAGTTACCGCGAGCCAGGGTGATGGCCGGCCCTGGTGTGCCTGTGCCAGACCAGCTTGTCGCTTTACCTGCCGTCTCAAAGCCGTCTTCGCCAGTTTCCGGCGCGGACGCAGTCCAGCTTTTTCCGGCGAGAGTAGCCATTCTTTCGACCTCTTGTTCGACGTCCCACCATTTCAGTTTAATCTCAGGTAGCTGGATTTCACCCGGCTGCGTGATAACAACTACGAAGCGTTGCTCCAGGCGCCCTACTATTTCTCGACCATCAAACCGGTTTGATCGTGTTTCCTGGTCGGCGTAAATCCTGACCTTGTCGGAATCGACCGATAACAGACCCGCAGGCAGTGCTTCGGCAGGTAATCCCTTAGCCTCGATAGCCAGCGTCAGTCCGAGCGAATCACCAACCCGCAATTTATTGGAAATTTCGCCCCAGCGTTGATCAAGTTCCAGCTCCCGGGCAGGTAACCAGGTGCTGCCACTGAATTCGGGTGGCGGTTTGCGTACCTCCAGATAAAGATCTTCGCTCACCCGATTAATACGTCTCGTTGCCGCCGTTGATCCCGTCGAGGATGCGTCTATTGCGGATTGTATGAGCCCACGATAATTAACCGGTGGAATCCTGATCTGACCGGGTAATCGAGCAACGATAGCAAGGTTTCGTTCCAGCACCTGGAATTTCCGGCCATCACGAAAAATAGAGTACCTGGACTCCTTGCCATGACTATAGGTATCGGCATTATCAATTGTTGGTTCAATCAAATCTCCGTCAAACAGCGGAATATTATGAATGACTCGTATCACTATCTGTGTTTGCTGGCCAACGTAAGGTCTTTCAGGTTGCGCCTGAAGTTCGACCTGTACTTTATTGGCTGAATTCAGCTCCGCTGACTGCGGGATGACTTCAAGCATTAAAACCGGCGTAAAAACTTCACCAACCTGCAGAGGTGGAATTCTGAGCTTACCGGGGCTACGCGGAAGTATCTCGATTTGCCACCGCATTCGATGGAATGCCTTGTTTGACTCGAACTTACGCGAAACACTGGACTTGATATTCAGAATCTCGAAGTCTGCTTCAAGTACCGATGTATCCAGTGCGTAAAGAGATGGAATCCGGTTGTCATACTCGATCGTCAACTCGGCTATGTCACCTGAAAATATTTGATTTTGTCGAAGGTAGGCGGTTTGCGCATGGCAGAGGGATTGCAGCTGGATTACCAGGGTGACACAAACAAGAAATAAGCTTCGAAACATGGAAACTATCTCGCCTGTCGTTTTTGTCGCTGCACATCACGCAAAAACTTGCGCCGGAACAGGTCGGTCGAAGTTTCGGGCAAGCTTCTGATCCAGCGTTCGAGGAACTCGGGGTCCAGTGGCTGTTCACCGGTTTGTGCACGTAACACAAAGCGTTGCAGCGCTTCCTCCTGGCCATCAAAGCGTTCAAACGGATCTACCTGGCCTCCCGACTGTATCGAGGCACCTAAACCAGGTCCCAATTCAGGGTCATCACCTGGATTGGTTGATGTTTCCGCAACCCCGATGCGCATCTCGGTGTCTCCCTGGTTCTGTAATTCACTGGAGGATTCGACGTCGTCAGAATCGCCGGATTGAGTACTGTTGGTCGCCGATTGTTGTTCCAGGTATATCTCGATGAGGCGTTTGTTATAACTGGCCGATTCGAGATCCGGGTTTAACAGGAGAGCTTTTTGATAGGCGAGAATGGCCTCGGGGAACCGGCTTTGCTGTGCCAGCGAGTTGCCGAGGTTAAAAATTGATGCCGCGGAGTCGCCTCCGCTAAAAAGCTCCAGGGCCTGCTGGTATTTTCCGCTTTGATAGTAAGCGGAGCCCTGCAGTAGTGGATTACTGGATAACTCGTAAGACGATTGATAGTCGCCCCGCAGGTATGCTTCAAAGGCCAGCTTCTCCGGATGGTTCCAGAAACTATCCCATTCTTGCGCATAAAATTCGCGACCATCCGGCACTAGTACGGTTAACAGTACCATCCAGATAAGGTTCTTCCTGAAAAGGAGCAGCGAAAAAGGAAGTATTAGCCAGACTATCCAGACGCCGTCATTGGCAGCTGCACGTTGAGAACTATCGGCGTTTTTTTCCGACTCGATTAATTCATCTGCGCCTAGTCTTGAAAACAGAATATCGCCATGCCTCCTGGTTTCTTTCAGTTCGACCAGTGAGCCATTGCCAACATGGGCGATGCGCTCCAATAGCTGGAAATTAGTCTTTGTCAGTACAGATTTCCCATCCTTGTCACGCAGCTGTCGCCCTTCCGGGCCCAGTAATGGTGCGCCTGCCGCAGTTCCAATAGCAAGAATAGAAACGCGATTGCCCTGCTTGGCTGCGCTTAGTGCTGCCTGCACTGCTCGGGTACCATCAATACTGGCTCCGGCAGTGATAACCAGGACCTGGCCCTTCCCGGCAAACGATGCCTCGAGTAAATCCTGTGCCACGCTGATGGCGAGGTCAATTCGATTACCGTCCTCCGGCATGGTGCCGGGTTCGAGTACGTCCAGAAATGCTAACAGGGTTTTTGCATCTTTCGATAACGGCGATACCACGAAGGCATGGCCCGCGAATACGACGAGCCCGGTTTCACCCTCGTAATCTGTGGAAATTATTTCCCTGGCAGCTGCTACCGCGTGAGCCAGGCGTTTCGGTTTGATATCTTCTACCAGCATTGAACGGGACAGGTCCAGTGCCACGACCCGGGCGCTGGTTGATTCGAGTATCGGATATGATTGCTTGCGCCAACTGGGCCCGGCTGCCGCAAGGATGGTCAGGGTAATAATTATACCCAGGGTCCAGGCCAACAAGCGGGTGCCGTGCCGGGCCTTGCGGTCGGCAATCATATTATCAAGTAGCTGTGGATCGCATACCCTGCCCCACATGGATTGTCGACGCGAATGTCCCGAGTAGATCCAGATGAGCCACCAGGCCGGTGGCAGTAGTAATAACCATCCTGGATTTAAAAACTGGAAAGCAGCCGGGTCAGTCATAAAACCCCGGATGATCGTGATCGCCAGGTAGACCAGGCAGTAAAAAATACCATGATCAATATTCCGCTCGCGAGTGGTATCGTAAACAATTCACTTCGCGGTCGATGTGACTGGTACTTGTATTCGACAGGCTCGAGTTCATCGAGTGTCAGGTAGATTTTTTCCAGGGCCTGGGCATTGGTAGCGCGAAAGTATTCACCTCCAGTCACGTCGGCAATTTTGCCAAGTACCCGTTCGTTGAGGGCGACCCCTGTGGGGATGTTGCTAAGCCCGTAGGTCTGACCCAGGGTTTGAGCATCGGTACCAACACCAATGGTATATATGGTTAGCCCCTGCTGTCGGGCAGCCTGGGCAGCGATGATTGGATTCTCGAAACCCGCGGTATTGGAGCCGTCGGTGACGAGTACCAGTACCTTGTGCTCGCTATCCTGTTCACGCATGGTCTTGACCGCGAGCCCGATTGCATCGCCGATTGCGGTGTGACGTCCGGCCAGGCCGGTACTGATATCTGCAAGCAAATTCGATAGTGTATCCAGGTCGAAAGTGAGCGGAACATAGGAATAAGCGTTTGTGCCGAACAGGATCAGCCCGAGGCGATCTCCATCACGGCGCTGGATAAATTTGTTGACGACTACTTTAAGAACCTCGATTCGACTCGCGGTTTTTGAATTAATTGTCATATCCGTTTCGCTCATGCTACCGGATATATCCACTGCCAGCACCAGGTCCCGACCACTGACGGTCCGCGAAAGTGGTTCGCCCAACCAGAAGGGGCGACTCGCGGCTGCGACCAGGCAGATCCAGAATAACCAGAAACAGATACGTGCCAACCGGGCGCTCGATTTAGTGGTTGAAGCTTCGGTTAAGCGGTATTGATTCAACAATGGAACCGCAAGCGCGACGTCAGCATTATCGGCTGCCGGCAACAGGCTCCTCGCCAGCAGCGGGAGTGGCAACAGCAGCATCGCCCACCACCAGTCAAACCCCAGCATCAGTCGTTGCCCCGTTGTCGCAGATGGGGTTTTATGGCCATTAACCATTGTTCACAAAGTTGAACCAGGGGGGCTGCCTCCAGGTTTACCTGTTTAGCGTATATCGTGTTGCCAAAAACCTTGCCTATGCCGTCGCTGAAGCCGTTGCCGCCCATGATTTCATCAAGGAACTCAAGCCATCCTCTACCGTTAAGGCTTTGGAGATGGCGTGTTGGAAACGCCAATATCGAAACCTGTTTGAGCCATTTTGATAACTCTATCGCGAGCCATCGCGTATCTTCTTTGTGGGTGTACAGGGCCCGGATTCGTTGTAGTTCCCGGTCAGCAAGACTCGCCAGGCGGTTGGCCTTGCGATGCCGTAAAATAAGCCAGATACACGCAGCAATGCCGAGTAAGAATAATATTGCAATCCAGTAGGCAGGAGCGATCAGCCACCAGGCAGGCTCCAGTGGTGGTTGTATGTCCTTTAGTTCCAGTAACAGCTCTTCGACGGTCATTTCAAATACTCAGCTTGTTCAGGATCTGGGGCGTAATTGCGTAATTGCAGGAAACTGGCAGCAGCGGAATATTTAATCCCGATGTCAGGGTTTCAATGCGGTTGCGATGCTCCTGTTGCCTTTGGCTTAGCCAGGCGTCTCTTGCTGACCCTGATATATCAAACCCCACTGTTTGTTGATCTACTAAAACCTGGTAATGGCCTGCGGCCCAGGTATTAATCTCGGTATCATCATGAATCCAGTAGGCGTTAACGTCGTTATGCTTGACGATGGGCGACAGGATTTCTAACGACTGCTCGTCAAGACCGATAAAGTCTGTAATTAAAGCGATTATGGAACCCGGTTTTACCACCCGATTCAATTCACCTAATAAAAAATTGAGCCGGTTATGCGTCATGTCCGGTGGTAAGTCGATTTTGCTCATCCCGGCAAGGTGATGAAACACGCCAAGTAAACCTGCCCTGGTCTTTCCCGGCCTGACTTCATGGTGAGCAGCAGGTGATACGATTAGTCCCCCTATTCGATCACCGGTGAAACTGGCCAACCAGCCGGCGTGGGCGGCGACCTGGGCCGCGGCCCAGGATTTGAAACTAAACCTGGTTCCGAAAAACATCGATGCTGACAAATCCACCGCGACCAGGAAACGGCGTTCCTTTTCCTCGGCAAATATCTTTGTATGGGCTTCGCCAGTGCGTGCCATAACCCGCCAATCCATGGTTCTGACATCATCACCGTAGACGTAGGCACGAGACTCTTCATATTCCATACCGCGCCCGCGAACGCGAACCTCACGGGCACCGGAACGATATCTTGCACGGCGCTGGCTGGCGGCCAGGGCCAGGCCGGATAACTGCCCACGAACCCGGACCAGATCATCTACCTTGATGTCGATTCCGGGGACGTTGTCAGCCCTGTCATCCATGCTCAGATTACCGGTACTTTTGCCAGCAATTCATCGATGACATCATCGGCGGATATTCCATCGGCTTCTGCCTGGTAGGTCAGCAGGATTCGGTGACGTAAGATTTCGTGTGCCAGTTGTTGCACCTCTTCTGGAGATACGAAGTCCCGGCTTTCAAGCCAGGCCAATACCCGGGAACAACGATCAAAGGCCAGGGAGGCGCGCGGGCTCGCGCCATACTGAATCCAGCTGGCAAGTTCGGTTGAATAGGATTCGGGGTATCGAGTGGCATCGACCAGCTGCGCGATATATTGTTCTACAGGCTCTGATACATACAGATCTAGGATCTCCTGGCGGGCATCGAATATGGTTTGCTGCGGTATTGGCAGGCCTTCAGGAATGCCGGGGGCTTGTTGCTCCAGTTGAGCCTCGTGCCGCACCAGCTGCATAATCTGTATCTCGGAATCGACCCTGGGATAGTCGATTTTTACCTTCAGCAGAAACCTGTCGAGTTGTGATTCGGGTAACGGGTAGGTTCCTTCTTGCTCGATTGGATTTTGCGTTGCCATGACAAAATACAGCCCGGACAATGGATAGGTCTTCTTGCCAACGGTAATCTGGCGTTCTTCCATTGATTCCAGCAATGCCGATTGCACCTTGGCCGGGGCCCGGTTGATTTCATCTGCGACAATGACATGATGGAACAAGGGGCCATGCTGGAAAACGAAACTGCTGTCATGGGGTCGGTAGATATCGGTGCCGGTAAGGTCGGAAGGCAGTAAATCAGGGGTGAACTGGATACGCTGAAAGTCCCCTTCGAGACCGCTGGCCAGCGTCTTTACCGCCCTGGTCTTGGCGAGCCCGGGGGGGCTTTCAACCAGAATGTGCCCGTCAGCCAGCAATGCCACCAGCATTCTCGAGACTAGCCGCTGCTGACCGAGAATTCGGGAGTTCATGAATTCGCGCAGAAGCAGGAATTGTTCTCGCAGGTCATTGGCTTCGGAATCAGGCATTATCCATTGTGTAAAATGACTGAGTAGCGAAGCATAACCGGCTACCGGGATTAGTGCTAGCTTAAGCCGAACAGGGTATTGGCATTCTGAAATGTAGTTCTGGCAATTGTTTCGAGGGATTCACCACGGATTTCCGCCAGCTTTTCGGCGACCAGTTTAACTCGACCCGGGTGATTGGTTTTACCGCGATGTGGCGCGGGTGAAAGCCACGGTGCGTCAGTTTCGATCAATAAGCGTTCAAGGGGTATTTGTTGCGCCATGTCGCGGACGTTTTGGGCCTGGTGAAAGGTGACGATGCCGGAAATTGAGATGTAAAAACCCAGCTCGATCGCCGCGCGTGCCATCTCCCAGTCCTCGGTAAAACAGTGCAGTACGCCCCCTACTTCCTGCGCCCGGTGCCGACGCAATAATGCCAATGTATCCTCGCGTGCATCACGGGTATGGATCACCAGGGGTAAGCCACACTCGCGCGCGGCTTCGATGTGGATTACGAATCGATTGCGCTGCCAGTCGAGATCGCCCGACTGGTGAAAGTAATCGAGCCCGGTTTCGCCGATGGCGACAACCTTGTCGTGTTCGGCCAGTTTGCATAATTCTTCGACGCTGGGTTCTCGTACCTCTTCGTAGTCGGGATGAACGCCCGCGGTACAGAAGATGTGTTGATAAGCTGAAATGCATTGGTGCATTGCGTCGAAGGATTCGAGGTTGACCCCGATACAAAGCATGCGGGTGACGTTGTCATGCTCGATCGTCTTCAACAGTTGGTTAAAGTCGTTATCGAAATCATCCAGGTCGATTCGATCCAGGTGACAGTGGGAATCAAAATACACTTTAAAGCCCTGGGCTTGTCATAATAAATATGGCTCTCGCAAAGATGCGGAGAACGCTGAGGTTATTGTTTAAATTTTATTGTGTTGGCTTGCACTATATCTCACGTGCCCTGCGCCACCGTGAGGCCACGTCCACTACATGGTATGAGTTGGGCGATCAGCCTGCAAAGCACCAGCCAGGAAGCCTTCGATTTTATTACGCGTAGTGCCATTGTCCTGGGTACTGAATTGCACCCCGATACCAGCCGCTTTATTACTCTGCGCACCTTGCGGCGTAACCCAGATAATCTTGCCGGCAACCGGCAGACGCTCCTTGTCATCCATCAGGCTCAGGAGCATAAAAACCTCGTCGCCGAGCGAATATTGCTTATTGGTTGGAATAAACAGGCCACCATTTTGTACATAAGGCATGTACGCCGCATAAAGCGCACTCTTGTCCTTGATGTTAAGTGAAAGTATTCCTTGACTGCCGGGGGCTCCCATCAGATAAATCTCCGGGTAAGTATTTGTTTTAATGATATTAGCACGTCTTCCAGCTGAAGTTGGAGATCGAGGTTATTTTCTTCGATCTGCAATTGCTGTTGTGCCTTGAGGCGTAAGTCCATTATAGCCTGCGCACCGCATTTGTCGCTTCCCGAGCGCAGTTCGGCATTGGCATCTACCCCGCTCATCTGGTAGCAATACGCCATCAGGGTCATGTTGATGAGTCGTCGAATGATAGCGGTTTCAGATGACAATAATCCGCGGCAGAGATCCGTTACACTGAGTTCAGAGCGCAAAAACTGGCTGAAACGGGACTTGAATTGTGATACCAGGGATGCGTAGCCATGTTGTTTCAAATGCAGCGCGAGTACCGGATCGCCTCCGGCAAATTGAAGATAGCTGGTAGCCATCTCATCCTGTACACCCTGCACGCGCAACCATTCGAGAGCCTGGGTTCGCGCAGGCGGATTAATCGTCCAGGATTGGCAGCGGCTGCGCAGCGTTACCGGGATGCGTCCGCGGTTGTGCGTTAGTAGCATTAACAATACCTGCGGGGCTGGTTCTTCAAGCGTTTTCAACAGCGCATTTGCACTGGATTTATTCATAGCTTCGGCGGGATAAATTGCGGCGATCTTTAAACGCGCATATTGACGTGTCAAAGATACTTCATGTATTAGTTTACGTATCTGCTCTATATTAATGTTTTTATTAAGTTTTTTTGTTTTTTCATTTGGTTCAAGCGTGACCAGGCTATAGTCGGCGTAGGTACCGGACTGCATCATTTCGCAAGCCTGGCAGTTGCCACAAGTAGCCAGATTATCCGGTTTATCGCACAACAACAGCATTGACAGGTAGCAGGCGAAAGCGCTGAAATCTTGCTCGCTAGCAGTATCGATTAACACCGCGTGGGGTAAATGTTGCTGGTGTTTGAGCGCGAGTGCTCGCTTCAGCACCTCGGCCTGCCAGGGCAGGAATTGCGGATTGATTTCATCCATCAAGAAATTTCACTGTTGATTTTAAGGTTGAGCGAAAACCGATCATTAATGATACCGATGATATTCTCGCTGACCTGATCCATGCTTTGATCGGCATCGACAACCTTGTATTTTTGAGAATCGCTTGCAGCGATCTGCAAAAAAGCGTCACGAACCTTCGCATGGTAGGAAGTACCTTTTTTCTCGAAACGATCCTCGTTACCACCGCGATCCCTGGTCCTGGCCAGGGCCAACGATTCCGGGATATCAAGAATCAGAACCAGTTCCGGCTCAAAATCCCCAACTACAACACGATGAATAGATTCCACTGCTTCGAGACCCAGGTTGCCGGCTATCCCCTGAAAAGCGCGGCTCGAATCGGCATAGCGATCACTGATTACCCAGTTACCTGCTTCCAGCGCAGGCCAGATGGTGTCGTGCAAGTGTGAACGCCGTGCTGCATACATCAGCAGTAACTCGGTCATGCTATCCCATTTTTCAGGTTCGCCTGTAACCAGTAGCGCACGAATATCCTCTGCTGCTGCGCAGCCACCCGGCTCGCGCGTCAGGATTGCCGGCTCCCCGGCATCGACAAAAGACTGCAATAACCTTCGTGTCTGTACGCCCTTCCCTGACCCGTCAACGCCATCGATAACAATCATACGATTTTGTCTGGATTTAATCTTCACGATCTGAGTTTACGCCTGCTGGTTCTATTTTCGATTGTTTATCTGGTATCTTTGTACCGCCGCATTGTGTTCATGCAGGGTGGCCGAAAATTGATGCGTGCCATCACCCTTGGAAACAAAATATAACGCGTTTGATGGCTCCGGGTGTAGCGCCGCTCGAATTGCTTCCAGGCCCGGCAACGCTATGGGCGTTGGCGTCAATCCGGCACGCAGGTAGGTATTATACGGCGTGTCCTTTTTTAAATCCCGAAAACGTATATCGCCGTCAAATTCTTCGCCCATGCCGTAGATTACGGTTGGATCGGTTTGCAAACGCATCTTTCTTCGCAGGCGTTCGGTAAACACGGCGCTTATCAGCGGACGTTCGAAGGCAGCACCGGTTTCTTTTTCGATAATAGATGCCAGGATCAGGGCCTCGTAACTCGATTTTAACGGTAAATTGCTTCCACGTTGGTCCCACTCCCTGGCCAGGTGTTTTTGCATGACCTGGTAGGCGCGTTGCAAAAAATCGACATCCCTGGTGCCCTTGGGAAAACGATAGGTATCGGGAAAAAACATGCCTTCGGGATGCTGCTCCGGATAGCCCAGTACACTCATAATTTCCTGGTTCGTCTTGCCTTGCAGGGTATGCTCGATGACAGGATCCTCCGAAATTGCGGCCAATAGCTGACGAAAAGACCAGCCCTCAATGATGGTGAAACTGTATTGAATCGAGTTTCCCTGGGTGAACAATTCGAGCAGGCCGTCAGCGGTCAGTCCCGATTCGATTTCATACTCCCCGGCACGTACACTGGTTTCTACGCCCTTAAGTTTTGCCAACAGGATAAAAAGCCAGGGATCTTCAATTATTTTATTCAGGCTCAGATCCTGCGCTATCGACTTGATATTGCTACCTGACTTGATCAGAAAGATAGTTTGTTGCTGTGGCAAACTGATGTCGCCATGTTGGAATCGCAGTAATTGAAAGACCAGGATCGCAACTGCCAGAAACACGGCTACTACGCCCCATAGGAATAACTTCTTGATAAACCTGGCCATCTTAATCGATTAAACTGTTGCCTTGTTCAAGCGCAAAGGCGCCGTCGGAGTACGATAGCACTTACCTGCAACAAGCCCATCACATTGCCCGCAGTTGTTGTTACCAGCGTTTCGATTGTTCAATTCCGGGGTGTAAACCATAAACAGAGGATAGCGGGATTTTTTATCCGTGCAGGTAATTGATGCTAGCGGATTATAAAGGGTTTGAGGTCCTTGCGTGGGCACCGTCGAGTATGTGGCCGATGACCAGGAAACATTGACCGGATCGACTAAATTAATTTGAACACGCAGGTGCCGTTAGTGCCGCCAAAGCCAAATGAATTTGACATCGAGACCGAAAGCTTCCTTTCACGAGCCGTGTTGGCAACGAAATCCAGGTCACATTCCGGATCCTGGTTGTCAAGATTTATGGTTGGCGGGACGACCTGGTCGCGTAATGCCAGTACCGAAAATATGGCTTCGATACCTCCGGCTGCTCCCAGTAAATGTCCGGTCATGGATTTGGTCGAACTTACTAGCATCTTGTAGGCATGGTCACCCAGGGCCAGTTTAACGGCCTTGGTCTCGGCAACATCCCCTGCTGGCGTCGAAGTACCGTGGGCATTTATATAGTCGATATCCTCGGCATTCAGGCCGGCATCCTTCATTGCATTAACCATGCAGCGTGCTGCACCTTCCCCGCCTTCGGAAGGCGAAGTCATATGGTAGGCGTCACCACTCATACCGTAACCAACCAGTTCGCAGTAAATATCGGCGCCACGTTGTTTCGCCATTTCATACTCTTCCAGTACCACGACACCGGCGCCATCGCCAAGCACGAATCCATCGCGATCACGGTCCCATGGTCGGCTGGCGGATTCCGGGTCATCGTTTCGAGTAGAAAGGGCCCTGGCCGCGGCAAAGCCGCCCACTCCGAGTGCAGAAGTCGCCATTTCAGATCCACCGGCAACCATGACATCGGCATCGCCGTAAGAAATCATACGCGCCGCATCACCGATATTGTGGGCGCCGGTAGTGCAGGCGCTGACAATCGAGATATTCGGTCCTTTCAGTCCGCGCATGATCGACAAGTTGCCCGATACCATGTTAATAATTGAGCTGGGAACAAAGAATGGAGAAATCTTGCGCGGGCCGCCGGCCACAAACGCATCTCGATTTCTCTCGATGGTTGGCAAGCCACCGATACCGGAGCCGATTGCAACACCAATACGTTCGGCGTTTTCTTCGGTGACCTCGATACCGGAATCATCAAGTGCCTGTATCCCGGCGGCAATTCCAAAATGGATAAAGATATCCATCTT
>Ga0265303_10002130_pt1 | contig 12280 bp, 13 predicted proteins | sample Helome_2_FD_192494 | JGI IMG/M metagenome (GOLD analysis project Ga0265303, IMG submission 192494) | Marine sediment microbial communities from subtidal zone of North Sea - Hel_20160317 (Illumina Assembly) | ecosystem: Environmental > Aquatic > Marine > Subtidal zone > Sediment ...
TCATCTGTGCCCGGATCGTCCTCGACAAAATCATAAACCCCGACAAGTTTGTCATTACAAAGCACTTCGCTGTTGGAACACAAGCCCTTCTGGAGGACATAAGGGTTGACATGGTCCCAACCCGGAGATGCTCCCTCGCCTGGGTCTACGAACGAATTATTATCCCAATTAACACCGGAATCGATAACACCAACGACAATACCTTCACCACCAGAAGCCGGAAATGACCCGGCGCTTCCATCATAAATCTTGTCTGCACCAATCCAGTTCGGACCCGAGTCAGTCTCCAGCTTATGAACTTCGTCACGTAATACCAAACGAACACCCGGTACTTTCTGAAGGGAGAGAACTTCCGCCTCACTGAGTTCCGTTGCAAAACCATTCACCGCATTTCGATAACGATGCGTCAGCTTCAACTGCCGCCCCAGTCTGAGCGCAGACTCACCGCGGAAAGATTCGAATCTTTCATCCAGAAACCTGAGATATTTTTTAGAAGCCGGCGCGTTGATATCCAGTTTACCTGCACCGGTAAAACGGTTCGCGGTTGCCGAAAAGCGCATCGAATCCATATCCCGTTCGGGTGTATGCAGGAATCGACCGTCATAGGAGGCCAGAGGCGGGTCATCCAGAAAGACTATATATCTTTGCTTGTCACCTCCGGTGGAGGCTGTCGGCGCACTCTTTGCGAATACCGGCGCGGCCAATGACAATGCCACCATGACCACAACACAAAACGTTGCACTAAATACCTTTAACCTGACATCCATGATATTTTCCTTCATCCCTGTACCGGTACCCGCATGGTCACCAGCTCCTCTGCCGCGGTAGGGTGTATGCCCGTGGTGAGGTTAAATTGTTTTTTGGTCAGACCGGATTTTATCGCAACCGCAAAGCCCTGCACAATTTCAGGCGCATCCATACCAACTACATGCAAACCAACCACCTTATCTGTTGATACCTGCACTATCAGCTTCATCATTGTCTTTTCCTGCCGGCCTGACAACGAGTGTTTCATCGGTGTAAATACGGACCTGTAAATCTCCAGTTCACCGTAGTGAATGGCCGCTTCGGTTTCCGAATACCCAACCGTAGCCACCGGCGGGTGTGAAAACACTGCCGAAGGTATAAACCCGTGATTGACCGGACGCGGGTTTCCACCAAATTCACTATCTGCAAATGCATGACCTTCCATCAGTGCCACCGGCGTCAGATTAACCCTGTTGGTCACATCACCAACGGCAAACACATTATCCAGGTTGGTTCGCGAATATTCGTTGACCGGGATCATGCCGCCCGGCAGTACTTCCACACCGGCATCCTGTAATCCAAGACCCCTGACATTTGGAACCCTGCCGGTGGCAAACATCACGGTATCAGCCTGCATCTCACTGCCATCATCTAGTTTCAAAGTTATGAGACCATCCGGCTGCCTGATCAGTTCAGTGACATTTGTTTTTAATCGTATTTCGATACCCTTTTTTTGCAATTCAGCAGCCAGCGTATGTTGCACATCGTGATCAAAGCCGCGAAGAATCTGTTCGCCACGATAGATCTGTACGACTTTGGAGCCCAGGCCGTTGAATATACCGGCGAACTCACAGGCAATAAATCCACCGCCAATCACCGCGACATTCTTCGGTAGTGATGTGAGATGGAAAGCCTCATCTGAAGTAATGCTGTGTTCAACACCTGGAATTTCCGGTTTCCAAGGACGCGCTCCGGTTGCGATCAGTATCTTGTCAGCACTGACAATATCGTCTCCAAGCTGAACCTGATGTGAATTCAGCAGTTTTCCGTGAACCGGAAACAACTTCACACCTGAATTTTCAAGCAATCCCAGGTAAACCTGGTTGAGGCGGTCAATTTCCCGGTCCTTGTTTTCAATCAAACGGGACCAGCTGAAGCGTGTCTCGCCTAGTTCCCAGCCGTAACCTGCAGCATCCTCAAATTCTTCGTGAAAATGGGCTGCATAGGACAACAGTTTTTTCGGTACACAACCACGGATAACACAGGTACCCCCTACCCGGCTTGATTCACAGATACCCACGCGGGCACCGTGTTCCGCCGCAATACGTGCAGCACGTACACCACCTGAGCCGGCGCCTATGACAAACAGGTCAAAATCATATTCACTCATGGGTATCCTCGACGTCTGTAATGTTCACATTTGAATTACTGATGTAGCGTTTGTTGCTGCGTATTGCAATGGTACTCAGTGCAATAAAAACCAGGCCCGGAACAATTAGCAACAACGGCCAGTCCAAGTGATAATCACTCTTATTTGTGTTCTGGCAACTGAGACACTATATTAATCTTCCCCAAATGCAGAAGTGCTCAATAAATAACCATTTTACATGACTGAAATCATTCAAAGTGCAGTTTCGTTACTTCATAATCCCCTGCCATTGGATGTACGGCCAATGCGCCCACATAACTAAACCAACAAACGGACGACGCGGATTTGCCAAACTCATCTCACATGCTAGCAGTATCAAACCTCAGCTTTGAACGCTACTTTGAACGGGTTTTCGAGCCGGTCAATTTCGAGCTTACCGCAGGCTCCCTGTTGTTGATTACCGGTTCCAATGGCTGTGGCAAAACCACCCTGTTAAGACTGCTGGCGGGGTTGCTCGAGCCCAGCGAAGGTAAAATACATGTAAAAGAGCAACCCTTGTACGCCGGCCACTTCCCGGCCATCAAGGATGACCTGAACGTGGAGGAGAACATTCTTTTCTGGATGAAATTCATGGGGACACGCAAAGCCGGCCAGATGACGGGATTGTGCGAGCAGGTCATAGAAGAGATCGGCCTGACACCCGTTGCCTTGCAGGAAGGCCGCACACTTTCCGCCGGTCAGCGTAAACGCTGTTCCCTGGCACGCCTGCTTTTCTGTGATGAATCCCTGTGGTTACTGGATGAGCCTTATTCAAACCTCGACCCTCAAGGCATCGCCATGCTTGACCGTATTATAAAATCTCACCTGGATGCCGGTGGTGCCTGCATCATGACAACCCATGGCAGCTTACGCCCCGAGGGGTTTGAGTTGCAGGAATGCCACATGGTCAGTGGACGTGAACGTTACACCGGGGCAACAGCATGAGCAGACAGGCAACAGGAACGGCTTTTGTAGCACTGCTGCGGCGGGATTTTTTGCTCGCTTACCGGCGTCGCGCCGAATTGCTGCAACCATTGGTATTCCTGTTGGTGGTTGTCACTCTTTTCCCTTTGGGTGTCGGCCCTTCTCCCAACTTGTTGGCCAGTATTGCACCGGGCGTAATCTGGATCGCAGCCTTGCTGGCAACGGTATTGTCATTGGACAGTTTATTCCGATCGGACTTCGAGGACGGAACTCTTGAACAGATGGTGTTGTCTGGTCAATCACTTGCCCTGATTGCACTGGCAAGAACCGTGGCACATTGGCTGGTGGCCGGGTTACCCATCGTATTGTTGTCACCTTTACTGGCGATGTGGATGAATCTTCCTGATGAAGGTCTGGCAATTTTGGTAGAATCACTGATTATTGGCACTCCTGTGCTCAGCCTGATCGGTGCGATCGGCGGTGCATTGACGGTAAGCCTGAAGCGGGGAGGCCAATTATTATCATTACTGGTTTTTCCGTTATATGTACCGTTGCTGATACTGGCAACAAGTGCTGTCAGTTCAGCTGTCGTTGATCTGCCATACACCGGTCAGCTTGGTTTGATGACTGCAGGATTGATTGCATCGTTGACACTGGCACCTTTTGCAACAGCGGCCGCGCTGAAATTGAGTTTAAATTAATGAATCCTATATATTTATTTTTTCACAAGACCGGATCACCACCATGGTTCTATAAGTACAGCGGCAAGCTGATTCCATGGCTTTGGGCCATCTTCCTTGGGCTCACTGTCTACGGGCTTTACCTTGGCCTGGTGGTCGCGCCGGCAGATTACCAGCAGGGTGAAAGTGTACGTATTATGTATCTGCATGTGCCATCAGCATGGATGTCCATGATGATTTACGGCCTCATGGCCATCATGGGAATCATAGCCCTGGTGTGGCGTATTCGTATTATGGAAGTGCTGGTCATATCCAGCGCCCCGGTCGGTGCGGCGTTTACAGCCATGGCATTGATCACCGGCTCACTCTGGGGACGCCCGACCTGGGGTACCTACTGGGTTTGGGATGCACGCCTGACGTCAGAGCTGGTATTGCTGTTTCTTTATTTCGGTGTGATTTTACTTTACAACGCATTCGATGAACCACGCAAAGCGGCGCGGGCTGCCTCGTTGATGTCCATCGTGGGTGCGGTCAACCTGCCGATCATCTATTTCTCGGTTGAGTGGTGGAACACCTTGCACCAGGGAAGCAGCATGGGCTCTGAAGGCCCCGGTATTCACCCCAGTATGCTATTGCCCTTGTTGTTAATGGCTACCGCCACCAAGTTTTTTTACGGTGCGAACCTGCTGAGCCGTGCAAGGTTGCTCCTGCTAAAACAGGACCACCGCAAACGCTGGGTACAGGACGTGCTGTCAAAGGAGAGTAATTGATGTCGCACACACCTTTTATTTTAGCTGCCTACCTGATAAGTGGCGTGATTCTGTTTTGGGCCGCTATGGCCCCCGTTATTAATAAACGTAGCCTGCTTCGGCAATTGAAAGCGCGTAAGACGCGCATGGAAAAATCACAATGACCCCAACACGCAAACGCAGACTGACCGGTGTACTCGTCATCATCATAGGTGTCGGCATAGCTGCAGTAGTAGCCATGCAGGCACTGAATGAAAACATGCTGTTTTTTATCAGCCCGACGGATGTCGAGGAACAAGATTTGCCCGCAGGTAAACGCTTCCGGCTGGGTGGACTTGTGGCAAACGGTAGCGTAAGCCGTGCAAGCGACAGCCTTGCGGTAGCCTTTGTCGTCACCGATGGCGCCAAATCGGTCGATGTCAGGTTTGATGGCATTCTTCCCGACCTGTTCCGTGAAGGCCAGGGCATCATCGCGATCGGCGAACTTACACCCAACGGTCACTTTGAGGCCTCGGAAGTGCTGGCCAAGCATGATGAAAACTATATGCCGCCTGAAGTGGCCGATGCACTTGAAAAAGCAGGACACGTGGAGAGTGAAACATGACCGTTGAACTGGGACAGATTTCCTTATTGGCAGCACTTCTGACAGCCCTGGTTCTGGGTCTGGTTCCAATGATTGGCACCTATACCGGAAACCGGCGTTTTATGGCGGTTTCAACCACCGCGGCACTGATTCAATGCCTGCTTGTGATGATATCCTTTGGTATTTTGACTTCCGCTTTTGTTATCCAGGATTTCTCAGTCGAGTATGTGGCCCGCAACAGCAACTCATTGCTGCCCATGCACTATCGGTTCTCTGCCGTCTGGAGTGCTCATGAAGGTTCATTGTTGCTGTGGGAGTTGATCCTGGCCGTATGGATCGCCTCGGTTGCGCTTTTTAGCAAAAGACTCCCTGAAGTTTTCAGAGCCAGGGTGCTTGCGGTTTTGGGCTGGATATCTGTAGGTTTTTTATTATTCATCCTGCTCACATCAAATCCTTTCGGGCGTCTGATCCCCTCCGCTGCTGAAGGCCTGGATCTCAACCCCTTGTTACAGGACTTCGGTCTGATCATTCACCCACCGTTGCTGTATATGGGCTACGTGGGTTTCTCAGTTGCCTTTGCATTCGCCGTTGCAGCATTGCTCGGTGGTGAAGTCAGTCGTGACTGGGTGCGCTGGTCGCGTCCCTGGACACTGGTTGCCTGGGCGTTTCTGACCATTGGTATCGCACTGGGCAGCTGGTGGGCCTACTACGAACTGGGCTGGGGCGGTTATTGGTTCTGGGATCCGGTCGAGAACGCTTCCTTTATGCCGTGGCTGGTGGGAACCGCATTGATTCACTCACAGGCCGTAACCGAAAAACGCGGTGCATTCGGTAACTGGACCTTGCTGCTCGCCCTTTCAGCATTTTCATTGAGCTTGCTGGGTACCTTCCTGGTGCGCTCCGGTGTACTGACCTCTGTACACGCTTTTGCATCCGACCCAACCCGTGGCATATTTATCCTGGCTTACCTGGCCGTGGTTGTTGGCGGTTCTCTGACACTGTATGCGATCCGTGCTCCAAAGATGATCCAGGGTGGTGGTTTTGCAGGGACGTCCCGCGAGACCTTCCTGTTAGTCAATAACCTGGTATTTGCGGTGATGGCGGCCATGGTGCTCACAGGCACTTTGTATCCCTTGCTCATCGATGCCATGGGTGCCGGCAAAATTTCAGTTGGCCCCCCTTATTTTGGTCTGCTGTTCACCTGGTTGCTGGTTCCCCTGGTGCTTGCCTTACCTGTCGGAATTTACAGCCGGTGGCAAAAGGATGAAGGAAGCAGGTTAGCTGGCATGCTGCGCTGGCCGCTGGTGATGTCGCTGGTGTTTGGTGCCGGGGTATGGATCATGGAGCCTGACATTGGCTTTGTCTCGGCTGCAGGTGTTACCGGTGGTGCCTGGGTCATATTTGGCAGCATGTTTTATGTTGGACACCTGCTCAAGCGGAAAAACAGTTTCAAAATACCTGCCAGTGTCCTGGCCATGACATTGGCCCACGTTGGCCTGGGTGTGTTTTTAATCGGTCTGAGCCTCGTCAGTACCCTTAGTACTGAAAAACATCTGCGTATGGAGGCGGGTGATAAATACCAAATGGTGGATTACACCTTCCAGTTTCTGGGCACAAAGGTCGTCCAGGGCCCCAACTACACGGCCGATGAAGGCGAGTTCGTCATTTACAAAGGCGAGCGGGAAGTCACCCGCCTGTACCCGCAGAAACGTGAGTATGCACAACGCGGCAATACCATGACGGAAGCCGCTATCGACCCCGGGTTCACACGCGATCTATACGTATCGCTTGGTGAACCGCTGGATCAAAACGGCCGTGCCTGGGCGGTGCGTGTCTACCACAAGCCTTTCATACGCTGGATCTGGCTGGGGTCAATTTTCATGCTTTGCGGCGGAATGCTCGCTGCGGCAAATAAACGCTATCGTCGCAAATTGCCCGTTAAAAAACCGGTGAAAACCGGAAGCAAAGAGGTAACCGCGTGAATAGTCGCATTTTCCCTTTGGTGGGGTTCGTGTTGCTGGTTGTTTTACTGGTTGTCGGTCTGAAAATTGCCGACCAAAAAACAAACCTGCCTTCGCCGTTAATTGATAAGCCGGTCCCTGCGTTTGACCTGCCTGTTCTCGCCAGCCCCGGCCAGAGGATGTCGAAAGAATCACTTCTCGGCAAACCTTACCTGGTCAATTTCTGGGGTAGCTGGTGTGTCACCTGCCGGGCGGAACACCCGGTGGTGACAGAACTTGCCAGGCTCAATGCCGTATATATCGTAGGTATGAATTTTCGCGACGAATCAGAAGATGCCGTTGCCTGGTTGAAACGCTGGGGTAACCCCTATGATGTCAGCCTGGTTGATTTTGATGGTCGCACCAGTATCGATTTTGGTGTTTATGCGGCCCCGGAGACGTTTCTTGTTGACCCTTCCGGCACGATTGTCTTCAAGCACCTTGGTCAATTGACCTGGGAGATCGTCGAAAACGAAATTCTCCCGCGTGTCGCCAACATGGAGTCAGGTAGCTGATGAAATTCAGAGAATTATTTGTTTTGGTTTTGACGTTAACCCTGTCTGTTTCTGTACTCGCGCAGCGCTCACCCGTACAAGAGCCCATGGTATTTGATAACCCGCAACAGGAAGACCGGTTCAAAGTGCTGACACAGGAATTGCGTTGCCTGGTATGTCAAAATCAGAACCTCGCAGACTCGGACGCACAACTGGCCCACGATCTTCGTGCCGAAGTGCATGAAATGTTAACAGCGGGCAAGACTGACGATGAAATCAAGCAGTTCATGGTGGAGCGTTATGGTGATTTTGTGCTTTACAGGCCACCGGTGCAGGAAAACACTTACCTGTTGTGGTTGGCGCCACTTGTACTACTGTTGATCGGAGCACTGATTCTTCGTGCCAACATCAAAAAGCGCGCCGTTTTGCTTGAATCAACTCCAGACGAAGAGACTGGAAACTAAACCTCACAACTGATCATTCGACCAAGAGAATAAAGAATGAATTTCTGGATTTTTGCTATTGCCCTGCTCGCCGTTGTTGCTGCTGTTGTCAGCTGGCCGTTATTTACCGGTTCTGCCAAGGACAAAATTACGGGTTTGTTTGTACTGCTGATGATTCCGTTGGCCGGTATCCTGATGTATCAGAATATCGGTACGCCGGAGGCTATTAACCTTTCGCCGGTGAAACCTGCACAACAATCACCAGCGCAACAAACAGCACACTCTAACGAGCAAGGCCAAATGAATGACCTGGTTGCATCCCTGCAACAACGTATGGTTGAAAATCCTGAAGATCCGGAGGGCTGGCTGATTCTTGGACGCAGTCTTAAGACCATGCAAAGGTATGCGGAGGCCGAAGAAGCATTGAGCAATGCCAATCGCCTGGTGCCTGATAACCCTACGATCATGGTAGACCTTGCTGAAACCATGTTATTCACTTCCGGTAAGCCTGAGATCAGCAGTGAGGCCCGGCAATTGATTGAATCTGCATTGGCCATTGACCCGAACCAGCAAAAAGGTCTTTGGATCATGGGTATGGCTTCCGCACAGGAAGGTGAAGACACGCAGGCAATCGCGTATTGGACAAAGTTACAGGAAAAGCTTGAGCCTTCCTCCGGCCCATATCAAGCCGTGACACAACAGATTGAGGCAGCACAAACAAGGATGGGTATACCTGTTACTGCATCCGCTGAGACTTCTGCTGCAGAACCTCCCGTTGCGGCGCCTGCCGCTGCCCCTGCAATGGTGAAGCCAGTTGTTAATCAAGCCGCTGACGGTGGTTTTGGAATCCCTGCAACCATCACCATTGGTGACGGCCTGTCAGGACCCTATCCCGCCAATGCCACGCTGTTTATCTTTATTCACCCGGCCGGTGCTGCCGGTATGCCACTGGCGGTTAAACGCCTTGCGCCACGGGGCTTCCCGATGTCATTGACCTTTACAGATGCCGACCTGCTGCAACCCGGCGGGTCACTGCAGGCGTTCGAACTATTGGACATCAGTGCACGCATCTCAATGACCGGAATTGCCAACATCGCATCCGGCGACATCCAGGCGAACCGCGTCACCGTTAACACAAAGAACATATCAGCAATTGATTTACACCTTGATCAGCGTGTACCGTAGGAGTTCCTAAACCCATAGATCAAGGACACCCACATGAAATCCTTGCTGTTAATCGCACTACTTTTTGCCTCGATCAACAGTTTATCTGCCCAGGACAAACCGGTTGAGTTTACGACTTTCCAGCTTTCCGACACGGTTTATATGCTCAAGGGCCGTGGTGGTAACGTTGGTATTTCCACCGGTGAAGACGGTCTCTATATCATCGATGACCAGGTCAGACCGGTAACCACCGGGTTATTGCAGGCGATCCGGAAAATCAGCGATAAACCCATCAGGATTGTCCTCAATACGCATTATCACGCCGACCACGTTGGTGGCAATGAAACCATCGGTGATGGGGGTGCAGTCATAATTTCGCACGACAATATTCGCAAGAGAATGACCACCGAGCAGGTCAGCATTTTCATGAAAAGCACCACGCCACCCTATGCAAAAGACGCATTGCCGATCGTGACGTTTAACGACCGTTTATCACTGCATATGAATGGTGAAACCGCGACTGCGTATTACGTTGCCAATGGTCATACCGACGGTGACAGCATCATACATTTCCCGGTCAGTAACGTTATTCACATGGGTGACATGTTTTTCAATGGCCTGTATCCCTACGTTGATCTCGACGCAGGTGGTTCGATGCAGGGCCTGGTCGCCGCAGCAGACCTCGCCCTTTCCATGGCTGATGAATCCACACGTATCATTCCCGGGCACGGTCCACTGGGGATGACTGAAGACCTTAAGAACTATCGGGATTACCTGATAAAAGCCGGTGCAAATGTGCAGGAACTGATAGACAAGGACATGGATCTGCAACAGATAATCGTTGCTGAACCAACCAAAGAATGGGATGAAGAACTGGGCAAGACCTGGATCACACCGGCTCAATTTGTAACCTTTATTTACAACAGTCTCGAGGGCATCCATCATTACACACCGCCCAAGAGTGTTGAAGCTGAAGCCCAATAAACCAAATTCTGACAATCCGGGTTTTAAAAATCCGTCCGTGACAGTCTGAAGGTCTGCGTGTGCTGCGCAGGTATATGCACGGAAAACAATGGCTGTCCGCGCTCAAGGTACTTTTGCTCAAATGGTGAAATACCATTATCGGGTTCAATTATTGTTACGCTCATATCGGCCCCGGTTGCAATGACAGCAGCTTTTGCAAACTCCCCGGCGTACACATCCCAGTTGCAACGCATTTCAATGTCACCTCCCAATGTCAAAAGCTCTGGAAATACGGGATGTCCATGCCAGCGGCGTGATAAATGACCTGGTTTGGGCCACGGGTTCGGGTAGAACAGGAAGTGCCGTTGGGGTGATAAACCACTTTTAAGCAGCAGGCGCCAGAAACTAGTCAACTCCGCTCTCAACAGGATGCAATTGTCAGTTCGCGAAAAGCCGGAATGCACACCGCTCCTGGCAAGACGCGAGCGCGAACGGTCCACACCGATCACAAGGTGGCGGGGGAATACCCGGGCAAGCCGCTGAGTACTTTTACCCGTCCCGCAGCCTGAGTCCAGAATGAAGCGCTGCCCGGCAGAAAAGTCCGCTTGCTGCTCCAACAGGCTATAGGCATCCACCGTGGGACGATGCAGGGGTTGCAACCAGGATGTTTTCAGGTGTTTGTGAACACAGGATTCCAGCTTTGGATGAATACCGCGCTGCCTGCTGCTTACAAGGCCCGATTCACTGACGTTGTTGCCGGTTTTTGACTGTTTCAACTCTGTTACCACGCGCAATCCGGTGATTCACAGGCTATCATTGTAGTTACTTTCAACATGAATATAACCCTATGCCGTCAGCAACGCAGTTTTTACATATAACCGAGCCCTTGCAGATGAAAAAAGGCGGTCAACTGCCGTCCTTCACACTGGCCTATGAGACATGGGGAAAGCTCAACCCGGATCGCTCCAATGCGGTGTTGATTTTAAGTGGTCTGTCACCCAATGCACACGCCGCATCCAGTAAGAAAGACCCCTCTCCCGGCTGGTGGGAGACCATGATCGGACACGGCGCGCCGATTGATACGGACCGGTTCCACGTGATCGCCCTGAACTCACTGGGAAGCTGTAAGGGCTCGACCGGGCCGGCCAGTCTGAACCCGGAGACAGGCAAACCCTACCGTCTGGACTTTCCGGACCTGTGTGTCGAAGACATCGCCAATAGCGCCAACATGCTCGTCAAACACCTCGGTATTGAACAACTGTGCACCATGGTCGGGCCATCCATGGGCGGTATGAGCGCCCTTGCCTACCTGAATCAGAACCCGCAGGGTGCCCGTCACTTCCTGACCATATCGAGTTCTTCAAACTCGGCACCCTTCAGTATCGCCATACGCTCCCTGCAAAGAGAATTGCTTGTTTCGGACCCTAACTGGAACGAAGGCAACTACGACGAGAAACACTGGCCGGTTAAAGGCATGAGCATGGCACGTAAACTGGGTATGTTGTCCTATCGTTCAGCCGAGGAATGGCGAACCCGCTTCGGGCGGCGCAAGCAGGACTATTTCCCGACCGAAATTTTTGGTATGAACTATGAAGTAGAGTCCTACCTGGAAGCTGCCGCACGCCGGTTTGTGCGTTCATTTGACCCCTGCAGTTATCTCTACCTGTCGCGCGCCATGGACTGGTTTGATATTGCAGATGGTTATGCGGACCTGGCTTCGGCACTGGCGGGGATCAGCTTGAACACCGCCTGTGTGCTAGGGGTGGAAACCGATGTCCTGTTTCCTGCTTACCAGCAAAAGGAGATTGCCGACGCGCTCCGTTCAAATGGTATAGATACGAGCTTCGCAAACCTTGAGTCATTGATGGGACACGATGCCTTCCTGGTGGATCACGCCCATTTCAACCCGCATGTCGTCGCTTATTTTGATCGAATCTGGTTTGAGGACAAACTTTAAGAATCATGACTTAAATGCTGGCGTAGCATCGCATGCAAATATATACTTTGCGCCTTGCAAATCCTGCCGGAGTGGCGAAATTGGTAGACGCGCTGGATTCAAAATCCAGTTTTGGCAACAAAGTGCCGGTTCGAGTCCGGCCTCCGGCACCATTAACTATGCTAAGCA
>Ga0265303_10002131_pt1 | contig 12278 bp, 12 predicted proteins | sample Helome_2_FD_192494 | JGI IMG/M metagenome (GOLD analysis project Ga0265303, IMG submission 192494) | Marine sediment microbial communities from subtidal zone of North Sea - Hel_20160317 (Illumina Assembly) | ecosystem: Environmental > Aquatic > Marine > Subtidal zone > Sediment ...
CTGCTCGTTCGCTTCGATGACGCCGATTCCCGAGCTGTTGCGGCGCTCGCCACGAACGAGCAGGTCCGTGCCCAGTATCTCGGGGTCATTAAGCAGTTCCTTGATCTTCTCGGCGCAGTGCAGGAGTTCGATCATGCGCGCCCAGTGGTAGCTCAATGCGGCGTGTTGCATCCCGCCGTCACTGTGCTCCCTGAAGATCTGCCTCTCGGCTTCGGCCAGCGGCGAATCGATGTAATCGCAGTTGTTGACACGCGCGAGTGGGCCGACGCGGTACCAGCCGTTCTCTGGGCCCAGGTCCGTGATGTACGGGAACTTCATGTAGCTCCAGTTACGAACTTCTTCGCGCAAGTAATCGTGATAGACCTGGTCGCTGACCTGGTCGAAGATCGTCTTGCCATTCTTGTCTTTCGCACGCAGCTTGCCGTCGTACAGTTCCAGCGCGCCGTCCGGTCGCACCAGGCTCATGTAGTTACTGCTCATGCTGCCAAAGGTATTGCTCAGAGGCTCGTTGCTCAGGAAGTAGTTCTTGCTGAGTTCGACAGCGGCTATCGCCCATTCGGTAATCTGGTCGATTTCGGACAGGAGTTTCTGTCGTTCCTTCTCCGTCAACGCCTTGTTCATGCCGCCCGGGATTGCGCCAGTACCGTGGATGCGCTTGCCGCAGATGGCCCGGATGACCTCCTGACCGTACTTGCGCAGCTTCACGCCCTGAATTGCGATGTCCGGGTGTGCTTCGATGACGCCGACAATATTGCGCTTCTCGACGTCGGCATCGAAGCCAAACAGCAGATCGGGGGACGACAGGTGGAAGAAATGCAGTGCGTGGCTTTGCAGGATTTGTCCAAAGTGGACGAGGTGACGAAGCTTTTTCGCGGTCGGCGTCAGTCGGTGGGCGCCAACGATGCGGTCGATGGCCTTGCCGGCGGCAAGGTGATGGCTGACCGGGCAGATGCCGCAGAGTCGTTGCACGACGACCGGTACATCCCAGTAAGGCCTTCCCTGGATAAAGCGTTCGAAGCCGCGGAATTCGACAATGTGCAGGCGAACTTCGTGAATGACGTTGTCGTCATCGGCCAGCAGCGTGACCTTGCCGTGTCCTTCGACACGCGACAGGGGTTCTATGACAAAGCGTTTGAGTTCGTCGCGGTTCTTCGCTGTTGCGAGATCGAAAGTCATAGTTTCACTCATCAGTCAAAGTGCATCAGGTCGTAGGGGAGGTCCGGCTGGCGGCCGGCAATAATGTCGTTGAGGATTTGCCAGAACGCATCAGCCGGTGGCGGGCAGCCCGGCAGGAAAAAGTCGATCTTGACGACCTCGTGTATCGGACTGACCTTTTCCAGGATATGCGGCAGTTCCCTGTCGGTCGGAATTTGCGGATTCTCGACACCAACACCGTTGACGTAGGATTCCTCGAGCAGTTCGCGCACATCGACGTTATTGCGCAATGCCGGAACGCCGCCGCCAATAGCGCAGGCACCTACCGCAACCAGGATCTTGCAGCTATCGCGGAACTGGCGCAGCGTTTCAATGTTCTCGGTATTACAGACTCCGCCTTCAATTAGTCCTATGTCGACCGAGGAGGAGCATTCCTTGATGTCATTGATTGGCGATCGGTCGAACTGCACGTGGTTGACGAGTTCGACAATGCGCTCATCGATATCGAGAAACGACATGTGACAACCGAAGCAGCCCGCGAGTGAGCAGGTAGCGACAGAAATCTTCTCACCGGGTTCCTTGACAAGGCCGGGTAGTGTGTCCCGTCGCATCTTGTTGTGATGCACGTGACGTTCGTCAAATGCGCGCTTACCGATAGGCTTGATGAAGCCTTCGTGCTTCTTGATGATGCCGCCCACAGGACATACGTTTGCAGCAGCGTCATCCACTGTTATGCCCGAATCCTTGAGCAAACCATCGTCGGAGTTGATCGCGAGAGATTTGTTCTCCGAGCGGCCGGATATGCAGAAGATGTCCTTGCCGTCCGAGTCCCTCGAGGCACGCACGCAGAGTTCGCAGTAAATGCACCGGTCGCGGTTGATCAACAGGTCGGGGTGACTGGCGTCGGTCGCACGCCCGGCCGTGAAGCTCGGGAAGATCAATGCCGTCATGCCCATCTTGTACGCCATGCTTTGCAACACGCAGTTGCCGCTGTGCTCGCACGACGGGCAGTGATGATTGCCTTCGACGAACAGCATTTGCGCGAGAGCCCGCCGCTCGGAATTTAGTTCCTCGGTATTGCTCTCAATGACCTGACCGTCGGTGGCGCGCGCGGTGCAGCTGGAGACCTGGCGCCCATCGATCTTGCAGGTGCACATCTTGCAGCTACCGTTCGCCTCGTAGTCGGGGTGGTAGCAGAGATGGGGGATGAAAACGCCCGCATCGGTGGCTGCCTGCATGACAGTCTGGCCATCCGCAAAAGGAATGGACTGGCCATCGATCTTGATTCTGCCTGTCACCGTGGTCGTCCTTCTTCTTTAACAATCTGTCTTGAGCGTTCAATCGCCGCTTCTACGTCAAAAGCAGGTGTGTACTCGACGTCTTCCATGCGCTCCAGGAAGCTGGGCGTGCACTTCTCGTAGTTCGTCAGAAGCGGCACCGCAGCGCGCTGCCCAAGTCCGCAGTGGCTCGCCTTGGTCATCAGGTTGTGCAGGCGCTCCATCTGCTCGATGTCCATTCGCGCACCATGCCCCTCGGCAATCTTGTCCGCCATCTTGGCCATGAGCTTGGTGCCGACGCGACACGGCGTGCAGAAGCCGCAACTCTCATGCGCAAAGAAGTGCGTGAAGTTGACGGCGACGTCAACCATATTGCGTGTTTCGTTGAATATGATGAACGAACCGCTGGAATTGCAGTCGTCGAAAGAAATCTTGCGCTTGAACTCGTCGGGCGTGATCAGTATGCCCCCAGGGCCGCCGACCTGGATCGCCCGGACATCTCTGGCGCCGCACATGTCGCAGATCTGGGCGATCGTGGTACCGAGCGGAATCTCGTAGATGCCCGGTGCGCGACAATCGCCGCTGATGCTGAGCATCTTCCAACCCGGTTCGTCCCCGGGGTGTTTGAGGAATTCCGGACCATGCTCGATGATTCGTGCGGCGTAGCACAGCGTTTCGACATTGTTGACGACCGTCGGCCTGCCACGATAGCCATTGGTCACGGGGAATGGCGGTCGGATACGCGGAATTCCGCGTTTCCCTTCGAGGGACTCGATGAGGGCGGATTCTTCTCCGCATACGTAGGAGCCAGCCCCCATGAATATCTCGACCTCGAAGTGGATGCCGTGATGTCCCATGACGTTCCTGCCGAGCAAACCGGTTTCATGCCGACGATCGATCCTGCGCTGGATGCGTTCCTTGAGGAACTCGTATTCGTGACGCAGGTAGATGTAGCCCTGCGTGGAAGCAATCGCAATTCCGCACACCGTCATGCCTTCGATCAGCGTATCGATGTAGCTGTTCAGTAACGCACGATCCTTGAACGTGCCTGGTTCACCTTCGTCGGCGTTGCAGACGACGAAGCGCTGGTCGGCCCCGGCGGACCGGCAGATGTCCCACTTCTTGTAGGTAGCAAAACCGGCACCACCACAGCCGCGCAGTCCCGATCGTTCAAGTTCATCAATTATGCCGTCGGCACCCAGCGCGATGGCGCGCTCGATAGCGACACCCGGGCTAACCGGGTTATCGAGTATCGGACCCTTGCGGCGTAAAGCGTCGTTAATGACAAACCACTCGAGCGGCCACTCTTCGAGCGGCACATTTGTCTCGATCAGTGAGACCATTTCGCGAGTTCTCACTTCATCCATGCGATCGATTGCCAGGCCATTGACGAGCACAGCAGGACCGCGCTCGCAAAGCCCGGTGCAAGATGTTGTCGCCACCGTGACGACCCAGTCTTCGCGCGGTATCCCGGGCGCGACGCCGGGCAGTTCGCACATCAGCGCGAGCTGCTCAAGGCTTCCGAGCATGTGGTCGGTTATGCTGTCGCTGAAATAGATGTCGTAGCGACCGCGCGGCTCGTTGTGCAGGAAGCTGTAGAAGTCGATCAGCGACTGCACCTTGGTGCGCGGCAGGTTGAGCCCTTCGGCGAGGATGGCAATGTCTGACTGGGAGATGCAGTTTTTCGCCAGCTGCAAGTTGCGCAGCATCTGCAAGACCTTCGTGGGATCCCGGCGATAAAGAGCCATTTGCTCCCGCACCAGCGTATCGGTTGCTCCGTTCAATTTCATGCCCCTGCGAAGACTAGCGACCGTCCGTCGGTGCCTATGCTATCGGGGCCGGGTCCCGCCGATACTGTGGAAACCCGCAATCGACTAGGTCATTTCGCAACTCCGCGAACCGAGCGGAAAAACCAGGCAATGAAGACGGCGAATGCCGCGGCTCCGACAAGCATTGCGACCAGCTCGCTGCCGAGCCATTCCGTGCCGATACCGTCCGGACGGCGACTCTTCGCGACCGCCACGAGCGCGATCCCGACGCCGAGAAGTCCCTCGCCGCCGACGAAACCGCTGCCCAGCAGAACGCCGCGTTCGCGCCGGTCGGTCGCCGATGTGTCGTCCTTTGCAGTGCGCTCCATCCAGAGCCTGATCAGGCCGCCGACGAAAATTGGCGTCATTGTCGAAACAGGCAGGTAAACGCCGACGGCAAACGGCAGCGATGGGATGCGCGCAATCTCACAGGCAAGGGCGATACCGGCACCAATGGCAACGAGTGCCCAGGGGAGGTTCTGGTCGAGTACACCATCGATCACGAGCTTCATCAGCGTGGCTTGCGGGGCAGGCAACTCGGTGCTGCCGAAGCCAAAGCCCTTGCCCAGTGCCAGGACCGTCAGGCACACGAACACGGCGGAGGTAATTACGCCAATCAACTCCGCGGTTTGCTGCTTACGCGGCGTCGCGCCCAGCAGGAACCCGGTCTTAAGGTCCTGGGAGGTGTCACCCGAGATTGAAGCTGCAATCGCGACGACGCAACCGACCGTTAGTGCCGCCGCCTTGCCGAACGCATCGGTCCAGCCGAAGAACAGGAAGATGGAGGCCGTGCCGAGCAGGGCGGCGATAGTCATGCCACTCGTCGGGTTACTGGTGACACCGACAAGACCGACGATACGGGATGCGACTGTCACGAAGAAAAACGCGAATACGACCACGCAGAAGGCCGCGACGGCACGGATGCCGATGCCACCAATCGACCCAAACACCTGCGGCACCAGAATGAGCACTGCCGCAATCGCGAGCATGCCGATACCCACAACCTTGAGCGGCAAGTCGTTGGCTGTTCGGGCTTTCCCTGCGCCTGCCTCGGCACCGTGTTCGCCGGCACTTTCGCCGACCCGCTCGCCGAGCTGCGATGCGCCGATGCGAAAGCTGCTGATCATGACGGGAATGCTCCGTATCAGGGTCACGATGCCGGCCGTTGCGACGGCGCCCGCGCCGATGTAGCGGACATAGCGTGTCCAGATCTGGCTGGGCTCCATGTCGCGAATCAGGTGCATGGTCTCGGGAAAGAACGGCACGGTTCGCGCCTCACCCCAGTAAGCAATCGCCGGGATGATGATTAGCCACGACAGCAGGCCGCCGCCAACCATGACGGCTGCGATGCGAGGTCCGAGGATATAGCCCACGCCGAACAAAGCGGCCGACAAGTCCATGCCGAGCTGGCCTTTCTTGAGGAACGGGATATTGACGTGGATATCGCCCGGGATGACACGGACCCACGACGTCAGGAACTTGAAGAACGCACCGCCGGCAAGCCCGTAGAAAACGAAGCGCGCGCGTCCACCGCCGATCTCGTTGGCGACGAGCACCTCGGCGCAGGCCGTGCCCTCGGGGTAGGGTAGTTTGCCGTGTTCGCGTTCGATCAGGAACCGACGCAGCGGGATCATGAAAAGGATGCCGAGCAGACCGCCGCACATGGCGAGCAGTGTCATTTGCAGCAACTCGGGCGGCATACCCCACATGAACAGTGCAGGCAGCGTAAAGATGACGCCGCTGGCCAGCGAACTCGACGCTGAGCCCGTGGTCTGCGAAATATTCGTTTCGAGAATCGTGCCTTTTACTCCAACGCGGGACAGTGCGCGAAAAACAGCGACGGTCATGACGGCAACGGGAATCGACGTGCTGATCGTCAGGCCGGCGCGGAGGCCGAGATAGGCATTGGCGGCACCGAAGATGATGCCAAACAGGATGCCGAGACCGACTGACTTGAGCGTGAATTCGGCGAGCGATTCGCTGGCATCGACAAACGGCTCGTAGGAATCGCCTTCTGCAATAGGCACGTAAGCCTTCTGGCTTAATCCGTCTTTTCTCATTGTTATTGGACCTTTACGGCAAGCGTATCGTGATGACCGGAGAGCAGCGATCGCAAGTAGAACGAAATATCGGCCCGGTCTTTGAAGCCGGCGGCCACGGCCGCGGACTCCTTGTCTTCGTCACTGACGCGTCCCGGTGTTGCGAATGCCTGCATATCTTCGTGGAAACCGATCGTGAATACGTCAACGTCCGAGCCCGCGGCACGTCGAAATATCATATTCGGAATCTGCCCGGTGGCTGCGAGATAAGCATTTTCCATGCGCCGTTGTTCGAGTAACGCTTCGCTTTTGCCTGGCGCCGCATTGAACATCTCGATATGGAAGAAGGCGTTTTCATCGTACGCCTCACGCAGGGCTGCGAGCCGCGGCCCCCACGCGAAATGGTCTGCCTCGAAGGCAATGAGGTGGTCGGGCAGGCTGACCGGTTTGATCCTGGTCGCAAACGCCGCCCAGGTCTCCAATGGCGTAACGATCAGCAGGTCCCACTGGTCGCCCTGCGAGTGACGCATGATGAAGGGCACTTCTTTGCGACGAGTTGCGAGCCAGTCCAGCAGGTCTGATAACGACCCTGTAGCAGCCCGTACTGTCGTTACCTTGTAAAGGTAGTTGCCTTCGAGATTCCTGGCGTCGGCATCGCAGGCTGCGGAGGACACCATGCCCAGGAACAGGGTCGCCCAAAGAAGGGCGACCTTATGCATGCACCGGACCGTTGAGTAGAGCGTCCTTTGTCAGTTCGACGATCAGCTCGACTTCCCGAGCGCCAACGTCGAAGACCGGTGTAAAGCGCAGGGAGTGTTCCCCACCGTGAATGACGCCGAGTCCCTGTTTACGCAAGTACTCCTCGGTGCTGTTTTCTCCGTACACCTTGTAGCGTGAAGCGAGTTCGCAACTCAGGAGAAGGCCGGTACCTTGCGCACTCGTAACGGCACCATCCGTCTCATCAGCCAGTGCTGCCAGACCGTCGACGAGCTGCTGGCCGCGAGCGCGGATATTTTCGCGCAGCTCCGGCGTGAACGACTCCAGCACGGCGACAGCAATATCGAGCGCGCGCGGATTAGTTGTCATCGTGTTGCCGTACAGGCCGTGGCGATACGTTGTCGCCGCTCGCTCGGACAGAGCGAGCACGGACAACGGGAACTGGCCAGCATTGAGTGCTTTCGAATAGGACTCCATGTCAGGCTCATCGAGCCCTTCGAAACCCGGATAGTCGACGACCGACAATACACCCTGGGCCCGCAGGCCGGCCTGGATTGAATCGATGACCAGCATGGTACCGTGCGCGAGCGTCAGCTCCCTGGCACGCTTGTAAAAAGCGGGTTTAATGGCATGCCCGGGATTGCCTTCGCCCATCACGGGTTCCATGAAAAACGCCTCGATGAAGATCCCCTCGTCGTCGGCCTTGGCAAACATGGCTTCGAGCTCGGCGATGTTGTTGGGCTCAACGGTCAACAGGTATTCGCGATCACGGAAGGACGCGAGGTATTTCTCGTACTTCTCTGAGCACGAATGCGAGAACCTTGCCGGTCGATCGGTTCGGCCGTGGAAGCTGCCCTTGAGGGTCAGTCCACGAATATTGCGCCCTTCGTAGCGTGCACCCGGATCGGTCAATGCGCGCGTATTGACGTCCGAGATGCGAGACGCAACCGACATGGCTTCCGAGCCGCTGTTGAGGCACAGGAAACTCGCGTAAGGCGTGCCGCCTCGCGTGTGACCGATCTCTTCTCGAAGAGTCTCGATGAACTCCACCTGGCTGACGCTGGCCGTCATGATGTTAGCCATCACGTGCGGCTGGTTCATGGCCACCCGGATTGCTTCGGGACAATGCCCCAGGCCCAGCATGCCGTAGCCGCCGCAGTCATAGACGATGGCACCCTTGAGCGTGACGACCCAGGGGCCGGCACCGCTGATAGCAACGTACGGATTGACCGCGTCTTCGGCGTAGAAATTCGTGAGCCCGTCGTGCGCACGAGCGATCTGGCCGCTCTCGTCGAGCGCGAGGAACCGGGGGTGCGAAGTCTTGAGCTCGACAAAATGCGCATGTGCGCGTTCGATGGCGAGTGCCAGTTCTTCGTCCCGTTCGAGAAAGTCCAGTATCACCTCGTCTTTGAGGCCGCGGGTCAGTGCGGGGCCGCCAAATTCACGCATCTCCTGCAGGTATGCGAGGGGCGTTGCGGCATCTCCCTTTCGTAGTGCTTTCGGCATTGGATCCATCCGGAAACCGGGAAAAAGCGGACTATATCAGATGTAACGAATCCCGGGCATCAGGTCGCTAGGTACACTCCCGAATTGACCGGTCATGCCGCTGACCGCCTTTATGGGCTGGTATGCCGGGGATTTCGGGCTTGATGCGTCCGCCGATTCGCTGACTCTGGAGCGCGACGAGGGGCTTGGGCACCTCGCTAACCTTCGCGCAGGGCTCAGAGATCTGCCCGGCGCACAGTCGGGCGGGCCATGTACTACACCAGCGTAACCATCATGCTCGGCTTCTCGATTCTCGCGCTTTCGCAGTTTACGCCGACTATCTACTTTGGCTTGCTGACAGGTACGGCGATGCCGGTTGCGTTGCTCGCGAACATGACATTGCTGCCTGTTCTCCTGGTGGTTTTCCACGCGGCGGCCGGAAAGTAACCCCGTTTCGCCAACCCGGTCTGATACGGCCTATACTGAGAGTCAATCTTAAGGAGCAGTATTATGGTGGCGATGCGTGCAACCCAGCGTTTGTTTTCATTGGCAGTAATGATCTTCATTTCGTCCGGTGCATTTGCGCAGATGCATCACGCCGGTCCGGCAATGAATTACCACGAGGTGAATAGTCGCCTTGTGACGGGCGGCCATTTCGTTGGCGACGGCATATCCGAACTTCAGGGTAAGGGTGTCAACGTCGTCATCGACTTGCGCGACGAACCGCCCGAAGGACAGGCTGAAAAGCTCGCCGGGGCAGGGCTCGAGTGGATTAATGTACCGGTGGTCTGGAAGGATCCGCGCCTCGAGGATTTCAAGCGTTTCGTCGAGGTGATGGGCGAGCACGAGGGCGACAAGGTACTCGTTCAGTGCCAGGCAAACTACCGCGCGTCCGCAATGACCTACCTGTACCGCGTGCTCATCGACGAGGTGCCGGAGGAGGCCGCCCGCAAAGACCTAAACGCGGTCTGGGAGCCGGAAGGGCGCTGGCGCGAGTACATGGACTCAGTCATCGACTCGCACGGCGCGCATTAGTCGTCTGCGACAACGCGCGGAATTCGGTGCAGCTCGCGTGACCTTATTCGTTTTCTACCGTCTCTGATTCTTCGCCGATCGTCAGGGCCTCAGTATCGTCAGACTCTGCGGGCATCGCTTCTTGTGCCTCGCCCTGCCCACAATCCCAGCCCCAGCCTTCGAGTTTGGCGACCAGCTCCTCGGCGTGTTTTTCGCAGTAGCCGACTTCTTTGGTGGCGCTCCAGAGCACCTGGCGCTCGCCAGGTGCTTCGCTGTCCTTGTGGTAATGCACTTCGCAGGGCACCTGTGCAGCCGTTTCACGCAGAATCTCCACGCGCCGCTGCAAATCTCCGTACGTGCACTGGTACGACTCGGAGCCTTCGGCAAGTACCAGCCCCGGAATGAGTGACGTCAAAAACGTGAGAAAAAGTCGATTATTCAAGTCGTGCCTCCGGTTCCGGATTTTGGTATGCGCAATCATACGCCTAAAATGCACGTGGTATGAGCAATCCACACGATCATCCGCGGCTGGAATTCCGGTCGCGTAAGGCGATTCGAGCATGGCTCGATGCCAACCACGCCACAGCAACGGCGTTCTGGCTGGTTACCTTCAAGAAGCATGTGAAGGAGCACCACATACCTTACGGAGAAATCGTGGAGGAGTTGCTCTGCTTTGGTTGGGTGGATTCGAGGACCCGCCGCGTCGACGATGACCGGACCATGTTACTGGTTTCACCGCGCAAGCCCGGGTCAACCTGGTCGGCCTCAAACAAGCGGCGCGTCGCGGAACTTGAAAAAGAGGGGCTGATGACGACGGCTGGCCGTGCGAAAGTCGAGCAAGGCAGGAAAGACGGTTCGTGGACGTTTCTGGATGACATAGAAAAGCTCGTTGAGCCCGATGATCTGGTGGACGCGCTGAACAGGAATCAACGCGCCCGCCAGAACTTCGATTCGTTCAACCCATCAGCCAGGAAAGTCATCCTGCTGTGGATCAAGACCGCCAAACGCGACGAGACACGAGCCAGGCGGATCAGCGAAACAGTGCGCCTGGCGGCCAGGAACCTCAAGGCCGCTCACCCGGAGGCAAAAGGCAAATAGTCGCAAGACTACGATTGGTGGTTGTTTACTTCTCGCCTGTCGGAGAACGCATCTCGATAGAGCCGTTGAAAGTCGCGCCCTCTTCAATAGCTACCTTGGGCGAGACAATATTGCCCTCAACATTGCCGGAGTCACGGACAGTCACGCCGACAGTCGCGTGAAGGTCGCCCTTGACCGTGCCTTCGATGAATATCTTGGTCGCATTGACGTCGGCTATGATCTTGCCCTTCGGTTTCAACGTTAGACAGCATTTACCCTGGTTGATTTTTCCTTCGACCGTGCCCTCGATGATGAGATCTTCTCCGGCTGATAGTTCGCCTTTGAAGTGCAGGGACTCGCCAATGACCGATACGCTCGGATGGCCGATGTTCGTTCCCTGGTCCTTACGTACGGAATCGGGAACATCCTTGAATTGCAGGACCTGCGAATCAGTCATCTTCTCGTCACTGGCCCAGTCCGGGGTTTTCATGATTTCTGTGTCACTCACAATAGATCTCCTTCCCTTGCTCAAGCGGCGCTGGCCGAGCGTTTCTTGTTCGAGGACGACTTCTTATCGACGGATTTGTCTTTTTCATCGCCGGCGTTTGCGCTTTTCTCCGGTGCCTTTGCGGCGGGCTGTTCTTCTCCCGTCATGTCGATACTGCCGTTAAATTTGGCGCCCTCGCGCAGAGTAACAGTTGGGCTGAAGATGTTTCCCTTGACGTCCGCACCTTCTTTGACGACAACCGACTTGCTGCCTGCGAGGTCGCCGTTGACCTTGCCTTCTACCGAGATGTATTCAGCCTTGACGTTGGCTTTGAGCTTGCCCTCCTGGCCGACGGTGAGGCTCGACGAATGATTGATCGTGCCTTCAATTTGGCCCTGTATAAGCAAATCTTCGTTAGCGGTAAGTTCGCCTTTAAATTTCAGTGTCGGCCCGAGTACGGAGGACGTCGTACTCGTGGGCTTGTCGTAGGGGTTGCTCATGCTCTTGCTCCTTCAAAAGTGAGGCCCGGACGGTGTCGTCTCGAGATGAGCGCCTCATTGTGGAACTGGTTCTCAAAAAAGGCGGTGATGCCGGTCACAGATCTTCCAAGGTCGCGTAAGAGATTTGAATGTCGCAATATGTAAACAGTCGAGCAATACTGGTACGTCGGCAATGATGCCCGGAGAGAACAGGGGAGCGCGTGAAGCAGTCAATCGTGCATATGGCGTTGGTGGTTCGAGAATACGATGAGGCAATCGAGTTCTACACGAGGAAACTTCGTTTCACGTTGGTCGAGGACACCTACCAACCGAAACAACAAAAACGCTGGGTGGTCGTGGCGCCGCCGGGGTCGAGCGGTGCCACATTATTGCTGGCGAGGGCTTCCAATTCCGAGCAGGAGGCGTTCGTCGGGAACCAGACGGGCGGTCGTGTATTTCTATTCCTGAATACCGACGACTTCTGGCGTGACTACAATGAGATGGTGGAGCGTGGAATCAAATTCGTCAGGGAGCCGAAGACGGAAGTCTACGGCATTGTGGCCGTGTTCGAGGACCTGTATGGCAACCTGTGGGACTTGCTGCAGCTGAACAAAGCGTCACCAACCGGGCAAAATGAGGAGGAGCAATGAGGTCGAAGAGCGAGGAGACGGTAAGGCGGGGTCACTGCCTTTGTGGAGATGTGAAAATAACGGCCAGGGCGGCTGGTTCAGGTGTGGGCG
>Ga0265303_10002132_pt1 | contig 12271 bp, 15 predicted proteins | sample Helome_2_FD_192494 | JGI IMG/M metagenome (GOLD analysis project Ga0265303, IMG submission 192494) | Marine sediment microbial communities from subtidal zone of North Sea - Hel_20160317 (Illumina Assembly) | ecosystem: Environmental > Aquatic > Marine > Subtidal zone > Sediment ...
CAATCGCGTCTATCGCTACATCGAGGTTCTTTACGACGGCCACAATCCTTACATAGAGGCGATTACGGCCAACATCACGCACCTGGTGCGGATTCTCGAGACCGGCGACTGGTCGTTATTGCGCCGCGAACCCGCCTATTTCCTGGGCATCACCAATGCTGTTCACGAAATCGAGCAGCTTGTGGCAAGACAGCTCGCGGCGTTCAAGGGTCATGTGATCAAGCGCGACGATTCGCTACTCATGCCCGTCTGATCCGGCACGCCACATTCGCAAAGCATAGTATTGTGATCGTGTAAGGCGCCTGTTTGCAAAGAAAGCGGCGAGCCCCGCCGCCAGCACCGCGTAAAAGCCATCCGCCACCGTCAGGACTTCGTCGAAAAACACGGGCCAGGTCATACTGGTCACTGCCCGCAATATTTGCAGTGTTCCGGTGTCAAAAGTCTCCGCCGTGTAGGATGCCGCAACAACAACATTGCCCAGCAATGCACCGAATAGTGCCAACGCACCGGCCAACAGCGGAAAACGCCAGTCAACGCCACGGCCGGTATATCTGACGGCGAAGCCAAGCATGACACCGAGCAATACGGTCATCCACGGGAAGACCTTGTTGAGCAGCGACGACAGTGCGGTCCAGATCACACAGAAGAGGATGATTGCGATCAGTCCGGCGACAAACGCATTGCGCATCGATTGTGCAAGCACCAGTCGCTCGCCATCCCTTACTTCAACATCACGACGTTCGCCCGAACCGTGTTTCTTTCGCAGCCTGAGTGGGTTTTGTCGCCGGGAGTCATTCATAGATATGAGCCTGTAACGCGCGCGACCTACAATGCTAGACTGCTTGCCAGTGAACAAGCCAGCAAATAACAAGAAAATTGTACTCATTTCCGGCGCGGCGTCCGGGATCGGACGAGCGGTTGCAGAGCGCTTCCTGTCGCAGGGGGACGCCGTCCATATTTGTGATTCGGCGGCCGAGAAAATCGACGAGTTCATCGCCGCGAATCCGGCGGCGACCGCGACACTGGCCGACATCGGCGACCGCGATGGCGTTGAGCGGGTTTTCACAGACCTCATGAAGCATCATGGTGAACTGGACGTCCTCGTCAACAACGCCGGCGTTGCCGGCCCGTCTGCTCCGGTTGAAGATATCGATGAAGATGGCTGGGACCGCTGCATCCGTATCAACCTGTCGGGTACTTTCTACATGACGCGGCGAGCCGTTCCCTTGCTGAAGCAGCGAGCGAATGCATCAATCGTGAATATTGCCTCGACGGCAGCGCTTTTCGGTTACCCCTTGCGATCGCCCTACACCGCCAGCAAGTGGGGGCAGATTGGATTGACGAAGACCTGGGCGATGGAACTGGGACCTGTCGGCATCCGGGTCAACGCGGTATGTCCAACCAGCGTCAGCGGCCCGCGAATCGAGGCCGTCATTCGCCGCGACGCCGAACAGCGCGGACTGACCACAGACGAAGTGCGCCATGTGTACCTGCGCCACACGTCGATGCGCACTTTCGTGTCGGCCGATGAGGTCGCCGACACAGTATTGTTTCTAACATCCGACAAGGCCTCAAAAATTTCAGGACAATCCATTTCCGTCGACGGTCACACCGAAGGCCTGTCGAACTGGATCGACTAGGCCAGTCACATGACGAGGATTTGATCAATGCGCGCAGCGTGGTTTAAGGAATTTGGTGCGGCACGCGATGTGCTTAACGTGGGTGAACTGGAGACACCGACAGCCGGGCCGGGCGAGGTTCTCGTCAGGATCGCGACAAGCGGGGTAAATCCGTCAGACGTCAAGAAGCGTGCCGGTTCCTTCCCGAACCTGCTGGATGACGGACTTGTTATTCCCAACAGCGACGGTGCCGGCGTGATCGAAGCCGTTGGCGATGGCGTCGATGATGGGCGTGTCGGTGAGCGTGTCTGGATCTACCAGGCACAGTACGGGCGTCGCTTTGGAACAGCCGCCGAGTACATTGCAATCTCCGCTAACCGCGCCCCGAAGTTGCCCATGGAAACGAGCTTCGCGGTCGGTGCTTGTCTCGGCATACCGGTGATGACGGCACACCGCGCAGTATTCGCCGATGGTGATGTCAGCGGTCAGTCGATGCTCGTGACGGGTGGTGCCGGCCGTGTTGGTCACTACGCTGTTCAGTGGGCGAGCCGCGCCGGCGCCACCGTTATTGCAACCGCGAGCAACGACGCCGACAAGTCGGCGTGCCTGGCAGCCGGAGCACATCACGTCGTCAACCACCGTGAGGAAAACCTCGTTGATGCCATTATGAATGCAACCGGCGGAGAGCTCGTTGACCGTATCATCGATGTCGAGTTCGGTGCGAATCTTCCGATCACCGTCGAAGTGCTGCGCATCGGCGGCACGATCGCCACGTACTCGTCGACACAAGTAAGCGAACCGACACTGCCGTTCTTTCAGATGATGTACAAGGACATTACGGTTCGCTTCGTGATCGTCTACGCGATGCCGGAGGCGGCGAAACAGCAAGCCATTGCGGATATCGACGTGGCGCTGCGGGCGAACAGGCTGCAACACCGGATCGCACAGACGATGCCGCTGTCCGATATCGCCACGGCCAATGAGGTCATTGAACAGGGTAGTATTCGCGGGGCGGTCGTCCTGACGCTGGACTAGTCGTCACCGGACAATATGCGGGGGAATCATGGAGCAAAGCCGAGTTGACTGGCCCAGTTTCGGGCTCTGTGCCCTTATCCTGGTTTCGGCCAGCGTCCCGTTATTCCTGTTTCCGGATGCCGCAAGCGCCGCACTCGAAACCCTGTACCGCTACATAGCAACGGAATTCGGCGTTCTCTATTTACTCGCCAGCGTGGCGGCGATTGGTTTTCTCGTGTGGCTGGCCGCCAGCCGTTACGGGGCCGTCAGACTCGGGGAACCCGGCGAAGAGCCGGAATTCAGGAACATCAGCTGGGTTGGCATGTTGTTCTGCGCCGGAGTTGGCGCCGGACTGCTGTACTGGTGCGCGACGGAGTGGGCCTTCTACTACGATGCGCCTCCCTTTGCTGCACAACCTCGCAGCACCGAAGCCGCAGAATGGGCGTCCACCTATGGCCTGTTCCATTGGGGTTTCACCGCGTGGGCATTCTACTGCCTGCCGACTGTCGCGATAGCCTACCCTTATTACATCAAGAAGCTGGACATATTACGCTTTAGCGTAAGCTGTCACTGGTTCCTGAAGGGCCGTGAACACGGCCCCGCCGCGCGAGCTATAGACTTTCTTTTCATGATTGCCCTGCTTGGGGGCGCGGCGTCGAGCCTTGGATTCTCGACCCCCATGATCGCGGCCTGTATTGCCTGGCTGTTCGATCTGGAGACTGGCGACAAACTTGAGATCGCTGTCATTGCCTTATGCATCGTTTTGTTCGCGATAAGCGTCTGGCTCGGCCTGAAGAAGGGAATCAAACGCTTGAGTGATATTAATGTTGTACTCGCGTTTGCATTGCTACTGTTTATCCTGATCGTCGGCCCTACCGCGTTCTTGCTCAAGACGAGCCTGAACAGCCTGGGGATGATGGCGCAAAATTTCCTGCGAATGAACTTCTGGACGGATCCTTTTTCGGACTCCGGATTTGTCGAAAGCTGGACGATTTTCTATTGGGCGTGGTGGATTGCGTTTGCGCCCTATATAGGCCTTTTTGTGACGAGAATCTCGAGGGGCCGGACTATTCGACAGGTGATTGTCGGCATGCTCATCTGGGGATCGCTCGGCAGCTGGTTGTTCTACATGATCATGGGCAACTACGCCCTGTTTCTCGAATTGAGCGGCGCTCTCGACTTCACCGGCATCATGAAAACCGTGAGCGGCAGTGCCGCGATTGTTGCGATGTTGACGCAGCTTCCCCTCGCCGCATTGGTAGTTGGCGTGTTTTCTGTTATCTCGATTGTCTTTGCCGCAACGACGTACGATTCGGCCTCTTATACACTCGCGTCGAGTGCGACCCTGCATCTGAAAGCTGGCGATGACCCGGCGCGATGGCATCGCGTCTTCTGGGCATTTGCGCTCGGCTTGATGCCGATCGCACTCATGCTCATGAGCAGTAACCTGCGACCGATTCAGGTCATACTTCTCATCGTTTCACTGCCGATATTGCTTATCGGAGTGCTCATGTCCGTGGCGCTCGTCAGGACGCTGCGGGACGACCTGCCGCACTAGCGGCCACGGCCGTTCCGAATCGAGAAGTGCAGCCCGAAATCCGGGGTGGAATCGGCAATCGGGTCTTCAACGATGGCGAATGACAGCACCCAGCCTTGCTGCGGCAGGCGATAGCTCCCGCCGATCGTGAGCTGCATCGTATCTCCGCCCACTTCCCTGAGTTCGCTGTCAAAGTACTCGCCCTGCGCATAAACCTGCGTCGTAACAGCAAGGTTCTCCGTTGCCTGCCAGGTGGCCGCGACCCCGGCGTAGGGCACCGTGTCGCGCTGGAGTTCCGTCAGGACATCGCCGTCTCCCAACAGGAGCGCTCCGGCGAAACCCGACAGGGCCAGGTTTCGTTCGAACAGGCTGTAATTGTCAGATAGATACAGGCCGGCAGCAAAATCAGCGGCGCCGCTCCCATGCAGGTCCTCCTCGGAGCCGGTCGGCAACTTGACGTTGGCCCTCACGACCATTGAAAAGTCGTTCGACTCGTCGGCCATCCTGAGCGGTATTGCGGCGGTCAACTGTATGTCGCCGATACCGAACGTTGGCGAGCTGATCTCATACAGCGTGTTACCGTCGCTCGCGTAGAAGAGGTCCAGGTGGTTGCTGGGCCCCGATCGATTGCTGTTCGACATTCCGAAGGTGTCGTGCCAATCCTCGATCACGTTGTCGAGTACGCCGTCCGTGTGCCTGACCATGGGCACATCGATACCCAATTCCAGCCTGGGTGTGACGCGACGCCGCAAGGACAACGTCAAAAAATACGTCTCTCCGTCAAATACGGCCGACTCGACATCTTCCACCCTGGCTTCGGCGTGGTTGACGAGATCGAAGTTGACTTTGTATTCGGGCTTCCCTTCAGCCGCCAATGCTGTCGATTGAAACGGCGGCAGCCCGAAAACCTGCAGGAACGGGTTCTGGTTTCGCACGGCAAACACGTCCGTCATCGGCGGCTCTGCGTTGGCGGCGAACGAACAAGTGAGGAGGCTAGTGACGAACGGCAGAAGCCGGCGCGCCCTGGCTGCAATTATCAGTGAGAACGATTTCAATCCGAATCCTCCATCCCTGGATTCACAGCGTATTTTCTTTGCTGTAGCCCGGATAGATATACACAAATATACGTAATTTTGTAATTATGTCCGTATACCTGCTGCGACTCCAGCGTGTCGAAACCACTACTGCGACTAATAAAGGGTGAACACTACATATCTCTTGCGCGCTGCATTGCTATTTGTTGGCATCGCGTTGCCGTGGCTTGGATTCTCCCCTTTTGCCGTCGTCAGCTTGCTTTTTGTCTGGCTTATTGCATTTCTCGTTTGGGGAAAGAGCGGCGCCGGGTCGCGGAGGGCCTTAATGACCGCTGCGTTCTTGCTCATCGGACTAGTCTTCGGTGTCGCATTCTCACTGATCGCGTTTATCTCGGGTCCTGCCTGACAATGCTATGCGTATTGGCATACTGAGCGTGTTGCCGTTAGCCGGGTCGCGCCGTAAGCTAACGTCGCGCTAGTCCAGATGCCCGACAACACGGAGCGCCTCTTGGCTCGATTCAACTCCAAAGTAGACGCATGGTTGGCCATCGTGCTCGTCGCGGCGATCGCCATGCAGATCTGGGCGCTTGTTGCTGTTCTCCGTGCGAATCCGTCAACGCTGGTGGTCGGGATGACGGTTGTGATGATCGCCGCGGGGATTCTTTTAATCACCTCGGTCCTGATTCGGACACACTATACGGTGTCTGATGGCGTACTCAGAATCGTCTGCGGGTTTTTTAGCTGGTCGATTCCGGTTGCGGAAATTACCAGGGTGAGCGATTCCAACAACCCCATCTCGTCGCCGGCATTATCTCTCGATCGCGTTCGAATCGATTACGGGTCGAACAAGTACGTTCTGGTATCGCCGAAGGACAAGGACGGCTTTATGCGTGCGATCGGACAGTAAGTGATGCTGAGCGCTTCCTGCCATTGTGGCGCCGTGCAAATCGAAGCAACCGAAAAGCCAATGACTCTGACCCGATGCACGTGTTCCATCTGTCGTCGATGACACAAAAAAAGGCGCCCCGAATGGAGCGCCTTTCTGAACTGACGGTGACTGTCTAGGGCGTCTCTAGCTTAATATCCCACATGTAGTCCTCGTGCGAACCGCAGATGCTCGAGAACTCTATGCCGGCTTCGTTTTCCTCACCGTACATAGCTTCGATGAGTTCACCTCGGGCCGCCAACAACGATTTGTGATCGGTGCCGGTCAACGTTTGTAAACGACGGAACTTGCCACCGACCCAGTGGCTGGCCCAACCCCAACTCGCGAACTTTCCGTCTTTGACGAATCTGTCCAATATGGGCGCAAAGTCGTTTGCCCAGATTTCGTCCGCTCGCTCCTCACGGGCCTGGTCGCAAACATAGTAGACGGAAAAACCGGCCGCACCGCGCTCGCCCGCGAATCCACCCGACTCTTGCTCCCAAATATAGTCTTCGTGCTGCGGGCAGATGGAGCCAAATTCCTCAGCTAACGCTTTTTGGGCGTCATCGGGATCCCCTCCCATTGCTTCCCGCGCGTCAAGCAGGGCGTCCAGGGTTGGTGCCGAATAGTACTGAAGTTTCCGCCATAAGCCGCCCGTGTGATGAGAGAGCCAGCCCCAGGAGTTAATCGCGCCATCTTTAACGCCCTTGTCAAAATTGGCCGCATCGATCTGTTCGATGAGTTCGTCAGCGCGATCTCCTTTGCTGGCGTCGCAATAGAAATACGTTGCGTAGATGTAGCCTTTTGGTCCCTCGTCTTCTTCCCCTTGCGCCATAACGGTGATTGGCAGTACCGACAGTAAAGCGAATGTTACGTACGTGATTGCGTTTCTCATTATTATTCTCCCCACCGTGAAATACGGTTGTGCCACAGTGTAGCGGATCATCGCTGCGAAGTGTGATCGTCTACATCGGAAACACGGGTGCGGCTTCGTCCTCGCAAAACGCTGGCTCGCTCCGTGGGTACCGACTTTTCAGCCTTCGAGGTTTTGGGCTCAACTCCCCATATTGCCGTACAATTGGTCGTCAAAGACTCCGGGTTCATCCGGTCTCATCTCGTCGACTGAGCGAATCAGGAAGGATCACAGTTGACCTCCCGGTATCTTTTCGAGGAAATGGACAATAATGGATGAACGAACCGTTCAATGTCCCTATTGTGGCGAGAGCATCAGCATCCTGATTGACGACTCTGTTCCACAGCAGAACTACATAGAGGATTGCGAAGTATGTTGTCGTCCTATCAATTTCGATGTCTCGATCGGCCTTGATGGCGGCATCGGCGTTCTTGCGACAAGCGACAACGAGTAGCGCCGACTGACGCTCTACACGCGGTTGGAAACGAACCCGCCGACCGTGCGCCCGAAACGCAGCGTTATGAACCTGACGCCAGCCACGCACCGCATCGTCCATCCATGGCGCTGGTAAATGCAGTGCGTCACGTTGGCCACCGCTTGAACGACATCGCTGGCGATTTTGATGCGTTGGCCCTCGACCAGTCCATGCCGGGTTACCAGCCGCAAACCGGTTAGCGAGATGTCTTCGATTCGGCCGGCGATACCCTTGTGCTGCGGCCAGTGTGTGTAGAACGTTATTTTTTGTCGTTTACCGACCCTCTCGACACCACGTTGTCCCTCCGACTCCATGCGTCGGTCATCAGCCGCATACAAAGGGCTGCCGCAAGCCTGACAACCCGTGTCAATTTCGACGACACTGCCGAACGCGTGCGGCGTCTCACAGAAGACACACTCGCGCGATAGATCCAGGATTCGAGCGCTTGCCCTAACAGGCTCGGGATCTGTGTCGCCTTCGGGAACTCCGCGCGCAACATGCGTCTCAGCTTTAGCCCTTTTTCTCAAGGCTCGGTCTGTAAGGCGATATCCAGGCACGGCTGTTAAGGGTCCATAATCAGTCGTTCAAATGGTAGTATTTGCGAAGCTGGAAAAGACGACTTTTTGGCCCGTAGAGGACGCCTGCTGCGCCATATCGGATAGGCAATGAACACCATGTCCAGGCTATTGCTGGTTCTTCTCGCAGTCCTCGGAGTGTTGCTAGGTATCGTGTATACGTCCTCAGACGTAGAAACAACGAACGTGACATTCACCTACCAAAAAGCAACTGAGCGTGAGGACGGTTCGCCGCTGTTGCCCGAAGAAATCAAGTACACGCGATTATTTTGTGACGGCAAACAGGTGGCGCAGGAAGCTGGTGCCGATGGTGATATAAGCGCAGAACTTACGGCCGGCGCTCACGAGTGCTACGGGACGCACGTTGATACCAATGGCCTGGAATCAAACCCCTCCGAAACCGTGACAAAGTTCGTCGAGCTGTAAGCGAAATGGTATAACGTCAATCTCGGTACTGAGCACATTGGCTCTATGGTTTTCTTTAAGGCAAGCGCATCGATACGCCGCAAAAAACTGCCGGAGGTTGTCATCGGACGTGAAGGCCCAACGCATCACCTCTTCCTATGCGTGACGATCACCCTTAATGGCTGCGACTGATATGCTCGAGGAATTCGGACCATCCATTTACGTCGCTGACGGACCCACCGTCTCATTCCTGGGGTTTCCTTACCCCACCCGTATGTCCGTCGTGCGACTTTCTGATGGCGATTCATGGGTGTGGTCGCCGGTCTCGCTGACGGAAGAACTGGCCCAGGCGGTGGAGGCTATTGGACCCGTCCGTCACATCGTCTCGCCAAACAAGATCCATCATCTATTCCTTACGGAATGGTCGGATCGATGGCCAGATGCCAAAATTTACTCACCGCCTGGTTTGGCGAGTAGAAAGCCAGAGCTCCGCTTCGATGCCGAACTCGGCGACGAACCGGATTTAGCGTGGGCAGCGGACATCGACCAGACGATCTTCCGTGGTTCGCTCTTTATGGAGGAGGTCGTGTTTTTCCACCACGAATCACGCACGGCAATCGTCTGCGACCTTATTCAGCGGCATCCTGAGTCGACGATGAGCGGATGGAAAGGCACGCTCATGCGGCTCGACAGCCTGGTCGGGCCGGACGGCAGTACGCCACGCGAGTGGCGGGCGAGTTTTCTCCGTCGTGGACCTGCCCGTAACGCTCGCCAGAAAGTACTGGACTGGGGCGCCGAGCGATTGCTGATTGCCCACGGCGATTGTGCACAATCTGACGCTCAGGCAATCATTTCACGCGCGCTGAGCTGGATTTAAGAGGTCTCCCCTCGGCGCTTGTCGGCTGGTTGATCGTCTTTGATGCGAACAAAGTGAAAGCAATTCTAGTTACCGCTGTCCTGGTTTTGGGCGTGCTGGCTTTTGGGTATTGGCATGCAACCACACATTCGTCGTTGTACGTAAGCTTGAATATTGCAGCGGAGGCGGACCGCAAAGCACTGCCGACTCTCGACGCGGAGGTGCAGTTCCTGGACTCAAGCGGAAATGTCCTGGCAAACGGCGTACGCGACAAACAGTACAACTTCGTAAATCTGATTAATCCCGCGTATGGGGATTGTCGTGAAGTTGAAAAAGCGGCGGCTTTCTCGCAACAAGCAAGAGCCTCCTGGCACGAGTGCTTTGAGCGGCAGTCTACCTGGATAGCCACCTGGATCGGTGATGTTGCCGCGGTCAATGTGAAGTATGAGAATTGTCTGATTAAGAACAGTCCGATCGCTATTTCGCGATCCAGTGCAAACTGGTATTTGTGGTGGGTTCCCCACCCTCACATAGGCGGAAAACCCTATTCAGATTACAGCGCAACGATAGTCGTTGATGCAAAAGACTGTGTGAAGAACCCTCTTTGAAGGGATAGCCCCACACTCGGGGCCCGGCGAACTTCCCGTACTTGCTATTTGACTCTGACGACATGGGTGATTCCGCCGCCGTGATCCAAAGACTCCCATGACATCGTGTCGCCATCATGTGTCAGGATCTTCAATCGCCCGGGCATACTCCCTTTCATGTAGATGATGTCTCCCTCGCAACTGTAGTCCCCTGACACATCAATTTCAGGCCTGGTTTTTTGAAAGCGGACTTTGCCACTTGACATGAACTCCCAGGATTGACTGTTGTCACTAATTCGATTTCCTGCAAACTCCACGTGTGACTGCTGCCACTTGCCGACGATGTCATTGGCGCATTCGGCAAACGCAGCGTCGGAGGCTGCAAGAACGATGCTCAGTATAGAAGCGGAGAGCCATAGCTTTCGGGATTTTCGCATCACTGTACCCCCTGTGAGGGATTGGCAACTCGCGGTAATTGCACAACGGACTATCACACCAAATTATAGTAGACGTATGGATCCGTGCGACGAGGTCTCGCCTACTCCGCGTCCGCCTCCATATACGGCGCAACCTGCTCTGAGATCTGGCCTCGATCGCCCACGACAGCCAACGTCATGTCGTCTTCTCTCAAATAGGTTTGCGCCATTTCCGACACCTGCTCCGGCGTAATGGCAAACACGTTGCTCACGTAATCCGTGAGGTACGTATCGGGCAGTTCATGCAGGTCGAGATAATTCAACACACCGATGATGCCGCCACGAGTAGAATTCTGCAGGACGAAGACCCCGGCTGCGTAATTCTTGACGCCGTCGAGCTCGTCCGCTGGTGGGGGATTCTCCTGCAACCTGTTGATCTCATACACGATTTCCTGCAGGGCGGGGCCGGTCACCTCGGTCGTAACCGCGGCTATTTGTGCCCAGTAGGCATCACGGTACCTCGTCGACAGCGTGCTGCGCGGCGAGTAGGTATAGCCCTTGTCTTCGCGGATATTTGCCGTAATGCGCGACGAAAAATAGCCGCCCAAAATAGTATTCGTAATCTGCAGGCCGATCCAATCGTCGTGACCGGGGCTGACCGTCGGCAGGCCAAGGAATACATTTGACTGAGATGCGCCCGGCCGATCGACGACGTCCAGGGCAACTCTTCCGGTCACCGTTTGCGGAATATCGACAAAGACTTCCGGTCCCGGTCGCCAGTCCCCCAGGGCCTTTTCAATGGCCGCCCGGGTCGCATCCGAATCGAATACCCCGGCGACATAGACCTGTGTCCGTTGAGCACCAAAATTCTCATCGTAAAAATTTCGCACATCTTCGATGGTGTAGGCGGCCAGCTGTTCTCCATCCGGAAACAGGCGACCGTAGGGATGATCGCCATAAAGCGCTTCGCGAAACGCTGCAGTCGCCATCTGTTGCGGCTGCGTCTTGGCAACGCTGAGCTGGCGCAAACGGTCTTTCTTCAGGCGATCGAGTTCGGATTCCGGAAACGCCGGACTTTGCACCACTTCAGCTAGCAACGCCACCATCTCCGGCGCGAACTCGGCGAGAACATCCGCGCTAACTGTCGTCTGATCCTCACCGACACTTACTCTGACTTGTCCGCCCATGGCGGCCGCGGCGCGGGCGATATCCTCGGCGCTGCGATTGTTCGTGCCTTCCAGCAGAAAATCGCCGCTAAGGTCGGCGAGCCACGTCTGCGTTCCTTCGTTGAGATTGCCAGAGCGGACAATGATGCTGATGGTCGATTTTGGCACGCTGCCGAAGGGCACCAGCGTCGCCCGCAGGCCATTCTCCAGGTCGAATTTGTCCTTGGCAGGTAATGTGAAATCCTTGGGCGCGCCTCCGAGTGGTGGTGCCTCTTTCTCGCTTTCCTGGGCGAAAGCTGCACTAAGGAAAGAGAATGCCAGCGTCAGACACGCTAATGTTTTGAGCCTAGTCATTGGTCGCCACCTCCGGGTTCTGTTCGCCTGCACCGGCCTCAAGTACCAACACGGTGCGGTTACTGGAACGCAGATATTCCTTAGCTGTCTTCTGTACCAGTTCTGGTGTGATCTTCAGTATCTCCGTCTCAAATTCATTGATGCGGCCCGGCTTATCATCGAACAGCGCCAGCGTTGCCAGGAGATCGGCGCGACCGAAGCCAAAGCTGGCACTGACATTGTTGTAAAAAGACGAACGCCATTTCACTTTGGCACGCGCCAGCGTCTCCGCATCGACCGGTTCGTTCCGTACGGACTCAATGACCCGATCGATGGTCGCCACAATGCGGTCTTCCTCGACATCGGCGTCGTGAATAAACGAAGCGAGCCAGAGCATCGGTCCCTTGTAGTTGAGC
>Ga0265303_10002133_pt1 | contig 12270 bp, 10 predicted proteins | sample Helome_2_FD_192494 | JGI IMG/M metagenome (GOLD analysis project Ga0265303, IMG submission 192494) | Marine sediment microbial communities from subtidal zone of North Sea - Hel_20160317 (Illumina Assembly) | ecosystem: Environmental > Aquatic > Marine > Subtidal zone > Sediment ...
CCTACGGCTGCTGTTGGCGAACCAGCTGAGCGGTCTCTTCTGCGGAAGACCGATCGATGTCGGAGACGATCAACGAGGCGCCGCGCTTGGCGAGGTCAAGGCTCAACGCCCGGCCCAAGCCGCTGCCCGCACCCGTGACAACTGCTCGGAGCGGTTGGGGGAAAGACATGGGGGGAGGGAAGCCGCGATCCAGGAACCCGTCAAGGCGCCAGCAAGAGGTGTCGCACGGAAGGGCCATGGGTCAGCATTCGCCGCGTCCTTTGGGGCACCACTATCGACCTGCTTGATCAGTCGTCGTCGGGTGTGTGCGGCGCGATCGATCCCACAACTTCCAGCCCGGACACGCATCGCTCACCCCCCCGTCGGGTCCAGACGACGCGCGCGCGTTTCAGGATCGTTCGGCCCGTGTGGGTCGTGATCCGGAGATCACACACCGTGCCCGCAGAGAGCCACTCATCGAGCGAGATCTGAATCCCGGTCTTACTCACATCGACGGCTGACGCGATCTGCTGAACTGGTGACAAGATCTCGATCTCAGCATCGGAAGGCGAACGGTCGGCGAGCCGCCGTTCGTTCCCTCCTATAGCAGGGCGAACATCGGATTCCGTGGTGGTCCGAGGGGGCACGCTCGAACGTCTGGGTTTTTCGGAAGTCATGGGTGCCGTGAACTTGCCTGATCGACGTGGCGACCTGCACACGCATGATGACGTCCGCGAGGGCCGATGTCGATGATTCATCCATGACGCCCGCTCAGGTCGAATGGTTCGCCGAAAGGTTTCCAGAAGCCCGAGAGCGTTTCCGCGACACTTCGATCCACCTCCCGGTCGATCTTCACAAGCGCGTTCGCAAGTACGCCTTCGATCAGGAAGTCACGCTCTCAGCGGTGATGGTCGACGCCAACCAAACGTGGCTCGACGCACGCGAAGGGTAGGGCTTAATAGGAGAGGCACAATACCCAAATCTCCCATCACGCTTTTGTCGGACAAACACCCGACGAGGTGTACTTGGACGAAGCCGATCGTGTCCAGGGACCGCCTCACGACCGCCCGGCATCAGGCCCGTCGGGGGAGAATGGAGGCAAACCGACGTGGGTTACGTCGCGTGTGCGACCACCCGCTCAGCAGTCCGTGGGTGTTATTAGCGCGGTCGCAAATGCACCGCCGTGACTCCAGAATGTTCCCCGACGCAGCAGGGCTGCACACGGCCCCGATCGATTGTAGGCTCGCGAACTACTAGGGCAGCGTTCGAGACGATGTCGAGAAAGCTTTTCATTTCATACAGCCACGAGGACAAGGCGGTTGCGAAGCAAATGGCCGGGGCGCTGAGCCAGCGTGGTTATGGGGTGTTTTGGGACGCGAAGATCCCGGCTGGGATGACGTTCGACACGTACATCTACCACGAGCTCGAGCAAAGCGACGCGGTCATCGTGCTTTGGTCGAAACACTCCGTGGACTCCGACTACGTGAAGGAAGAGGCCGAGTACGCGAAAAAGAACAGCGTGCTCGTTCCATTGAGTATCGATACAACAGACCCGCCCTTTGGTTTTGCACGGATACAAAGCACGGACATTTCCGGCTGGCATGGATCTACGAAGGACCCGCGATGGCAAACCGTCGTGGATTCGATCGAGGCGATTCTGGGGGACGAAACGCCCAGCCCATCGCGTGACTCACAGGCCACAGCCCAGGAGGTCCCGCCGTCACCGACCCCCGACGAAGTTCCCAACAATCTGCCGATTGAGCTCACCTCGTTCGTGGGCCGGGAGGCCGAGGTCAGCGAGGTCGCCGGGCTGCTCGACGACGTCCGCCTCTTGACGCTGACCGGTGTCGGAGGGGTCGGCAAGAGCCGGATCGCCCTACAGGTGGCGGCCGCAGCCACCGGCCAGTACCGGGACGGAGTGTGGCTGGTCGAGCTCGGAGCGCTCAGCGATCCGGAGCTGATCCCCAAGCAGGTGGCCGTCGCCATGGGCGTGCAAGAACAAGCGGACCGTCCCATTGCCGCAACGTTGCTCGAGGTGGCCTCCCATCAAGAGGTTCTGCTCGTGCTCGACAACTGCGAGCACCTCATCGAGGGCGTGGCTGTACTGGCCGAGGAGTTGCTCCGTTCCTGCCCCGGAGTCCGGTTGCTCGCGACGAGCCGGGAACCCTTGGGTGTTTCTGGCGAAACGGTGTGGACCTTGCAGCCGATGTCCGTTCCCACCGCCGACATCGAACCCGACCCCGATCCGTTGGGCGGCATCGAGTCGATCCGCCTTTTCATCGATCGGGCCCGGCTCACCGATCGAGAGTTCTCGTTGAACAAGGACAATGCGGACGCCTGCGCTGAGATCTGTCGCCGGCTCGACGGCGTCCCTCTCGCCATCGAGCTGGCCGCCGCCAGGGTCAGCGCGCTTTCCCCGCATCAGATCTCCGAACGGCTCGACGACCGGTTTGCTCTTCTCACCAAGGGCACCCGCACGGCCGTCCCTCGTCAACAGACCCTTCGCGCCGCGATCGACTGGAGCTACGAGTTGCTGACACCGGAGGAACAGCGCTTGTTCCGCTGCCTTTCGGTGTTTCGCGGCGGGTTCACGTTGGATGCGGTGGAGGCGCTGTGGTCCCACGAAGAGAAGCGCGACCAGGACGCGCTCGAGCTCCTCAGTCACCTGGTCGACAAGTCACTGGTGGTGATCACCTCGCGGGCCGAAACCCGACGATTCGGGCTCCTCGGGACAATCCGCCAGTATGCATGGGAACGACTCGAGTCGGCCGGAGAGACAGACGCGACCCTCGCCCGACACCAGCAGTGGTTCACGGCGTGGGCGAAGGAGCAAGGACGGCTCCTTGCGACAGCCGATCAATTGGCAGCCCTTGAGGCGCTCGAAGCCGATCACGACAACCTCAGGGCGATTCTCGAGTGGTCGATGGCGTCCGGCGACGTGGAACCCGCCATGCGCATCGCTGCCGAGATCTCCTTTTTCTGGTGGCTCCACTCGCATTTCGGCGAAGCAGGCGCATGGTTCAAACGCCTCCTTGCAGCCGGTGAAAGGGTTCCGCCCCACGTGCGGGCCAAGCTGCTCCTCGGGGCGGGCCGGTTCTCCTGGAGCATGTCCGATCATGAACAAGCCAAAGCACGGCTCACCGAAGCACGCCGCATCGCAGAAGAGATCAACGCTCCGCGGATCGAGGCGTGGGTGCTATTTTACCTCATGACCAACGAGGCCTTTCGTCTAAACTTCGATGCCGCTCGGGTGTACGGGGAACAAAGCCTCCGCATCTTCCAACATGCCGGCGACCTGCTCGGCATTGGCTTCGCAACGTTCCTAGAGACCGTCCGCGACTACTTCGACCTGTGGAGCAACAACGAGATGACCCCGGAGGTGGCCGAGGATCTGATGTCGAAGCTCGAGCCGATGGTTCCGGTGGCCCAGCAGCTCGGCGACCGCAACTTCCTCGGACACGTCCTCGAGCTGCTCGGCCGGATCGCCCTTCACGCCGGCCGGATCGACGAGGCAAGTGCGCACCTCTCCGAAGCGGTCAGAGCGTTCGACACCCTCGGAAACCTGGCCCTTGTCGCCCGCACGCTCGATCACGTCGCACGGCTCGCCACCAAGGCCAACCAACCCGCAGCAGCTGTCAGCCTCCTAGGGGCGACCACGACCCTCAGACAACACATCGGCGTATCCGCCACGCTCGTCGGGCAGAGCTTCATCGATGAAGCCCTCGACTCGGCTCGCAAGAACCTCACGCCGGACCGCTTCAAGGATGCATGGGCGGAAGGCACCCGCATGACACGCGACCAAGCCATCCAACACGCTCGCACTATCATTGACGCCACCGCCGGTTGACCGAAGGCGTTACTTCCGTGCGACGTACACGTGCATATTGCCGGCGCTGACCACCTTCTCGGTTTCCACCGACAAGCCATGCGAGGAGATCAGCCCGGGCAAACCTTCGCCGCTGCGTCCGGGAACATTCTGGAGTCGCGGCGGCGCATTTGCGACGGCGTTGATAACACTCATGGATTGTTGAGTGGGTGGTGCGCACACGCGACATGACTCACCTCGGTTTGCCTCCATTCTTGCTCGACGAGCTTGATGACGCGCGGTCGTGAGGCGGTCCCGGACACGATCGGCCTGGCCAAAGTACACCTCGTCGGGCGTTTGTCCGACGAACGCGTGATGGCGCATTTGGGTGTCGTGCTCCCGGACGTAGAAATTGATCAGCTGCGCGAGCTGCGCGAGCTGCGTGAAGCTCTCGAGCGAATGTAGGTATAGCCACTGGTGACGTAGAGAACGCCAGAATGCCTCGATCATGGAATTGCTGAATCTGACCTCGACCTGGGCAAGCACACGGTGCACGAATCCGTCGGCCATGAGTTGGTCGACCCCGGCGTTGACGTTTTCGGCCGCCGAGAGTGTAATCATGGAAGGATAGCCTGATGTCGAATCGAATTGGTCAAACCGGATTGCTGGGCTCAATGGGGATAGCCTTCGCCTTGTTCTTTGCGTCTTCTTGCTCAGGATTGACTGAGTCTGGCGGAGGCGACGCTACGATCCCGATCGAAGCTGCAGTCCATCATCTCGGCAATGACGCCGGGAGCGAGGGTGTCGTTTTTGAGAAAGAGCTCGTGGTCGACACGGAGTTCTCGAGAGCGATCTTAGAGTTTGATTTCGTTCTTCCGGCCGGTCCTAATCTGGAAAGCCCACCAATCGTCTCCATAAACGGCGTCGACGCGGGTTCAGTCCAGCCGTTCTTTCCACCTGTGGACACCAGCGATCCACGATGGCAAACCAATCCGGATGGGTCCCACGATTATAATGGCGTGATTCACGTTTCCCTGCCTGCAACGCAACTGGTCGTCGTCGGCACGAACACTTTCCGGATTGAAAACGGCCGATTTGACGACGACTACTGGTTCGCGAATGTTCGGCTTACAGTCGAAACCCAACCCTAGAATCGGCCTGCACATGACTGTTGTACATCTGGATCCGGTCGTTTGGGTAGTATGATGCACTTATGAACCACTGCTGCGTCCAGGAGCATTCTGGAGTCACGGCGGCGCATTTGCGACTGCGTTGATAACACTCATGGATTGTTGAGTGGGTCGTGTGCACACGCGACAAGACTGACGTCGGTTTGCCCTCTCCGTTACTCATTTTCAACGCGTTTAAGAATCCATTTGGCAAGGGTCAGCTCGCGGTTCGATGCATTTGGATCGGCTAATGCGCGCTGAGCGGCGAGCTCGATGTCTTTCGGGACCACTGGTCCCAAAAGGGGGGTTAAAGGAGCCTCGTCGCGCTCAGTGGCGCATCGCTCCTCCCCTAAAACCGAGGGAAAACGAGGCGATTCGGGCTGGTGGATTGGGCTCCGGAGGCAGAAGTCGTGGGTTCGAATCCCTCCGCGTCTGCTAATAGTTTCAACGAGTTCGCGAATTCGTCTTCTTCGTAGAACTCGCTCGTGTCCCAAACGGTGTCCCGAAAACGGGCGTCGTTGACTCGTTTGCCGGCTTCAAATGCTGGATGGACGCACCGTAGAGTGATCTGCACTTCCTTGTGTCAGGCCAGGTGCGAGACCCCGGCGCCCCTCGCGCTCGACGACGCCCGGACTCGTTGACTTGCGTTGGGCTTCAAGGGTCGCGATGTCGCGTGGTTTGCGGTGCTGACGGGGCGTTGGTTCTTCCTAGCCGGAAATGCACTTCATCACTCGCGCGAAGTTCGGACAGAGCAACAACCTGGTCGCTCATCGCGCTCTTGCGGGCAATCCTGAACACGCTTGATTTAGCCATTCCAGTTACTGGCTCTTGCGTCCCCGGCATCGCCCGCTGAACCGGAAGCAGCGCCTCGAATCGATGCGCAACGACCGACCATGGCGCCGGCAATCGAAAGACCGACGAAGAGTCTGATGATCCGACGCTGCCGGTGGCCTGGGAGTGGACGAACTCGGCAAGCAGTCCCCGGGCGCTAAGACCCGGTGCATTAGTCATCCCCTTTTCAGATTCCTAGGCTACACTTCGTCGCCGTTGAACGCCACGAGGTCAGCGGTAAACGAGAGATGACGTGACGAAGGCCGACCGGGATTCCGAGGTTGCAGGGTTTTTGGGCGCCAGTGCGCCGTCGGACGGACACCGGAGGAAGCGGTCCTATCTCTGGGGCGCTCTGGCAGTTCTCCTTATCGCTGGTGTTGGTGTCTGGGTCATGGCCCGTCGTTCGGATGGACACCAGATCACAACCCAAGATGTCCGACGCGGCAATCTGATCGTCACAGTGACGGCGACGGGGAATCTCGAGCCGACGAATCAGGTCGAAGTCGGAGTCGAGGTGTCCGGCACCGTGACGACAGTCGAGGTGGACTACAACAATCGCGTGGAGCGCAATCAAGTTCTGGCGAGGCTTGACCCCACGAAATTCAAAGCTCAGGTGGTGAAGTCACGTGCTGCGCTCGAAGCGGCAAGGGCGAGGATCTTGCAGTCGCAGGCTACTGTGGACGAAAGCCGGGCGCAGCTCGGAAGACTCAAGCGCCTGCGGGAGGTCAGCAAAGGCACCGACCCCTCACAGCTCGAGATCGATGCGGCGGACGCGGCGCTCAAACGTGCTCTTGCCGATCGCGCAAGCGCGAAGGCGGAGGTCGCCGAAGCGAACGCAAACCTCGAAGCGAGTGAGATCGACCTCGCCAAGACGGTCATCCATTCGCCTGTGGACGGCGTCGTGTTGGTGCGCACCGTAGAACCCGGGCAGACTGTTGCCGCTTCTCTTCAGACGCCGGTGCTGTTCGTGCTTGCGGAGGATTTGACCAAGATGGAGCTCCACGTGAGCGTCGACGAGGCAGACGTGGGTAGAGTACGCCCAGGCCAGAAGGCTACCTTTGCGGTGGACGCGTATCCCGATCGAACGTTCTCGGCGGAGATCACCGACGTTCATTTTGGCGCACAAGAAGTGGAGGGGGTCATCACGTACGAGGCGGTGTTGAACGTCGACAACGAAGACTTGTCACTGCGGCCCGGAATGACGGCGACCGCGAACATCATCGTGGAACAGGTGCAAGACGCGATTCTGATCCCAAATGCGGCGCTGCGCTTCAGTCCGCCCATCCGCGAAGAAGCCGGACCTAGTGGCGGTTTGCTCGGTCGACTGCTTCCGCGGCCGCCTCGCTCTGCACCGAGGAACCGCCAACCGCCAAGCGGTGCAAAGAAACAACAACGCGTGTGGATCGTGCGAGACGGCGGCCCGGTATCCGTGCCAGTCACGACAGGAGCCACCGATGGAATCACGAGCCAGTCGGTGCAGGGCGATCTGAAGCCAGGGACGCCCTTGATCGTCGAGATGACCTTGGAATGATCTCATGGTGGCCGACCACGAACATAGCGAGCCACCGCTCATTCGACTCGAGGGCGTCACCAAGGTATACGGGACCGGAGAAGCTGCTACGTACGCGCTCCGAGGCATCGACATCAGGATCGGGCAGGGGGAGTTTGTTGCGGTCATGGGGTCGAGTGGCTCGGGAAAGTCCACGTGCCTCAACATTGTTGGCTGTCTGGATACTCCCAGTTCGGGGTCCTATCTCTTTCGCGGCACGGAGGTGGGCAAGCTGACCCGCAATCAGCGTGCGCTTTTGCGCCGTCAGTATTTCGGTTTCGTCTTTCAAGGCTACAATCTTCTGAGCCGGACTTCCGCGCTCGAGAACGTCGAGCTTCCGCTCATCTACCGAGGTGTTGTGCGGTCCAAGCGTCGGGAGCTGGCCGGGAAGGCACTCGCTGCAGTCGGCCTACAGGGGCGCGAAACCCATAGCCCTGCGGAGCTCTCAGGGGGCCAACAGCAGCGGGTCGCGATCGCGCGAGCGCTCGTGACTGAGCCCGATGTGCTGCTTGCCGATGAGCCGACGGGCAACTTGGACACGGCTCGAAGCCTAGAGATCATGGATCTGCTCACCGCGCTCAACCGAGACCGGGGCATCACTATCGTGATCGTCACGCATGAAAACGAGATGGCCCGGTACGCCGACCGAATCATTAATTTCGTCGACGGAGAGGTCGAGTCCGACGCACGTCACGGAGAGGTAGCCTGATGTTGTACAACGCTTTTCGACTGGCGCTGCATGAGATCAGGCGCAACGTCATGCGTTCGCTGCTGACCATCCTGGGCGTGGTCATCGGAGTTGCCGCCGTGATCACCATGGTCACGATCGGTGGGGGCGCCACGGTTCAGGTGACCGAGCAAATTGCGAGCCTCGGCACCAATCTTCTGATCATCACCCCGGGCCAACGGATGGGCATGGGCCAACGCGCCGCCGCTCCGCCTTTCGAGATGGACGATGTGGATGCCATGGGCAGAGAGATCGGCGCGGTGGCCGCGATTGCCCCCATCTCGTCCCGACCGGTGACGACGATATTTGGCAACGCCAACTGGAGCACGACAGTCATGGGGACGGACAATCAATACTTGAAGGTCGGGAACTGGGCGCTCGAGATGGGTCGAGAGTTTACCGACAGCGAGCTTCGCGCCGGCGGCGCCGTCTGTATTTTGGGGGCCACGGTCCGGAGGGAGCTTTTCGGCAATCAGGACGCTTTGGGGAGCAAGATTCGTCTCGGAAAACTCTCGTGCCAAGTGATTGGAAGCCTGCACAGCAAGGGTCAGTCCACGATTGGGCGTGATCGAGACGACGCTGTGCTCATTCCTCTGCGAACCTTTCAACGAAGGCTCGCCGGAAATCAGGACATAGGCCTCATCCAAGTCTCGATTCAGAGGGGAGCATCGACGGCGAGAGCGGAGCAGGACATCAAAGAACTGATGCGCAAGCGTCGCCACATCTCGGCCTCCGAGGACGACGACTTCACCGTCATGGACCTCAAGGACATCACCAAGATGCTCACGGGGACGACGCAGGTACTCACCGGGCTCTTGGGCGCCGTGGCGGCGGTGAGCCTGCTCGTCGGTGGAATCGGGATCATGAACATCATGCTCGTGTCCGTCACCGAGCGTACCCGCGAAATCGGCATCAGGCTTGCCGTCGGAGCTCTCGAACGCGAGGTGCTGACACAATTTCTGGTGGAGGCCATCGTGCTCTCCTCTTTTGGCGGCGCCGCGGGAGTGGTCCTCGCGCTAGTCGCATCGGTCCTCGCAGCAAAGGCGTTGAGCGTACCCTTTGTACTAAACGTCGGGATCGTGATCGTCGGTTTCCTTTTCTCGGTGGGAGTCGGCGTCGTATTCGGATACTTCCCCGCGCGAAAGGCGGCACGCATGGACCCAATCGAGGCGCTGCGCCACGAGTGATCCCGATGGGAAACCCCAAGTGCGCGCCGCGCACGTGACACTCGCGCCAACTTGGGTTCGGTGCGCCAGATTCACCCGTGACGCCATTCCGTGTGCCCGAGAACCGGGAGACAATCCATCGCATGGGGCAGCACCTCGAAGGCGGCACCGGCCTTGCCGCAAACGTGCGCTTGGGGGCCCCTGTGGTCTAGAGTGTTGAACGCGCTTGGCGCGGGGCAAGATGAGACGGAAGTTCGCCTTAACAGAGTATCTTGTATTGCTTCTTCTGTTTGGGTCGTTTGGTTTTGTGACGCACCGTTACTTGGCTGCAGACGACGGGACGGTTGAGCCTGCCGAGCCCATGGAGCCATCGGAACTTCTTCCCGAAGCCATGGCCCGCTTTTCGTTGGAAGTGACACAGGCGTTGAAGGAAAGCGGCACGAGCAACAGCTACAGCCATCAGAGGCTGACGCGAGCGGGAAAGCAACTTGGCGAGCCCCACGTTCAGCTAGGGGCAACCGATACACAGGCGGCCTTCGTATCGACCGACTGCTCGGGTTGGCTGAGTTTCGTGTTGAACACAGTATCGCCACTCCATGAAGCCGTCTTGCAATCGCAGCGTCACCTCCCCGAACACAATCAAGCCTACTCGGAAGACTTCGTCCTGCGCGAGAGTCGGAGGCCATGGGCGCGTGCATTTGTGGTGACGCGTTTCCTTCGCGCGGGGCATGTGCAAACGGCTGGCTTCGAGCCGGTGGAGGATCTTGCCACGCTGCAGCCAGGCGACGTCGTGGCGTACGCGATGGGACGCTACACGAAGCCGACGGACGAAAACCGTCCCAAGCCCAAAGATACCGGACACGCGTTCCTAGTGTTGGGGTCGCCCACCGTGATCGATCCAGATACCGAAGGCTACGACGGCCAAGAGACGCTTTCGGAGAAGGTGGCCAAGGTCATCGCGGTCCCCTCGGTCGACTCGAGTGCCACCGTTCACTTCGTTCCCGATTCGAGAGTCAACGAGAAAGGACGCTACGCACTGCCCGAGGTCGTCCCTGATCCCCGTGCAAAGGCAGGCGGAGTTGGCACGGGGACGATCTGGCTGGCGTTGAGTGAGCAGGGGCGCGTCCTGCAGCGTCGCCTTGGTCCGCATCAGAAGTATCGCGCCGTGCTCGCACGGGCGGCGCGATTGCGCGCGCGCATCTCCCTCGACGAGGCGATTGTGGACAAGCAAGGAGATTTGCTCGTCCACGTGTTCGACAGTGCGCCCTCCAAGTATGCTGGCATCTCGTACGGCGATACGCCCGTGGACCTCACGGGCGACGGTGGCATTCGCCTCGAGAGCGGACGGCTCGTCTTGAACGGCAACAACGACTTTGCGGGAGGCGTCACCGTGAACACCGGAGCATTGATCGTGGAGTCACCCACGGGCCTCGGCGCCGGCGATGTGGCGATCCATGGCGGATCGATGACCTTGAAAGAGCCCGCCATCGCAGACTCCGCATCGCTCACGCTTTCGGCGGACCTGCCGGACGGCGCCCTCGGCCTCCATTTCGAAGGTCGCGATGTCGCGCACTCCCTTCGCATTGGAGAGACCAAACACCGGTGCGGAACGTGGGGCGGCCCTGAGTCCAAGGCCCAGTTTGTCGTCCCCGTGTTTTCCGGTCCCGGCGTCATCGTGTTGTCCGCCGAGCCGCCAGAGATCTGCGCTACGCCATCCTTAGCTCGGATTTCTCGATGATCTATACGATGGAACGCGAGTTCTTTCCCCGGTACAAGCTGCGTTGGAAGTCCCATGATCGCGTGGGTTTCTGCGAGGGCATCGATCTCGGCAAGTGGCGCTGGGACAGCTCCGCGCACGCCGTGGACGACGAGCGGCGGACCGACCCGGAAGGAAACGGCTTCCTACCGTTTCACGACGTGCAGATGGCCGTCGACCGAGAGGCGGGCGCGGCGTTGGCCGACCAAAGGCTCTGATTCCTTGCAAACCAAGTGCCGCGTCACGCGCCTTCCGGCCTAGCGGAGCCTCAGGCAAAGTGACCCCGTCGGCATCCCTCCTTGTCGGCAATGCCTCTGGGCTTCAGGTTTGTCCCGTGAAGCATCCCCTAGGTTTCCTCGCCTTCCTTCTAGCCTGCGGAGCTGCTTCTGGGGGAAGGGCAGATGAATCGGTAGGCCTCCAGGCGCTTCGATGGAGGCATCGCGTGCTTCTCTTGCAGACGACATCTGAGTCGTCGGGCGGCGCGTCTTGGGAGGCGCACTCGATGGACCTTCTCGAGCGAGACCTAGTGTTGTTTCAAGAGCGTGACGGCGTCTACCATCAGTGGTTTCCGAAGCCCCAAACTCCAGTCGTGCTCCAGCTGCCGAGGGAGATGCAAAGGCAGGCGGTAGGCCGCGTCACGCTCATCGGCAAAGATGGTGGCGTGAAGAGACAATGGAAGACCGAGCTCTCGGAGCTTCCTTCGGAGGTCTTTCGACTCGTCGACAGCATGCCGATGCGCCAGCGCGAGATGCGCGACGCAAGAGCAAACGGTGCCGAGCTCCTTGGCGCGAAAGCGAAGAAGTGGACAGTTGGACCCGAGTGGGCGCACTCGAAGCCGCTCCGACTCGCAGACCTGCACGGCAGGGTCGTCGTTGTGCGCTTCTGGACCGATACCTGTCCCTATTGCGCCAGGAGCCTTCCCGCACTGCAGCAACTCGCTGACGAGTTCGCCGGTCGGCCCGTCACTTTCGTCGGCCTCTACCAATCGAAGCCAGTTGGCAGCGAGCGTCCGTGGCGAGACGCGGTCGCGCGAGCCACACGCCTCGGCGTGAGCTTTCCGATCGCCTACGACCACGATTGGCAGACCCTCCGATCGTGGTGGCTCGACGGTCGCCGCCGTGCAGCAACATCTGCAAGCTTTGTCATCGCGCCCGACGGCACCATTGTGCACGTGCATCCTGGGCCGGTCTTCTTCCGAAGCGACGGTCCCAACCACGCGCGCGCCAACGCGGACTTCGAAGCCATACGAGCCGCGATACATCGGCACCTTCCGCAAGCCGATTAATCC
>Ga0265303_10002134_pt1 | contig 12263 bp, 14 predicted proteins | sample Helome_2_FD_192494 | JGI IMG/M metagenome (GOLD analysis project Ga0265303, IMG submission 192494) | Marine sediment microbial communities from subtidal zone of North Sea - Hel_20160317 (Illumina Assembly) | ecosystem: Environmental > Aquatic > Marine > Subtidal zone > Sediment ...
GTCGTTCAGATCGGCATCGGTGAGTTCAAGGGTCGATTGAACGCCCCCGACGATAGCGGTTACATCACCAACCGCTCCCAGGGGTGCGAAAACCGTTAGCCACTTTGTACGGCCAATCTCACCGAGGAACCGGTCAGCATTTGCTTCCTCGGCTGCCACCAGGTCGTCCCAGTAATTCGAACCATTTTTATGTATATAGTTTTTGGCGGCCTCTAATTTTTCTCTCAGAAAATTGGGGGCAAACGAACTTGCGAAAACCTGTAAATGGGGATGTATAATCGAACTGCCCGAAGCCGGCATGTAATTCCAACTGATCAGGTGATAAACTGATTCCGGATGTTTTATCTCATCCAGGTGCCGAAAGTATTTTAGCGCCAGTCGAAAGCCGTCAGCAATGCGGCCGGGTTCAATATCGGTCATCGCAATATAGTGTCGATTTCCCAGGGTGGCCACAGCACTCAACTGGTCATAGGGTGCGATGTTTGGGAATAGAACCTTGTTACCTAACTTCATACGGCCTGCAGGAAAAATTTCCTCCGGAAAGCAGGGGGTTACTTTGAGCACCTTATCCGGGCAGAACGGACACCACGATTCGGTTCCGGCAACCAGCTTGTTTAGATCCGGTTTTTTCCATTTAAGCTCCCTGAAATGGCAGATGCGTGAAGTCCGGCCGGTGAGCGGATCCTTGCGGATTTCGTTCGGGATTTGTTTGCGTGCCAGGTTATCGTTCGGATCTAAAAGAACCGCTTCTCTCGCAATTGCTTCGAACTGCATAACGTCTCCCAAAATTTAGTTAATAAGTTGATAAGTTGAATGGTTGATTAGGTTTTCATACTGTTCCCTTGGCGGATCTGAACGCCTGCCATGCTTGCCATCTGGGGGCTTTAAATTGATGGGCCAGAAGCTATCTCATTTGAGATAGCTTCTAATAAAAAGTTTCGGTATAAATAAAAGAGCCCGCAAACCTCTCATCCACCAGCAGAGTGACATCGCGGATCATTTCCCGCCGCCCGCACAGATAAAAGTCATAGCTAACCGGTGGTAAATGCCTGCGCAGGTAATCGGTCACCCGGCCTTCAAAATAGGGTTGTGATTTACTGGATTGTGACAGACAAGGGATATAGTTGCCTGCGGCTGGTTGCAACTCTTCCGCATAGTAAAGTTCTGCGGAGGTTTCCACCCCATGCAGTAGAAATTCCGGGGCTATTCCTGAACGAACCATGGAGCGAAAGGGCGCAATTCCCGTGCCTGAAGCAACCAGAACTGCCGGGCGCTGAGAAGACTTGAAGGTGAAATAGCCGTGCGGGCCGCAAAAAGAAAATCGAGTCCCCTTTTCCGCATCCCCCAACACATGGGATAGCCGTCCACCCTCGACATAGCGTATACACAGGGTAAGATGGGGTTCATCCGGTGAGGAAGCCAGTGAATAGTCCCTTTCGAAATTCATAAGCTTCAGGCTAATTCGCTGTCCGGGCCTGAAATTGAAACTTTCCGGGCGGCTCAGCTTAATTTCAAAAGTTTTATTTGAAATCCACCGGTGTTCCATAATTTCGGTGGGGTAATCTTTTTCAGCGGTTGTCACGATTTATTCCAGGGGATATCAGAAAGGCCATGGAGGCGGTTGCACTCTCTGGCCAAAACAAACAGGTAGTCAGAAAGCCGATTTAAATATATCATGGCCTTGGTTAGCTCTTCGGTTGTTTCGTCCGTATCAAACTCCTCCAGCACCTCCACTGTGCGCCGCTCCGTACGCCGGCATATGCTTCTGGCCACGTGGGCCCATGCCGCCGCTATATGGCCACCGGGCAATATGAAATTTTTTAGCTCTGGCAGCAAATTGTCGAGTCGATCAATGGCATTTTCCAGGAAAACAATCTGTTCTTTTTCGATCGGCGCAAGAGAATCTACTACGGGCGAACTGGGGGTGGTTGCCAGCCAGGAGCCAATCACAAATATGTTAGCTTGAATTTGCTGCAATTCACCAACCAGATCTGACCGATCAGACGGCAAGTGTGCGATTAACGCGCCGAGGACTGAATTGAGTTCGTCTAAATCCCCATAGGCCTCAATTCGGTCGCTGGCCTTCGAAACTCTTTCGCCGCTGAATAGGCTGGTTTTTCCTTTATCGCCAGTGCCCGTGTATATTTTCATGATTACTGTTGCTTAGCTGATATCGCGTTTGCGGTCAAGAATCTATCCGGTAGAGGCATCACTTTGCTTTTATGAGTCCAGAATTTTTTTCATCGTGGCCCCATCAATGTTACCGCCGCTGAGAATGATACCCACCCGGCCCTCTGGTTTAACGGAACCGCCCAATAAGGCCGCAAGGCCGAGGACCCCCGATGGTTCTACTACCAGTTTCATACGGTAAAACAAAAATTTGACGGCGTCAATAATGGCACTTTCAGACACCGTCTGCATGTCGTCCACATATTCCAGTACCAGGGGGAACGTAAACTCGCCCAGCGATGGAGTCCGGGTACCGTCGGCGATGGTGGGTGGATTCTTTACCGTATGCAGTTTGCCGGTGTGAAAAGATTTGGTGGCATCATCGGCCAATTCCGGTTCAATTCCGATCACCTGGCAGTCCGGATCCATGCCTTTGGCGGCCACCGCGCATCCGCTTAACAACCCTCCGCCACCGCACGGGACCAGCAGCATGTCTAATTTTTCAACCTCATCTAAAAATTCCTTGGCTGCGGTTCCCTGCCCGGCAACGATGTTGATATGATCATAGGGCGGCACCAGGGTATGCCCCTGCCTGGTTTCAAGGTCGCGGCAAATTTTTTCACGGGTGGTTTCTTCAGGGTCATATCCAACTACGGTGGCGCCATAGGCTTCAGTGGCTTCCCGTTTGATCAGCGGCGCATTGTTGGGCATGACCACCACCGTCCCGATTCCCAGCAGGCGTCCCACCAGGGCCACTGCTTGTGCATGGTTGCCCGATGAATAAGTGATGACCCCACGCTTTTTTTGTTCTTCAGTGAGCTGAGACATGGCATTATAAGCACCGCGAAACTTAAAGGCCCCCATGCGCTGTAAGTTTTCGCATTTCAAAAAGATTTGCGCTCCAGCAAGATCATTCAATGTTTGAGAAGTCATGACGGGAGTAACATGGGCATGGCCTTTTATTCTTTCCTGGGCAGACTTTACTAGACCAAATAATTCCATGGGTGTCCTTTATCATCTATCGCATTTAAAAAGCTTCCGTTAATTTGCCAAAAATTGACTGAATGCACCATTGGTTATTATGACTTACCATTCCTCCGGGGGCAGTACTTTCCAGGGATAGGTGTCCGCTGTAATCAGAGCCCAGTATAGATCGCCTGAATTTCTCCAGGGGTCCAGCACCATTCCCTTTTCGAATGCTTCGCCTCTGGCCGTGATAATGACGCTGTTGTGCTCCCGCAGCTCACTGCCGCGATAAGCCACTCCCCAGTGCAGTTGAAAGGTTTTCAAATCAAGCGACTGGAGCCGTTTGATCAAATCTTCGGTCCAGTGGTAGCAAAGTCCGCGATCCTTGAGGCCGATTCTAACAAATACATTGTGCAAGATGGCCGGTCGCACCAGATCATATTCTTTGGTCAAATTACTGGAGTAAGTGATGGCCGTTTCCGCAATTTGCCTGGCCTCCAGTATGTTGGCCTGCCGGTTGAGATCGGCTAAATCTTTTTGCAAGGCGCTAATTTTCTCAAGGTATACGTCTTGAAGCGCTCCCGAGGACGTTGCCGAATGGTCGGACGGTTTCCGGTTCGTCTGATGAGAGCCTGAACAGCCAACAAATAAAAACACCAATAGCAGAATAGCGCCGGTTAATCGTCCGTTTACCATCGAAGGCCGAATAAAATCTTGCAGCTGAAGAAAATCTTTTTTTTCGTTAATGTTCAGTTTATTTTTAATCGCATACATCACTAAAATTGTATCCCCAGTGCTTGAAGCTCTTTTCTGATCAGAGCCTCCCATCCGCGATTGGCCCTTGGATTGGCCGGACTGGGATGGGTGATACCTCCGACGGTTATTGCTGGATCTGATAAAGCTGCCCGGGCGCGTTCATAAGCGAATTTGCCCACGCCGATAACATAGCGGGGATCCAGGTATTCTATGGTAAGGCGCAGGGCCTTGTCACAGGCGGCGAGTAACATGGTCTTTTCTTCTTTGCGCAGCTGATTGGGCGTTCGGTTGCGTCCGCTGGATTCGATGAATTGTAACGGACAGTAATTGGCCACGAAAAAGCGTGAAAAAAAATGTTCGGGAGTTTTAAAAGTTGTTTGGGCCCATCCCCACAACCGTTTGCCACTGACTTCGCTTCGCGTGCAACCAAATCCCAGCACCGGCCGCTTGGGATGCATATTGGGGGGTTGCCCAACAGGCGCTTTGATATCCATCCACTCTGCTACCGCCGTGATTTCCCCAAAGGGTATGCCGGTTTGGGCCATCCCCCAGGGGCCGGGGTTCATACCGACCAGAACGATTTCTTTGGCTGGTGTGCCATATCGTTGACAATACTGTGAATAAGGCTTGCGCGCATACTCCAGAGGGTTGTAAACATGGGTGACTGGAGTTCCAAACCGCATAGGTTTCAGATCATCCAGCAATTCATCTATTATGTTTTCGTGACCCATAAAAAATAATGTCGATTGACGAAGGAAAAATGAATAATTATGGAATTCTGTCAATTTTTAATATTCAGGTCGAACGTTCGATCCATAGGCGCTAATCGTCCCGGATTCACCCCAACGTTGCAGGGGGCGGCCGCCCCCTGCAACTAAGGGGTTCATTCATTTGACATTCGTCATTCGAAAATAGTCACTCCCAACAGTCCTGCAATCAGAAAAAGCAATCCAATCGTCTGGACAATGTGATAGATACCGTTGTGGTCGAATTTCCAGATCAGCTTTAAAACAATAGATTTCCTGGCTTGCAGCCCGGCGGCGACCATGCTGAGCAGTACACCGCTTGCCATGAAACCCGCGCCCGGCTCACCGGTACCCATCAGAAACAAATACGCACATAATGCAAAGGAGAGCGCCAGTCCCTCATATACAATGAATAAGAAGAAGGCTCCGGGATAGAACAGGGTTGTCAGATAAAATCCCAGACCGACAAAGAGCATAAACGGCAAAGCTTTTCTTGAAGCCTCGTAGCTCCACAGGTCATTTATGACCCCGATGATAAAAAGGGAAACCGCAAGTGCCAGTGCCATGTTCAGCACCAGCCATATGCTGTTGTGAAGGGTTGTTTTTAAAAGCAGTCCGTGGGCCACTGCTCCTAATGCTGAGGCCAGCCCAATTAAGCCGATGGCTGTCGACCAGATATTTATTCGCCACAGCTCGCTGGTATTCACCGGAGACCAATGCAAAAACAGAACACCACCGAATGCGACCAGGGCCAGTATGATGTCTGTTAGCGCCGTAGTTTGTTCAGCAGGATCTTTTACCAGTTTCATTGACCTGGAACCAGTACCACCGGTGGCGGTCTCAAGCAACGGCTGTAAAGGGCAAAATGCGGTTGGGGCCAGAAAAACATCCGCCAGAGTCATTTCATCCTCTGACCTTTATAGCTCAGTCCTTTTTCAGTTAAACAGTAGTTGGGTTCACTGTCCGGCCCGCAAAGAAATGATCCATCCATCCTTTGGAGATATCCTCTTTCAACCAGATCAGATAATTTCCGCTTTTTTCCCAGATGATTTCCGGGATAATACACTCCTTTTTTCATCTTCTCCAGAATTTTTTCCGGCATCTGAATCCCCCGATTCCTTCCGCTCGCTTATACCTCTACGATTTCGATTATAAGTTCAATTTGCCCGTTTCAGGTAGACTTGGGTTGGAGATGGATAGTTGGGGCGAGACTAACTAGGAACACATACTGAGGTCGGTGTCAACCCAAGAATTCTATACATTTTGCTTTTAGTTCACCGGCGATAGATAAAATATCGAATTTTTTAATAATCACTAAAAAAGCAATTAGTTTAATTTTTATTTTGTTGGATGAGCTTGAGACAGATTTGTAGATTGTTGTAGGTTTGGACATCATCCGGTTGGAGCCGCAGCGCGGTGTAGAAATGTTCGAGAGCCTCATGTAGTTGCCCCTGGCGGACAAGAGCGGCTCCCAGGTTGCTGTGCACCGTGGCGTAGCGCGGTTTCAGGCGCAACGCTGCCCTGAAATGTACGATGGCCTTTTCAAGCTCGTCCTGACCTGCCAGGGCCACGCCGATATTACTATGGGCTGCTGCATAGCCGGGATTGATATACAGGGCGAGCCCGAAATGTTTAAGGGCCTCTTCAGTTTTACCCTGGGATGCCAGGGCTGTTCCCAAATTGTTGTGAGCTTTGGCATAGCCGGGATTTATCTGCAATGCCTTGTTAAAGTGAGCCATGGCCTCCTCAATTTTGCCTTGACGTTTCAGGGCATTGCCAAGATTGTTGTGCGGTCGGACCTTATGGGGCGATTTTTTTACCACATCACTCCACAGGCTAACTGCATTGCTCCAGATGGTGTTTCTTTCATAGGTCCATGCTGAAAATACCAGGGTTATCGCGCATATCGTTACGATTTTCAAAACGATAGGTCTTAAATAGCGATCTGCCAGGATGGCGGCCATTAAGATGATCATCATGGACGGCAAATAGGTGCGATGCTCAAATACGATTTCAAGTCCGATGATCGATGATTCTATGACCAGATTTCCGAAATACCACAGAAGACAAAATGATATAAGCCGATCTTTTTTGGCCAGCCAGAAAGACCAGGCAAGCAATCCGATGATCGCAACCAGCGCCAAAAGGGTCGTTAACGGATCAATCAAAGAGTGGGAAAGGGGAAAATCATAATCCAGATTCAGACGATTCGGGTGAGGGTATATCAGAAGGCTCAGGTATAAGATCACCACACGAAACTCGGTGAAAACACGCTGGGTCAGGGTAAAATTTCGCAGTTCATATCGAGACAGGATTCTTGCAAAAGGATGGCCGTCTAGATATATAAGTGACACACCGATGAGCAGGATGAATACTCCGATTAAAAACGGCAGGTGTCGCCTCAGCCATTCACGGCTGAGGTCCTGGAAGAAAAACCATTCATAGAGCAAAATGAAACATGGTAAGGTGGCGGCGGTTTCCTTTGTGCCAAGCGCCAGGATGCCGGACATCAAACAGGCTGCAGCCAGGAGCCATTTGATCGTGGGGCTTTGTGTAAGGCGGGCCCTCGTATAACACAACATGGATAAAATATAAAACATCGACGCCATACTGTTCATTCTCTGAACAATATAGGTTACGGACTGAGTATGCAGGGGATGAACCAGCCAGATAAGCACCGCGATGTAGGGCAGCCATCTGCTTTTTCCGAACCGGGACTCTAAAGCCGGCAACCCGAGAGTTGTTTTAATAAATAAAAAAAGGAACACTCCGGCAGACATGTGAATCAGGATGTTCACCAGCCGGAAACCAACCGTACGATAACTGTGGAAATAATAATTGAGGGCAAAACTGATATATGCCAGCGGGCGATTGGATAGCGGGCTATTAGATGCGGCGTCTTTTAGGCCGGACCAGGAAAGCCGGGTCAAGCGGATAGCGGGGTTGTTTTTTATATTACTTCCGTCATCCAGCAGAAAAGGCCCCTCCAGGGTACTGGAATAGATCAAAAAGACCAGGAGAACCGTAATGCCTGCCAGAGACGTCTTGAGGGTAAAATTCAAAATGTCTTGTCTGGGCTGCTTTTTGGGGGAATCTGGCAGGTCGGTCTGTTGACCTGTCAATGATTTGTCTTGCATGGGGTTTTTATTATCCAGTCAGTTCTTTCAGGGATCGTCGCCGTATGCTTAGCCAATCAGTTTTAATCCATCGCCTTTCCGGCATCCTTTTGGAGATCGATTTAGCGCTTCAGGGTTTTGAGTATCTCACCAGCGCTCCGGGCCATATGCAGTCCATCCGTGCCAATGGCCAGCAGGGTAAAATTCTGCTGAATGAAGGGTTCAACCGCTTCAGCTGTTGCAGCAAATATTCCCAGGCGAACTCCTGCATTTTTGCAGGCGTTCGCTATGGATTCCATTGCCTGTTTAACCTCCGGATCGGTCAGCTGGCCCATTTTACCCAGACTAGCAGATAAATCGTATGGACCGATAAAAATTGCGTCAATCCCCGGAACCTTCACTATCTCGGAAATATTTTCCAAAGCATCAGCGGTTTCAGCCTGCAAAATAACTGCAACTTCATTATTGGCCCGCTCCATGTATTCATTAAACCCCAGGCCGTATTTATGAGCCCTGCCGATGCCGACGCCACGAGTTCCGCCGGGCGGGTATTTGCACATGCGAACAATAGCCTCGGCGTCTGCGGCTGAATTCACCTGGGGTGCAATAATCCCGTCCGCACCGATATCCAGCACTTTTTTAATCCAGACTTCATCATTGGCCGGAACGCGGACAACACAGGGGCAGCTGTGGGCTGCAGCCTGCAATATTGTTTGCGCTTCGTAAGCGTTGAAAGGGCTGTGCTCCGTGTCGATAAACAACCAGTCAAATCCCACCTCAGCCATTATTTCGGCAACTTCGGCAGAAGGAATAGTGATGAGGGTTCCCACCAGCACGTCACCTCTACCCAGTCTTTTCCGAAAATCCGAATTCATTTTGGTCTCCAATCTGTCCTTGAGTGCAAGCTTGGGACTATTATATTATATATCCACCCTCAGGGGTGAAATTTTTTCCTTTAATGCCGGTTTCAAGTTTTTCGAAATAGGTTTTAAAACCATTTCTGGTGCTTGTCCTTAACAATCTCCAGCGCCTTAATTTTGATGGTCCGGGGTATCTCGGGTTCGATGTAGAAGACATATTCATCAAATATGCCGCCGAGTAAAATATCAATTTTGCGGGTGCGTTCGATGAATATCCCGCGCTTGTCGAAAAAGATATCTCCATTATCGTCATCGATAAGGGTCATCGCAAACAATTCACGTTTTCCCTTGCGCACCGAGAACCGGTCGCCAACTTTAAAAGGTGTATCCGCCAGTTGATCTCTATGTATCAGTATGCCCTTTCTATCGGGATCGTAGAAGGCGATCTGATTGGCGCCGATCGATTTTTTCATTATCTCCTCCTTAGTAAAATACACACCTCGTGCGATGCCGCGGTATGGCCTTATATTCAGGCTGCTGACCTCGATTCCAGAGAAAGTTATCAAGGGCCGGAGACGTGGTCTCTTTTCCCGAATCTGTTATTTCCTTTTTAATGAGCTCCACCGCATGGACGGCACAGGCCCTGATTTCCACTTCTTCGGTTGAGCCGGCCGGAATAATTTCGCCGTCATTGATTCTTGCGATCAAAGATTCTTCATATACCAAAACCCCATCGATTCGCAACACGTGGGGCACAAGATTGTCGGCAAAGATGGTCATCTGATCCAGATCCTCGAAATGCCCTCACCCCCGCCCTTGAAAAGCCAGCGATAGATCGACCGCGCTGATCTGGGCGCGTTTGTAGAAAAGGACTTCGAATCCATCATAAGACGCGGTGTCATTAAAGTAAGGCATATTCTTGAGCAACTGCAACAGACACCCGGCAGATGATTCAGCGGATTCAACCAGAGCGGTGAAACTCCCGTTAAACCAGTCCCTGACAAACCGACCCAGATCGTTTAGGGCCGCCGAAAAATGCTGCATTAACTCATTGGCAATTTTATTGTCCGGATCCTGATCAAAAATTCCGGTACATTCTTCAGCTGTAATTTCGGCCAGTTTTTCCGCTGATAGAGGGCCCTTTATTTTGTACGCATCATTTAATGAATAGGCGATCGTAAAATATCCCGACATACCGGGTCGCTTGCGCAGATGGGGGAAATAGCCGGATCCGAAATTGATGCTATTAAGGGTTATGAGGAAGTTGACGGTATCCTCCTTTTTGCTTAGGTAATGACAGCCGGGATCAAGCTGGGGGTTAGCTACTTTTTCCACCGGCAGCGATGCGGCATAGGAGGAAATGCGGTTGTAATCTATCCTGACCCGGGTGGCCCGATCTGCAACCTTGCGGCAGCTTCTGCGTATGCGGTCAAATATTCCTTGATTGGGGCTCAAACTCAGACCTCAAAAAACACCCTATTCTCTTGATAAGTTCCTGAATCCAGTAACCTTCAGTTTTGCTCCCGGGCAGCAGAGACTTCTATATCTACAGCGGTGCATTCAAAATTGTTGCACTGGCCGGCCGAGCAGGCTGTCACTCCGACGATCAAGTCCATTTGAGCCTGCAGCTCAATCTCTGCATCTATAACGCGAATACATTGATCCTTTAGCACCGTAAATGCTGTGCCGGTTTGAGGCTCCAGGTGATACCGTGCTATCGGCGATGTTATTTTTTTGCTATCCATTATCAGGATTTTTGTTGTGACTTAATAATTTTGAGCGCTTTACCCGCCAGTGATTGGCCAACGGTCGTGGCCTGTGTCAGGACGGACGCCGATGTTATGGCATCCACCCGGGGCGATTCAGGCTTCCAGCTGTCCAATCTGCCTGTTGTCAGAATAATGATCTTTTCTTTTTCAGGTGCATTATCGATAAAGCTTTCCACCCTGGGATCCGGTCTGCCTGCCATGCATTTGTTTAGAATTATGATGGCATTATAGCCTTCGGTAGATTCATACGGCAGCCTTTTGATGTCTACGATCTTTAGGTAACATGAATTGTTTTCAAGGGTGTCTCTTATCTGGTAGATCACTGCCCGTTTAAAATTACTTTTCTGGGTTGCGATCAGGACCCAGCTATTCTGTGTCGCTTTGTCGCCGGATTCGATGGTATCCACCCTACCCATGGCACACCCCATTAATGACAGTATCAAAATTAGTAACAGCCCCCCCTTGAAAATTTTTGTTTCCATCAACCGGCCTCCCCATTTTGTTGCAATATCTTTAAAATTATTATCCCATTTCCGCATCCTGCACTTCAAAACAGCGGATATTGATGTCATCCGTCAATCTGTTCATTTACAGGTGCCTTTTTTGAAGGTCTCTAAATAATGGCCATAAATAAATCAATCCGAGTACCGGGCCGGGAACCAGGAAGAGGAAAACCAATTGGATGTCTAACCCTCCTATCAAAAAACTGATAAACTGGATACTGATGATGGTGATGAAAAATCCAATGCTGGTGACGATGGTCAATGCCGATCCGACTAAATCACGGGGAGCGGTTTGAGCGGTCAAGGCTGAGAATTGCGGTGAATCCCCTACGACCACAACGCCCCAGAAAATCAGAAAGCTCAGAAACACGGCCGGCGGCGCATGAAACATCAGCGGCATAAGCAGGCAGCAAATTCCCGATGACAGCAGTTGGGAAAAAGCAACTGCGCAGCTTCCGACCCTTTTGGACACAAGGCCGCCGACGATGCAACCCAGGCATCCCGCAGCGATCACACTGAATGACCACCAGGAGACATTCAACGGCTGGTGGGTCATTTCAGCATATTTGTCCAGCACTAGCGGTATAAATGCCCATACCGTATACAGTTCCCACATATGGCCGAAATAGCCAAACGAAGCGGATCTTAAATCCCTTGATCGAAAAATAATGGCCAAGGCTCTACGGTTGAACTTTGTACCCCTGACCAGGTAGGGCCCGTCAGGCACCAGGAGCAGCATCAGGCATCCGCCGGCAGCGGAAATAATGGAAATAGTGAATATCACGGTTTCCCAGGGCAAGCTCCGGTTCAGGCTTTTAATCAAATGAGGAAAAGCCGTGCCCACGACAAGCGCCCCCACGAGCCAGCCCAGAGCAAGTCCAAGTTCCCGCCGATACCAGCCGGCGGCAATTTTCATTCCGACCGGGTAAACCCCTGCCAGGAAAAACCCCGTCATGAAGCGAAATATCAGCAGTGATGACAGACCCTCAGCTATCAGGTAGAGGCCCAGATTGGTGAGCGCCCCCAGCAATGAGCACGCAAAATAAACCACTCGGGGAGAATACCGATCTGCAATGGTAAAAAAGGCAAAAAGGAGAGTTCCGACAATAAAGCCGAACTGAACTGAAGATGTCATCTGGCTTAAGGAGGCATCGCCAAGCCCCCATTGCCGTTGAAGATCACCCAGGACAGCGTTGCTGGCAAACCAGAGAGATGTCCCTGCAAACTGCGAAAAGATAATAACCGGTAAGATCCAATTATGTTTTTTTACCACTCTGGAAACGCTTTCGCTGATTGGTTATTTTGCGCTTGTCCGGAATCTCCAAGTTGCTTAAAAAAAGACAACTGTGGGAGCGGCTTTCAGCCGCGAATCAAAACG
>Ga0265303_10002135_pt1 | contig 12257 bp, 13 predicted proteins | sample Helome_2_FD_192494 | JGI IMG/M metagenome (GOLD analysis project Ga0265303, IMG submission 192494) | Marine sediment microbial communities from subtidal zone of North Sea - Hel_20160317 (Illumina Assembly) | ecosystem: Environmental > Aquatic > Marine > Subtidal zone > Sediment ...
ATGGGTGCGTGTTACAGAAGCGTTATTTTCAACGAAGGTGAGTGCTTCTGTAGTAGCTGTGATAAGTCTGCTAGAATTGACAGAAGCAGCGAGTTCTGTCAAGACGATAGGTTCTGTTAACGCATCTACTGGATACTCAGCATTGACGTTTGCATTTTGTTCTGTAAGCGTTAATACTTCAGTTGAAGCTATAACACCTAGTCCGGTGTTAATTATAGCGTTATTTTCCGTAAGGATGATTACTTCGGTAGTACCGGCTACGTTTAAAGGGACGTTAGTACCTACCGTTGCATTGTTTTCAACTAAAGTAAGTACTTCAGTAGGAGTTTGGAAACACAGACATTTATTAACGTTAGAATCGTTATCAATAAGCGTCAGTACTTCGGTAACACAATTAGCTATTCTAGTAGTTTGTACAGATGCATTATTCTCTGTAAGAGTTAGAACCTCAGTAGTACCAGTGATATTAAGAGGTACATTAAGTGATATAGTAGCGTTGTTCTCTACTAAAGTGAGAACTTCAGTAGCACCAGTGACCGACTTATCAAAGGTTATTGTAGCATCGTTACCTGTAAGTAACGTAACTTCAACTGGAGTTAGTATATATAGAACTAAACTTACAGAAGCATTATTCTCTGTGAGAGTAAGTACTTCAGTACTCCCTGATACTATACGTTCTTCATCAACTAGAGCGTTATTCTCAGTTAATGTTAATACTTCAGTAACACAAATTACGTTTAGACTATTATCAGTTTGGATCGTTGCGTTATTCTCAGTTAATGTTAATACTTCAGTATCACAATTAACTTTACGATTCTTTTTAACTTTACCACCAGGTCTACTTCCTGGCGGTGTAACTGATATAACTGATACTTCAGCTTTAGCCCAACCTACTGTTACTGAAGCACTACCAGAAGTTGAGCGTTTAATTTCTAGAACTAAGTTTTCTACAACATCCCATGTCCAGCCATTAGCAGGTGGATCAAGGTTAATCCAACCAGTCCAAACAGGAGTTTCAGTAGCTAATACAGAAGGTCTAATGTAATCAATTTGATAACCAGAAGGATGTAGTAACTCACCTTTACCTTCAGTCCATACACCTGCTGAAAGACCAAAATCACTAGGATTAGTCACATAAGTAAATTTAGCGTATATTCTTACAGATACGGCGAGAATTAAATCTTCTTCAGTACCCTGTGTAAGACTAGTTCCGGCTACTTCTAAATCCCAAACATTAGCTAAAGCATGAGAAGCGTAGGTTAAAATGCTTCCATCTGTAAAATTAGAATCATTAGTATAACCACCATTAGAATCAGTGATAGTGCCATTAAAATAACCTATAGTTTCAACAGTGTTTTCGTATACTAGTATTTCTGTATCGAAGGCATACCAATTAGCATTATCTGCATGGTACTCAATAGTAAGCTCTTCAATAATATCGTTCCAAACTGGATATTGACTAGAGTAATTTTCTCCATCACCCCATCGTTTATCTGGTCTTACTTTATACCACGCTGACCATTCAGAATTTGGATTAGACTGTGAATTACCAACAACAGCTATCCTACTAATTGATTTACCAGTAGGATCAAAGTCTGTGTGATCAAAAGAAGTACTAATCCTAGGTAATGAATTGAGGCTATTGCTATTCCGTACTCTTACGAATATAGGCCCGATAGTCCCACTTGGAACTCTAAGAGCTGCATCAACACCCCAACCCCATCGAAAATTACTGGTAAGAACCCATTCATCAGTTCCGCTATCACCATCAAACGCATCTTCAACATCTTGTCCAGTAGGCCAAACACCACCATGAGCGTCAACCTTAAATTGGTATGCGTCAATACCTTTATATTTTTTAAGGTTTATCGTTGCGCCGGTTACTACTAAGTTTGTAGTAGTGTTAACAGTTGCGTTATTTTCAGTAAGAGTTAGTACTTCAGTAGAACATGATATAACATTACCAGGATCAGGGTTCAACCAAACGTTGATAGTACAAGCACCGTCACTTACGCTTGAATTAAGGAATACTTGGCCGATACTACCCGCAGAAGGGTAGACTGTATAAGTCATGCAACCAGCTACGTCATTACCTGTCGTACCTGATTGACCACTTACATCGTTAGTTCCAAACCCCGCTGTACCTGAATAGGTCATTGGGTCACGATCACCACCATCACCAGCAGCACCAGCGATAATAGCCTGACCGTCAGTTACCGTAGACCATATTGTAGATATTGTATGAGCAGTAGCATTACCATGACTAGTAAGAGTCGTTTCAGAAGTATCTATTGGAGTAGTAGGGTCAACACCAGAGAACCTGGCAAACCAACCCATCATTTCATCGTTAGAAGCAGCGTTTATTGTTACGCTTGCTCCTATATCGCCAGCTTCAGCAACTTTATAGAATATTCCAGCATGACAGTCACAGGTAGCGTTACCTGCCTCGTCTGCCTTACCCCATCCACTAGCATTAACAGTAAATTCATCTCCATTCTGAGAATCATCACTCATTACGAAGATAACTAGCAGTTCACCAACTGCTATATTTGAAGGCGCAGTAAAGCTTAGTGATCCAACAGTTGCCCCGCCGGAACTACTAAATGCATAACCTTCACGTACAATAGCCATAGGAGAGAAGACCCCCTTTTAAACGTCCCTGTAACTTATTCCTTTAAGGGAGGGGGTCTTATACCTCTTAAGCCTGGTTCAACGTAGCGAACGGAGCACCCCAGGTAATTGTAAGATCACCCGTAGTCATGTCGAATGCAGAACCAAGATCCACGTAACCAATGCACTCTTTACCTGCTGAAGTATCGTTATATATGATACCCCACCTTGCATCAGTTGGATTGGAAACGTTTTGTGCCCATGTTGCAGGGTCATCAAAGTCAATTTCCGCTAAACCACCGTTGAGAGTAACAGCAGGGTTAGCGCAATCTGCACCACCCGCAACATAGTTACCACCAGCAGTTACTTCATCAGTTGAAAAGTTAACTGTACCACCTGCACCCCAACGAGGATCAGCAGAGGTAGTGGCTGGAGTTTGAACAGAATCAATTAAAGCACACTTAATTGAATCGTTCTCCAAGTCGTGTTTCTTTTCAAGAGCATCAACCAAAAATTGGTCAAATACATGTACATCACCTTGCGCCATAATAAATCTCCTTTAGCGAGTAACTTCTCTATGGAGTTTTACAGTACCTTCGGCTACTCGCGTAACATCACCATTGCCGGAAGTATTGATCAACTCTATATCGTAGACAGCATTGTCAAAGTCAAAGGCCGCTGTATCATCGGCGGTAATGAGCAGATTAATTCCACCATCAGCAGCAGTTAAAGTAATATCGCCACTATTATCACCTGGAATGCCTGCGGTAGACATTTCATGGATAATACTAGTTGCGCCGCGAGTAGATCGTATTTGCATCCTTGCATCATAACCAGTGAGGTCAGTAGGAACATAGTAAGTAACTGAACCTGTACCATCCACCCAATCTTGGTTATTAGTTGAAACATTGACGCTAATAGTATTAGGATCAACATAGGTTGCAATTATAGATTTCTTACCTTTGTTAAGGTTCGTTGCTCCCTTAACATCGTGAATAAAAACAGGAGTATTTGAGGAATTAGACATTCCATGTCCTGTTACACCGAGGATTGTAGGACAACCCTCAACCATACTTTCAATATCTTTACAAAGCAACCCTGCTCCGTACCAGTTCATAGTACGTCTATAGGTAGCACCCTGTATAATAGTAATATCAATACGGGCTACATCAGACATTAGAGTCCTCCATAACGAGCATGGCCTTTCTTCTTCGTCTTAACCATATCATCTGAATCAACCTGTTTCATCTTAAGCATGAACAGTTGACGAGAGGTTTCAGCCATATCAGGATCAAAGGTTTCTGCATCTTCATGGAGATAAGCTCTGTGCTTAACCCATTCAAGCAGATCAAATCTATCGTGAGTAGGTACACCCTCAATCTTTTGGTTGTTCTCGTTTATGGGGTATATCGGATATCTTTCAATTACCAACTTAAGTGTACCGCCTAAAGTTGGTATATTAACTAACCGCAATTTACTATCTTCAAGACCGATGATAAGGGTATTAAGTGTACCAAGTTTGTCGGGATACGATTTAGTACCGGACAACATACCGTAGTCGCTTGAGTCATGAAATTGGGTTTCGTTCATAAACGTTTCCCAATCTACAATAGCAAGGGGTCGATTGTCATTACCTTCATCGAAAGCTGAGATAACTTTAATAATCTTTTCATCTAAGTTAGCCCAGGGGCTTTCAGCCGTGTATTCAATAGTAGTGAGAGAAGAGGTATGGTCACGGATACCGCGACCATACCTGCAATATTGAACTATTGCATCCGTAAGATATGTGTAGAAGAGGGTATCAGACCAGAAGTATGGTTCTGCTTCATCGTCACATATACCGCGAAAAGCTTCTAATAGTTCGTCAACAGTCATTATTCACCTGTTTCTACTACTTCCTCTGGATTGTTTCTTGCCATAGCAAAGGCATCAACAATCTCTTGCTTCTGAACTTTATAACCTACAAGCTCAGTCACACGTTGAACTTTCGGTACACCAGTTCCAGTCCATTCTTCTCTATTGTTTCGTTCAATCATTTCAGAAACAACTTTGACGATCTCTTCCATACGTTCTTCAGGATCGACTGGCCCTGCATTAGGTTGTTTATGTTCCTCTTCAGAGAGGTCGGGAGTATCCCCATCGTGTACTTTAGCACCCATACCAATAGCAGATTTAATCATCTGTGGGGGTACACCAACTGGAACACCAGGTTCAAATACAATAGACTGACCGCATAAGTGACGTAGTGTTGCTTTGCGATCTAGTACCATTTGTGTTGAAGTTTTGGGACGCATGTTTAATAGGCTCCTTTAATTAGGTTGAGGGGCCGAAGCCCCTCTATAGTGCTTATGCGAAGGTTGTAGGCTGATTCTCGTTAGCGCGGTTACGCATAATGTAACCAACACCTACGAAGAACGTACCAGCCGTTGCAGCACCACCAACAAGGGTAGCAGTTGCAATGACCTTCAGTCCGTCACCAGTAGGTACAGCAACGTTAGCCAATGCGAATTTCGCAGCAGCTACCGTAGCAATATCTGTATCCGTGGTGAACTGAGTTGGAGCCGGTGTGGTTCCATCAGTTACACCAAGATCACATACCGCAGATGTACCCTGGTTGTTTGCTTCAGAAACTTCTACGAATCCATCAACGACCATCGCGTTAGGCGGCAAGTCCATGATTTCAACAGCAGTTGCTTCTACGAGATCGGCGTAAGAGACTTCCTGGTAGGCCCAGAGTGTCCATTGACGACCGTGATTTTTTAGAGTATCAGGCATGATTAGCTACCCTCCTGTGAAACATAGGTAGAAATAACACCGAAGTCCTCTGTTTGACCCGTATAGATGCTATGGAACTTAGGCTTAAGGAAGCCGAAGATTTTACCTACCGAGATACCTTGCTGGTTCTGGTAGTCGAAACCTTCTTCGTCCCAATACGGATTACCAATATCGGCAATACCGAGTGCCTGAGCACCGCAGAACAACACCTGACAACCTTCAACGTCATTACCGGAACCCCACTGGTCTACACCAGAAGTTGCGCCACGACTGTTGTATACATGCCGATGTTCATGGATGTACAGGTTATCAACCTTAACAGAAGCACCAGAGAACAACGGGTTACCCGTATTACTACGAACACCTGATTCTCTAACGTTCTGCATATAAGTTGGATCAAGCTTCAACTTAGCCAGAGCAGTAGGAGTGAAGAACACATGGTAAGTTTCCTCACCACCTTCACGCACACCGCGCAAGTAAGTTTCTTTGGCAAACGCCTTCAACTGAACCAGCATTTCCCAGGAAGGTCTGTCAGCAGCCGTAACCTGGCTGGTTGCACCAGCAGTAGACAGTTGATCAGTAGTACCATTCCAACGCAAAACGCGGTTAGAAGATGGAGTCGCTACAGCAGAAGCGAAGTCCAAGAAGGGAAGATCCGAACCAATTCGAGCGATACCATTGTTCCGCATGGTATAGGAAACGCCTGACAGCGTAAGGAACGCCATTTGATCAATGCGATCACCTAACCAATAAGACAATACATCTTTAGAGTTGTTTCGGAAGTTAAGCACCGAACGTTGGTCAGCCATACGGCCTTCGTGTCGGTTAGCGTGTCTAAGCTGGTCGATGGTGATGACTTGATCGTAAGACTTCATCGCTTCTTCGTTACCCTCAAGGGTACGATCACCTGCGATACCATCTCCTTCCAAATCAGCTACAAGCGTCAGGACAGCCCTTGCACCTTTGTCTGTCTTAGTGAGTTCGTCGATGTGATGAATGATAGCGTTACTATCCTTCCCCATCAGCCGACTTACAAAAGACTGGTTACGAGCCGCCTTCCACGTATCCATTGACCAGATAGTCAGCTCTTCGTCTGTTAGACGAGCAAAATTTGTTTGAGCCATAACTACCTCGTTGTAAGATTAAACGTGAATATCAGTTTTACCGTTTAACGCTTGGTCTAGCGAGGACGCTGATTTTAGAGGGGCGACCTCTGCACGGTTGACGCATCGTGCTTACGAATGCCTTGATTATACCTTAAGGAGAAGGGGGCTACAAGCCCCCTTCCTGCTTACCTTTGGCCTAAATGGTGCTCTTTTATAGTATCACCACGAAGGTCTTGTTTAACGTCATCTGGCAACTTGTCGAACTGTTCTGGAGTTAGCCGTTTAACGTCGATACCATAGTCATTGTTTACAGCGTCAGAAGAAGCACCCAGGTCTGATACGTTGGTAGGTTGCCTAGACAACGCATCAGCAAGATTCTTTTTTGAATCCTCGTTGCGTTTATCCGTAGTATCCTGTACCTTTTTCTGTGTATCTTTAGCACCTAATGGAGACAGTATATAATCTCTAGCTTTACGTAGTGCTTCGGTCTGCGTATCACCACGCGCAATAAAAGCCTCACGCATGTTAAACACTTCGGTAACTACCTTTTGATCAAAGGCATCTGAGTTCTTGTCGATAACAGGAAAGGCTACCGTCATTTCATCAAGTAAGTTATCATACCGAATATCATCAGCAGACTGAGCGCGAGTAGCATTGGCCGTTTCGTTCAATCGAGTTTCGTCAATAACCTCTTCAAGAGTATCCATTTCGTCCAGCAGTTTATCAGCCGCGTCTTGATCGTTATCAAAAACAGCTTTCTGCCAAGCTTTACGTTTCTCTTTATGTTGTACTCTCAACTCTTCAACTGTAGGGGGCTGATCTTCCTCCTTAACTTGAGGCTTAGGTTGAGATTCAAGCTGAGTACGTAGATTATTACGCTCATCAATTACTTTGTTAAGACGCGAGATTGGAACCATCTGACCGTCATCATCATCAGACTTAGTATCTTTGGTAGAGGTCTTTTTGTCATCTTTGGAGTCATCGGATTTCTTGTCATCTGGCTTTTTGTTTTTAATCTGATCAACTAGTGCCGCAACACCATCGTCAGTATACTTCCCTGTATCTGGATCTACTTCGCCAGGTTTCGCATCTGGTTTTTTAGCAGCATCATCAATCTTTTTGTCATTGTCGTCAATCTTATCTTCTTTAGACATTTTCTCTTGGCTCCTTAATTTCCCACTCTTCAGAAAAGAGTTCAATCATTGTTTCTTTCCAAGGTACACAACCAAATCTAGATTCAACATATAGATATGGTGCGGTCATTTTACTATGTTCATCGGGGAACTGAGCTTTGATACAAACATCAGGACTCCATGAAGGGAGGCGCATTGCACCCCCGTTTCTTACTGCTTCAAAAGCTTCACCGAACTTCATTTTCTCTTGGCTCCTCACGATCAGGTTTAGTTACACTTTTAACAGCCCACATAGCGGCTGATTCAATTTCAGTACATGCAATAGCAGTACAACGGGCATCATTACCGTGCTCAATAACATAATCAATCATAGCAGCAGCAGTAGCTTTGATCTGATCTACATGAGGGTTACCACCAGGGTTGAAATCAATACCTACCCTGTACATACCTTCGGTTTGTTTATGCGGCATCTTTCTTGGCTCCTTCGTTAGGGGATGGTAAAGCTTTAGTTGCAGCAGATAACTTAATCTCCTTCATCTTCTGCACATGTTTCAGTGTTTCAGTACGCCTATCTTCAGCAGCTTGTACAGCTATCTCGTAAGCTTTAAGCTTCATTTCAAGCATTACTTCGGGGCTAACGTCCGATTTATTTTCGATAGCTGCTTGCTGTGCCTCGATACTCTCCTTTCCAGCGCGGATAGATTTAAGGTTAGCGTCTGCATCTTTGTCTTTTGCTTGAGCTTCTTTAAGGAGGAGGTCTGCAACACTGTTTCGTCTGTCAAGTTCCTCTTCGAACTTAATCTGTTCATCAGTCTTGTTACCATTCATGGTAGCAAGTATTTCCTGTTTGTTACGCAGCTTACTTGTCTCAATAATTACGCTATCTGGTATGTCGATACCAACTTCGGTCTTAAGCCGAACTGCTTGATCAAATTGGGAATCCTCATAATTATCGCGTTCAGGTTCGCTAGTGACGTTAACAGAATACTCACCAAGGGTTAGATCATTCAGAATAGTACCTTCTGGAGTGATCTGGTTTACCACGACTTGCTCGTCCTGAGCACCTAGCCCTGTTCCTGTGATGTTTATTAGTCGTGGTTCCGAGTAGAACCGTTGGACAATACTCAATACACGCTCTGCTAAAAGCGTATCTGTTCTATTAAGGTTGTCAAGTACCGGAGCGAGGTTTGTAGTACCTCTTGCCTGGTTGAATTGAACAGCCTTAGCAGCAACATCCTCACGTGCGAATCCGGTTTGGTAGTCTGAGACACCAGAAATGTTTTTAATATCTTCCTCTGCTTTATAACCGATTCGATCAATCCCTGTAGGAATCTGGTTAGGTGTTATTTTTTCTAACCCATCCTTTCTTTCAACAACAGCTACGAACCCCGTTTCAGAACCTTGGTCACGGAGGTCTTCATCATCCATGTTCTTCATGTTACCTTGCTCAACGATCCAACCACTATTAGCAGTAGTGTTGAGTACATGAAGTTCTTGGGAACGTGCTTTGTTAAGTAATTCTTGTGGGCCGATCAGGTTCTCAACGATACCTATTGTACGGCCTCTACGAAAGTGCGGAAAGAAGGGTACTACTGTGAAGTGTTCGTATGGTGAAGTCTTGTCATGTAATACGATGTTACCAGCAGTAACCGACCAACCAATCTTATAACCCTTTCTTTTAATAGTACCAAGGTTATCATTCTGGCGTAGAAACTCAGCGGTTTGTTCACGTTCCCAGGTTGTAGGGATTTCGCGCATATCACCTGTCTTAGTATCTACGAAGTATTCTAGGACAGAAAGTTCTTTATACTGCCTATCCAGTACTCTAACACGCCTGAACTTGTTTCCAGCCTCGTCAGCGGGATAGTATGATTGTGTTTTAAGTTGATCGTATGGCGTGTTATTTGCAAATCTATCAGTAATCCAATCACCGCTATCAATGCAATCATAAGGACTATAGTCATCAGGAACTCCTTGAAGCTCTAATCTAACCTTCTTACCATATAGCATCTCAATCATGTCTAAAGGTAACCATCTAGATACAGTTACATCAAGCCAGTCTTTACCATCATAGTCAGCAGCATCGGGGTCTAATAGAACTGAGTTAGGAGGTAAAGCACAGATCTTAACTTCCCCTCTCATTGAATCATCGAAATCCAGTCTTACATCATAGAAACCTCGGCTGGTAATGATACCATCGAGGAACATATTTGATCTAATCCAGGGAAGTCGGTTGTTTTGGCTGATCTGCATAAACACTTTAGTAAGTGCATCTGCTGTTTCTTCTGCACCATCTTTAGCAGGACGATAAGAAACCATACTACGGTTGAACAACTGCTCGCCAGCAACATTGCTGATAGTGTTCATGATCTTATTGATTGTTAATGCAGGTCGTCTTTGGGAACGTAACTTCACAAGGTCAGTGTTATCCCATTGTACCCCTGCAAAGAAGTCCTCACACTTACGAGCTTTATGTATGAAGTCAAGGTGACCAGCGTCACGCATGTATGAATAGCGATATGCCGCCTCTCTTGCTACGTCCGTTGTCATATATGAAATCCTTGTGCCATTACAAGAGAATAGCAGGTTTTACGCACTCATGAAAGAACCTTTACCACCAGCTATTTTAGTATGCCTCTTTAATCTATCTACTAGAGACATACTGTGTCTATCAGCTCTACGTGGGGGTATAACAGCTTTACTATTAACCACTATTGGAACTTTATTCAACGCAACTCGCACATTCCATGCTAAAGCATCTACAAAGTCATCGTGAATACCCGCAGGGAATTGAAGCATTTCTTTCCGTGCGGCATTTAACCAAGTGGCTCCCCTTGGGAAATAGATCATACCTTTTTCCATACGTCCCTGCAATGGACGCGCCCTAACAGCCTTGTCAGTTAGTGGCTTGAGTTCTTCTACGCGAAAACTCAAATCTCTTTCCTGACACTCTTTCTTGTAGGTGTCTGAAAGGGCTTTCCATAATTGTCCGTCTTCTACACCTACGGTATACGATCCAGCAACTCGGCTCCACTTCTCTGTTGTATCGCACATATTACGGACAATTTCAAAAGCACCACCCCTGAACCTCTTAACCTCTGCAATTGACTGTCTACCAGCATCATCTAAGATAGTAGTTACACCTACCGTCCAGTCATTATGCTGTTTCAAACCAATAGCAAAGTCCCAAGTTGTAACGATAGTACGCCCCGCAGGATCAGGTAGGGCATTAACCATCTTAATCTGATCTTCAGTGAAGTAACTACCTGTATCAGGTACGGGACTCTGCTGATACAGCGCACTCCATATACGATCAGGCTGGTTATTACGTATGCGTTCTAACTCAGTAATAGGGAATCGTTCAGGGTGTAGTGCTTCTCCCGGCTCTCGCAACAACTCTAACCCCAGGTCATCGTGTTGTTCTATAGCCTCATCTTCTCTTATGATATCTCTCGTATTTATATCTCTGTATTCAAACTCTTCAGCAATAGCGGGATAACGTATTACTTCATAGTCATCCCCCCTATTATCTTCCATACGCTGAAGTAAACGACCAGCTAAATCATCAAAGTGCCACCATGTCTGCACGATCAAGACACCTGCTCCAGGCGATAGACGAGAATACGCAGTAGAGAAGAACCATTGCTCTAGTTTTTCTCTTGTATTAAAACTATCAGCTTCCTCGATGTTCTTAATAGGATCATCCACGATCAAGATATCAGCACCCTTACCATTAATAGGGCCACCTACGCCAGCCGCAACAAGTCCACCTCTCTTAGTGGTCTTCCATGCGTCTGCTGCTCTATTACTAGGGTTAATCTGTGTATCGGGGAATATCTTATGGTAGTACTTATCTTGTAGTTGTGCTCGTACTTGACGACTAAACTCAAGTGGTAAGTCTTGGTTATACCCTAGATTCATTATTTCTAAGTGTGGGTATCTACCAAGTACCCATGCTGGCATACGCACGGATGCAATCTCACTCTTCCCACCACGAGGCGGGACTAGTAACATCAACCTAGGAGAGTTCTGATCAATTACGTCTTGAGTAAACTTTTCTAATCTCTCACATATATCTACGTGTACCCACCCTGGTAAGTATCTAGGATGTGTTGCTTTAATATAATACATAAGATCTCGCTTCATCAACTCTCGATGAGCGAGTTCTCTAACTATTCGTTGTTGATTCGCTTTTTGAACAGCTTGGGATATGTCAGTCAAGTTCCCGTAACTCCCCTAGTAACTTAATAATCTCTAGTATAATCTGTTCTTTAGTTCTAAGTGGGACAGTTGAATATGTAATGTTAGTAACAACATGACAACCACATTGACCGGCTGTATCAATTTCTTGACCACATACAATACATTTACTCATCGTCTTCAACTACTATATGTATGCATTCAGGTAATCCTTTACCTTCCCACTTAGTCTTAACTATAGTAGTAGCTTCGTTCTCCTTAGCTGCTAAGATAGCTTGTTCAAGCTCAGATACAGATAAGCGTAGTACAAGTGCATTACTCATCATTCTTAATCCCGAACCCTCTATTTAACTTCTCTCTCCCTTTTTGTAACTCTTCGGGACTAGTATCTTCAACTGGTGTGCTTAATGTCTTACCTTTATATGTACAAGCG
>Ga0265303_10002136_pt1 | contig 12256 bp, 12 predicted proteins | sample Helome_2_FD_192494 | JGI IMG/M metagenome (GOLD analysis project Ga0265303, IMG submission 192494) | Marine sediment microbial communities from subtidal zone of North Sea - Hel_20160317 (Illumina Assembly) | ecosystem: Environmental > Aquatic > Marine > Subtidal zone > Sediment ...
GGAGGTCGAACTCCCAGCGAAGCAAAAATGTATCTTAATCTAAAGGCTTTTCAGCCGACCATCTCAGAATTTTTGCGCATAAAATTTGAAAATCTTGGGGTGTATGAGGTGCTTAAAGAATTAGGAGTCTATTAGAAAAAAGGGTGGAGTGTAGCGACACCTAAATTTTAGGCATTTTAGCACATTTTAGTGCACTTTAGGCATTAAGGTATTTGAACCAAAGTCAAATAATGCGAGTGCGCTTAATTTTTTCTTAACAGCTATTAAGGGAATGAGGACTTTATGAAGATAGTTACCATAGGAACCGGATATGTTGGGATTGTGCATGCCGCCGTGTGTTCTGAATACGGGCATGATGTATATGCACATGATATTGACAGGGAAAAGATCCAGGCTTTTTCCAGCGGCCGCTCCGAGCTTATTGAAAAATTTGTCAACGAGCCCGGCTTGGTTAATATCATTCGGGAAACACTGGGAAAATCCTTGCATTTTTCCGATGATCTGAAAGCGATTATTGAAGGGACAGATGCCATTTTTATGTGTCTGCCCACACCGTCCAATATCGACGGCTCGACCAATCTTACCTTTTATGATGCTGCCGCCGAATCCATCGCTGAAGTTCTTGCCAAACGCAAAGATAAACGCCGGCTTGTGCTGGTGAACAAAAGCACCGTACCCATTGGAACGGCACGGCACCTTGAAGACATCATGAAAGCACACGGGGTTGAAAATTTCGGCGTGGCGTCCAACCCCGAATTTCTGGCTGAGGGAACGGCCGTGGCCGATGCGCGCCGGCCCGACCGCGTGGTGGTTGGCTGTGATGGTGAGGAGGATTTTACCATTCTGCGGAGGGTTTACTCCCAGTTTGTCCACCATGTGCGTATCAAATTCATCCAGACCACACCGGAGACAGCCGAGGCAATAAAGTATGTGGCCAACACAATGCTGTTGACCTATATTTCATTCTGGAATGGTGTGGGCGCTAAAATCGGCGAAAATATGCCCAATGTAAACATAGATGATCTCAGGCTGGGGGTAACCTCTGATGATCGTATCAGCACCTGGGGTTCATTTGTGAGCAACGGCGCGGGCGGCAGTTGTTTTGGTAAAGATATCGCCTCACTGATTTATCAGCTGCGCCGGGTGAACGTCAGCACCAAGATGCTGGAGGCCTCCTTCGAAGTCAACGAGCACCAGAAGGTATATCTGATTGATCGTGCTATCACCGAAGGCGGTTTCAAGTTTAACAATAAAACCGTAGCGGTGCTGGGGCTGGCCTTTAAAAAGCACACCAATGATATGCGGGACGCTTCTTCGATCAAAGTAATTGAATCCCTGCTCGGCAAGGGCGTGGCCGCGATTCATGCCTATGATCCTCTGGCCAATGAGACAGCCGCGGAAACCTTCGATCCCTCCAAAAATGTTCTTTTCGAAAAAATTAAATATTTCAATTCCGCGAAAGAGGCGATTGCCGGTTCACATGCATTGTTTATATCTTCGGATTGTGAGGAGTTCCGGGGGTTCTCTCGAACTGTCGAAGATACGGTTAAGCCGCCTTATCTGGTGATGGACGGGCGGCGCATGATACCCGACTACCGTGAACTGGTGGCCAAATCCTTCACCTTTCTTGCTGTCGGCTCGATGGTGATGACACCTGACACCAAATAATATGAAAATTTTAACCTGCTTGAATCCGGTTTATCCGGATTAGGTCCGGAGAAATTATATGATGAAAGGCATTATACTGGCAGGCGGTTCGGGTTCAAGACTTTATCCGCTCACCCTCGGTGTCAGCAAGCAGATGCTGCCGGTCTATGACAAGCCCATGATTTACTATCCGCTGTCCGTGCTCATGATGGCAGGTATTCGCGAAATTCTCATTATTTCAACCCCCGATGACCTGCCCATATTTCGCAGAATTCTGGGTGACGGAAGCCACCTGGGACTGTCGTTTTCCTATGCTGAGCAGCCGCGCCCCGAAGGGCTTGCCCAGGCCTTTATCATCGGTGAATCATTTATCGGACAGGAACCTGTTTGCCTCATGTTAGGCGACAATATCTTTTACGGCCCGGGTCTTTCCAAAATTTTACGGCGTGCCGTCCAACTGACCCGGGGAGGTCTGATTTTCGGTTACCTGGTGCGCGACCCCGAACGATACGGCGTCGTTGAATTTGATTCGGAAGGCAAGGTAACCGGGATAAAGGAAAAACCCCAAAACCCCAAATCACAATACGCGGTGCCGGGGCTCTATTTTTATGACAATGATGTTGTCAACATTGCCCGGGAGTTAAAGCCTTCCGACCGGGGGGAATTGGAAATTACCGATGTGAACACGGCCTATTTGAAGCGCGATGACCTCAGGGTAGAGCTCTTGGGAAGGGGCTTTGCCTGGCTCGACACCGGCACCCACGAAGCACTCCAGCAGGCCGCCAGCTATGTGCAGGCGATTCAGGAAAGACAGGGGTTAAGAGTTTCATGCTTGGAGGAGATCGCCTTCCGCCTGGGCTATATTGACCGTGAACAACTCAAGAACCTGGCCTCTAAATATCTGAAGAACGATTATGGGCAATATTTGATGGAGATCGCCCGGGAAACAGACGAATAGAGATTTCGGAACAATCCCCAATCTCAAATCCGATATCCCCAATCGTAAGCCGCTATTTCCTTGACAGGATTCTGGATAAGGAGTAAAAATCTAGGTTTAAAAAAAATCCGAGATAGGGGGATAAATGGACTATAAAAAGACACTCAACCTTCCATCAACCAAGTTTCCCATGAAGGCCAGTCTTGCAAAACGGGAACCGGAGCAGTTAAAATCCTGGCACGAAGCCGGTTTGCACGATCAGATCCGCAAAGCTTCCAAGGGAAAGGAATTATTTATACTCCATGACGGCCCTCCCTATGCCAACGGATATATTCATATCGGTACGGCCCTCAATAAGATCTTAAAAGATATCATTGTTCGCTCAAAGCAAATGGCCGGTTACGATGCCGTATACGTGCCTGGGTGGGACTGCCATGGCTTGCCCATTGAGCACAATGTGGACAAAGAACTCGGAGAAAAAAAGAAAGAGCTCAGCATGGCCCAGGTTCGCCGGCTGTGCCGGGTGTATGCCGATAAATTTATCGATATTCAGCGCGAAGAATTCAAACGCCTGGGCGTGATGGGCGTATGGGATGATCCCTATCTGACCATGAATTACGCCTATGAGGCCACCATTGCCAGAGAGTGCGGCAAATTCGCCTCTGATGGAAGCCTGTTCCGCAGCAAAAAGCCGATTTACTGGTGCTTTACCTGCCAGACTGCATTGGCAGAGGCTGAGATCGAGTATTTTGATGCTTCGACGCCTTCGATTTACGTCAAATTTTCATTGAAAGACGATTTGAGCACAGAGCTGCCCGCACTGGCCGGAAAGGACGTTTATGTCGTTATCTGGACAACCACTCCGTGGACCCTGCCCGCCAATCTGGCGATTACATTGCATCCCGATTTTGAATATGTGGCTGTGGATGTCGGCGGCGGTAAGGTGTATATTCTCGCCCGGGACCTGGTCGAGGCCTGCATGCAGTCGTTTGGTATCACCGACTATTCAATCATCGGCGATATCGATCCCAAAACCTTGGAAAATAAACACTGCGAGCACCCGCTCTACCAGCGCGATTCATTGATGCTTCTGGGAAATCACGTGACACTTGATGCCGGTACCGGCTGCGTACATACCGCCCCCGGCCATGGCCGTGAGGACTTCGAGGTGGGTCTTGCCTACGGGTTGGAAGTTTACTCTCCGGTGGACAACAATGGCTGTTTCACTGATGACGTGGATTTTTTTAAAGGTGAATTTGTCTTCGACGCCAACAAAAGCATCAATACCAAACTGAAAGAAATCGGTGCCCTGGTCCATGAAGAATCCATGAAACATTCATACCCGCACTGCTGGCGCTGTAAAGAGCCGGTAATTTTCCGGGCAACTCCCCAGTGGTTTATTTCGATGGAAAAGACCGGTTTGCGGGAAAAGTCCTTGGAAGCCATCGACAATGTCCAGTGGATACCGAACTGGGGACGGGAGAGAATTTACGGCATGATCGAGAACCGGCCGGACTGGTGTGTATCTAGGCAACGGGCCTGGGGCGTGCCGATTACTGTTTTTTATTGTGAAGAATGCGAAACTTTGCTGCTCGATGAGCAGATCATGGCTGGAGTTTATCAACTCTTTGAAGAGCATGGGGCTGATATCTGGTTTGAAAAAGACGTGTCCGAGCTACTGCCCCCTGATTTGACCTGCAAAGAATGCGGCAGCAAGAACTTCATAAAAGAAACCGACATCCTCGATGTGTGGTTTGACTCCGGAGTAAGCCATGCGGCCGTGCTTGAGCAGCGGCCCTACCTGAGATGGCCCGCCGACCTTTACCTGGAAGGCAGCGATCAGCACCGCGGATGGTTCCACAGTGCCCTGTTGACGGCAGTGGGTACGCGCGATCGGGCACCCTATGAAGCCGTTTTGACCCATGGCTTTGTGGTGGATGCCGAAGGGCGCAAGATGTCCAAGTCGATCGGAAACGTGATCTCCCCCAGCGAAGTAATTGAAAAATTCGGCGCCGAAATACTGCGCCTCTGGGTTTCGGCCTCTGACTACCGCGAGGATATCCGCATTTCGGATAATATTTTAAAACAGCTCAGTGACGCCTACCGGCGTATCCGCAATACCAGCCGGTTCCTGCTGGGAAACCTCTATGATTTCGATCCCGAAAAAGATGCCGTTGCTTACGGGGCCATGCCGGAGATCGATCGCTATGCCCTGCACAAGTTGCAGCTCATTGTCGACAAAGCACGCAAGGCCTATGATGCCTACGAGTTTCACATTATTTATCATGCCCTTTTTAATTATTGTACACTGGATCTGTCCGCTTTTTATCTTGATATCCTTAAAGATCGACTGTACACATCGCCGCCGGATTCGGTTGAGCGCAGAAGCGCTCAGACCGTTTTGCAAATTCAGGCGGAGACCATTGCCCGCTTGATGGCACCAATCCTGCCGTTTACAGCAGATGAAATCTGGCAATACTTGCCTTCCCAAAACGGCGATCGATCCAGCATTCACTTTGCCATGCTGCCGGAAGTAAACACCGCTTTCATAGATTATGATCTGGCCGCACGCTGGGAATATCTGTTAAACATCCGCGGCGAAGTCACCAAAAAGCTGGAGGAGGCCCGGGCTCAAAAACTCGTCGGACACCCTCTGGACGCATCGGTAACCCTATCGGCCAGCGGGGATGCTTTTGACGCCCTGCAGCCTTATGCCGATGAACTGAGATCGTTTTTTATTGTTTCCAAAGCGACCCTGGTAAAGGATGATGCAGTTAAAGGCGCCTCAGAAAGCAGCGATGTTGAGGGTGTGCGCATTCAAGTGGAAGCGGCACTGGGAGAAAAATGCGAGCGATGCTGGGTGCATGAAACATCTGTAGGCTCCAATAAAGAGCAGCCGACGGTTTGCCAGAGGTGTCAGGCAGCGCTGACGCAAATCAATTCCCACTCCTAAATGGATTTTTTTCTCCCGCCGGGGCGGGATTCTCCGCGGGTTTTAGCTTTCGACATACTTAGGTGTACGCCTCAAACTAAAACCCTTGTGTCCGGCGGACCTGTCGAAAAAATCTCTCATTTAGGCAAGGAAATTTTTCTATAAAAATGCTGAAAAATAAGTATACAAAGCTGATTGTCGTGGCTGGGCTGGTGGTCTTGGCGGACCAGATTACCAAAGCCCTTATATTAAAGTTTCTGCCGTACCATCACAGCATTACTGTTATTGCCGGATTTTTTGACATCACCCATATCCACAATCCGGGCGGGGCTTTTGGACTCATGGCCAATATGAGTGAAACTGTGCGCACGATTGTTTTTCTATTTGCCTCTTCTGTGGCGGTCGGCTTAATTTTTTATTTTTATAAAAAAACGCCCCCGTCTTACGCTTTTCTTGCGGTCGGCTTTGCCCTGATATTCGGAGGTGCCATCGGAAATCTGATCGACAGGGTTCATCTTGGTATTGTCGTCGATTTTCTTGACGTCTACATTGGCAAGTATCATTGGCCGGCCTTTAACATCGCCGACAGCGCAATAACAGTGGGCATTTTAATATTTGGTTTTCACCTGCTGTTTAAAAAAATGCCGGAATGATGCCTGTAATCAGCTACAAAGATCTAAGTAAATATTTAGGGAATCGGGGCAGTGATCCGTTTCTGCCCGTCTATCTGATTTACGGGGAAGAACTTTTGGTCCAGGGTGCATTTGACGAACTATTAAATGCTCTGATCCCCGCCTCCCGGAGAAGTATTAACTATGATCCCATGGACGGAACCCAGGCCAATGTCCACGAGATTATCGAACGGCTCAACACATTTTCGCTGCTGCCCGGAACCAAAGTGATTGCCCTGCGCGACTCCCGCATATTTTATGCCCGACAGGACAAGGAACGACTGCTTGTCAAAGCTCGACAGGCGTTTGAAGATGATAATCTAAAAAAGGCTGCCGGTCATCTTTTAAGCGCCATGGGGCTGCTAAATCTCGCATTTGACGATATCGACAAGACCAACCGCTCAAAGAGTCTGGGACCGGATCATGCCAATGGAGAGGATAATCGGTGGCTGGATGAAATCATAACATATTGCCGCGAGAATTATCTGTCTATTCCGGCCGCCCGGGACGACAGTCGAACCCTGCAACTTGCTATTGAAAAAGGATTTCCCGGGGATAACCACCTGATCATAACCACCGATATGGTGGATAAGCGGCGGGGTCTTTATAAAACCTTGAGCAGGGAAGGTATAGTTATTGACTGCTCGGTGCCCAAAGGTGCCCGGCGGGCGGATCGAATAGCCCAGGAGGCTGTGCTGGCTGAAAGGAAGGATGCTATTCTGGGGGCCGGTCAAAAAACAATGAATCAGGCGGCCTACCGCGTACTGTATGAAAAAACAGGCTTTGATCTGCGGACATTTTCCAGTAATCTGGAAAAGCTGATAAGCTACATTGGAGATCGCCGGGAGATTACCATTGAGGATGTCGAGTCAGTTTTGCCGCGCACCAAAATCGATCCGATCTATGAATTGACCAATGCGCTGGCCGACCGCAGCCCGGAGCAGACGTTTTTTTTTCTGGAATCAATCCTATCTTCCGACATCCACCCCCTTCAGGCTTTTGCGGCCATGATTAACCAGATCAGAAAGTTGCTGCTGGTAAAGGACTTTGTCGAAAGCCCCTACGGAAGGGATTGGCAGGCAGCCTGTCGCTACGATTATTTTCAAAAGCAAATTATTCCGGCCGTCATCGAGTATGACCGCGAGCTGTTGGATCAACTTGACAGGTGGCAGACGATGCTCCATGAAGAGGCGGATCCCCAAAACCCTGTGACCACGGGGAAAAAGAAAAAAAACAAAGCGACCACCGATCTTTTGATTGCCAAAAACCCGAAAAATGCCTACCCGATTTTTCAGCTATTTAATAAATCGGAACGGTATACCAAAGAAGAACTTCTCGAGGCCGTTAACTCCCTGAATGAGGCTGATAAAAAGCTTAAATCCAGCGGTCAGAACCCGAAATTGGTGTTGGAGAAGGTGGTTCTGGATATTTGTGGGACAGAAGCTTGAGGGGAGAAGGTTTAATTTAGAATATTTTCCTTTAAAAAATCCCAAATCCGATATCAATATATCTGTCATCCGTCCTCTGAAAATGGAAGGCACAAAATGGGCTTTATCAGACAGCAGGAAGAAAAATTGGCGATACGGTTTTTGAGCTGGCAGTATGAGAAACTTAAAAAGTCGATTCCCGTTGAGGCCGAATTGGAACGGCAAGCCGCCAAAATCGTAGAGGAAGCCCATGACATCGCACGCAAAAGAGGGCGCAATGTCATGTCCATCATCAAAGATCTCATTGCAGATATCAAAAAATAGCACGGCGATTTAAAGCGCCTTAACTTGATTCTACTTTTCCAGGTGCCGGATGATGGATTCGTTGATTTCATCATCGTTTTGCTTCAGAATTGGAATCAGTTCAGCAGCCACATCTTTGATCGATTTTATATTTTGCTCTCTCATAACGCTTTGAATTTTTTCAACACCATCTTCAATTTGCTTCAAGCCATCTGCAATAGCTACTATAGCCTGTTTATCCATAACTACCTCTCCTTATTTTCTTAATTTTATCAGGGGTTGATTTTTCGTTACTTTAACCTTATTAAATTAATATATATATTATATAAAATAATAATACAAGAAGGAGGGCCATCCAATGCAGGACCCTTGGGCCGAAAAGCTATCCTGTGCTGTCCAGTGCCATCGGTGCGACCGCCAACTCGCTCCAACAGATCCGAGAATTCTTTCTGTCTATGACCATGAGGCCATATGTACGGCATGTAAAGATGAGGAAGAAAAAAGAGACGATTACGAGGACGTGTCGAAACAAATCATCGGGCAATGTCTTATAGATACCGAAATACAATGGGGCGATCCCCAGGGATATTGCTATCACCATTTCTATCCCTTTACCTGTTAGAAATTCCACATCAATGGGAACCACCTTGGTCCCGAAGGATCCGGCGGGCCAGTGGATCTGGTAAAGGTCGATCACATCGGCTTTCAAATTTTTAAGGGAACGGTGACAGGCTTCAGTCACCTCTTCAGCTTTAAGGTGATTGGCGAAAACTTTGGTTGCTAGAATTACGCGGTCTCTGAAATCTGAAACAGCTGTACCAAGGACACGTTCTGAATGCCCTTTTCCGTTCCGGCCTGCCAGGTCCCCATGAGAATCGGGGATATTTTCAGATCCGATTTTCCCAAACTTCGAAGCTGCATACCTTCCTCCTTATTTTTCAAAGCCTTATAGCATTTTTAACATAATCACTAACTATATAATGACAAGAAAGATATCCGGGCGCCACATTTATCACACCTTCCAGCCAAAAAGCCGCCATTGACAGAAAAGTTGATTGGACATATAAAGCAATGCCGATGAAGAAAATCAGATGAAGGAGGTCTTAAATTGGTAGAATTATCATCAAATTATTTTGTAATGATTGCTCTGGGAACGGTTGTTGGCATTGCGGGAGCATTTACCGGACTGGGGGGTGGGTTTATAATGGTACCTCTGTTGCTGTTTTTTGGTTTTACCGCTCAAAAATCTGTGGGGACATCGTTTCTTGCTATACTGGTTATATCCATCAGTGCCCTTGTGGCCCACAATAAACTGGCCAACATCGACTACCGGGCCGGAATTTTGCTGGGGGTCGGCGGAATAATCGGGGCCCAGATCGGGGCGCGTCTGGTTGAGTATGTCTCAACCGCCAGTTTTAAAAAAATTTTTGCCTTTATTTTGGTTGGCCTCGCCGCTTATCTGTTTTTTAAAAAATAGTTTTTGTTTATACTAAAGGTTTTCCTATGGGCAAGTATGAGCAGGTTGATTTTTACCAGACCGATTTGCTGCTGACAGACGAGGAAAAAGATATTCGGAACACGGTTCGCCGATTTGTCGATGACGAGTGCATGCCTATTATCGCCGATTATTTTGACAGAGGGGCTTTCCCTATGGATCTGATTCCGCGGATGGCTCAGCTGGGTCTGTTCGGCGTCCATGTTGAAGGTCACGGGTGCCGCAAAAAGAGCCACATGATTTACGGAATCTTATGCGAGGAATTGGCCCGGTGCGACAGCGGACTGCGGGCGATGTTTTCGGTACAAAATTCCCTGGTGATGTTTCCTATATTTAAATATGGTTCCGAAGAACAGCGGGAAAAGTGGCTGCCGGTCATGGTCCGGGGGAAAGCGATTGGGTGTTTCGGCCTTTCGGAACCTGATTTCGGCTCAAACCCTGCTGGTATGCAGACAACGGCCAGAAGTAGAAACGGGAAATTTATTTTGAATGGCAAAAAAATGTGGATCACCAACGGCACCATCGCCGATGTTGCCGTTCTCTGGGCCAAGCTGGATAATGAGATCAGAGGTTTTCTGGTGGATACCCAAACCCCGGGATTTCGCGCCATGCCGGTTCAACGCAAATTTTCCTATCGGACGTCACCGACAGCCTATATCGATTTAAAGGACTGCACGATACCCGGAGACAGTCTATTGCCCGGGGCCAAAGGACTCAAGGCCGTTTTCCGTTGTTTGAATCATGCCCGCTACGGCGTGGCGTGTGGTGCCCTTGGTTCCGCGATCGCTTGTTATCAGGAAGCCAAAGCCTTCGCTCTCAAACGCAAGGTATTTGATCAGCCGATTGCCTCCTACCAGCTTGTGCAGGATCAGTTGGCACGGATGCTGGTGGAGATCACCAAAGCGCAGCTGGTCAGCCGTCATCTGGGACGGATGCTGGATGAGCAGCGTGCCGGACCCGCCCAGATATCGCTGGCAAAATTGAACAATGTGCGTGAGTCAATTAAAATCGCGCGCACGGCCCGGGATATTCTGGGGGCCCGGGGTATTCTGGCCGATCATCATATTATCCGGCATCTATGTGATCTGGAGGCCATCAGCACCCTCGAGGGAACAGCGGGTATGCACACATTGGTGTTGGGGCAGGAGATCACGGGAATATCCGCCTTCAAATAAGGGGTGACGTTGTTGCATGAAATTCCTTTATAATATAGTTTCAAAGTTCGAGGGCCACTCAAAATGGAGTATAGGAGTGCTGGAGTAATGGAATGATGGAAGGAAGCTCCAGGCTGCAGATTGATTATAACCATTAATTAAGTCCCAAGGGAACACACAGTTTTTTGTATTCTTTTCCAATGCTCCAGCACTCCAATACTCCATTACTCCGCGACTGTTTCCGGATATAATTCAGCTAATGATCGCATTTGAATCTTGAGCAGAGGAAGGACTTCTACGGTTTGTACCTGGCGCAGAAAAAAATAAAAGGGGTAACTTGCTATTTTATTCGAGAATCGTATCCGGACGAGGATTATTTTCTGAGCCGGGATTTAATCGATTTGGGCCCGGATCCCGGTCGTTTTATCACCTATCCCGGTGGTAATTCGTTTTACATTGATGAAATTATTGAAAAACGGATCAATGACCTGGGCAAAAAAGCAGATCCCGAAAAGCTTGAAGACATTTTCTGGCGCTTTCTTCACCCGGAGATCAGAAGGGTATTGGAGCCTTTTCGCAGCAGGGAGAAACGACATCAGGCCAACCGGAGAAAACGCAGGCCGCAGGAAGATCCGGATGCCAGGGTTCATGTCTTCGATAAGAGAAGAACACACTTTCTTCGATTCGGTCATACGGATCAGGGCAATATCGCCCGTTTGCCGCAAAAATTGTTTGGCATGCTGCAAAATAAAAGCAGGGATGAAATTGAGCAGATGTTCATGGACATGGAACGTGAATTGGCGGTCAGGGAATATAAAACCTATGCCTATGTCATTTTTGATCTGCAGCAATATTTTTATGAGTCCTTTTCCAGGAGCAATCCGCAAATGCTCAGCCAGCGGAAGGTTGATGAGCATTTTATCGAGCAGATTTGCCGCTTGAACACGGATCGATTTTTCTGGGCCGGCATGCCGTCTGGAGATGGGCTCAACGAATATTTGGTCAGATATGCGCTCATGTATTTTGACTACGACTATGCGCCCGGTTCGTTTATGAATGAGTACCTGCGCCAATTCATCAACAGCCGCCGGGACTACCGTCCACCGTCTAAAAACAGTACGTCTACATTGAAGGAGGCCAGCGGGATATTTTGTCAATCCAAAGAAGAGTTGAGAAAAATGAGCCGCAGGGAACTTGCTCGGCAATACCGGCAAAAGGCCCAGAAGCTGCATCCGGATAAAGGCGGTGATCACGATAAGTTTGTTAAATTGACCGAGGTGTATCATGAATTGTTGAGAACCAAAAAATGATGCTCACGCAAAAATATGGGGAAGAAATTTTTTGCAAGAGTGTTTCGTTTTTTGTGTTTAGTAGTCTAACAACCTGATCCTCAAACCATTCAACACTTTAAGCAGGCATTGCAGTGAAAAAAGCAGAATTATTCGATTTTGATACACTAGTGGAGCGGCGCGGTACGGCCAGTATGAAATGGGAGAAATATAAAAATAAAGACATCATCCCCATGTGGGTAGCCGACATGGATTTTCGCTCTCCCCCGGCCGTTATCAGGGCCATTGAACAACGGACTGCATACGGTGTTTTCGGCTACACCCTGACCCCGGAGGATTTAAATGGTCAGGTCGTTTCAATGCTCCAGGAAACCTATGATTGGTGTGTGAAGCCCGAATGG
>Ga0265303_10002137_pt1 | contig 12252 bp, 11 predicted proteins | sample Helome_2_FD_192494 | JGI IMG/M metagenome (GOLD analysis project Ga0265303, IMG submission 192494) | Marine sediment microbial communities from subtidal zone of North Sea - Hel_20160317 (Illumina Assembly) | ecosystem: Environmental > Aquatic > Marine > Subtidal zone > Sediment ...
CTGTACTTTTCCAACAAATTACAAGGAAGATATAACTATTAATCAGCACCTTGGATCTTACCATTTTCTGACCTAAATAATCTCCAAATTTTATTTAAAATAACCAGTTTTTGATAATCAACAACTTAGCATAACTATAATGTTTATTTATAAATAACTAATTGAATAATAATAGATATTTCTGTCTACCTGGGTCATAGTAATAAAACAATCTTCGCCTAAAGTTTTAGCCATTTTTGCCGAAATCAAATAGTCGGGCTGATATCTCTTTTAGCTTGTCATTCTAGGGTTATATATGAAAGTCTTAATGGTTGAAGATTCTGAGGATGATGCCTGCTTGTTATGTGCAGAGCTTACCAACGCAGGTAAGGAGCTAATTTATCAAAGAGTTGACTGTGATCATGATATGGAGGTTGCTTTAGAAGAATCTGATTGGGATATTATCATTGCAGATCATTCTATGCCGTCTTTTAGCTCCATAGATGCTCTAGATGTTCTAAAAAGAAGTGGAAAAGATATTCCTTTTATAATTTATTCCAATGTAATTAGTGAGCAAATGGTTGTGTCTGCTATGAGTCACGGAGCACATGATTATATATTTAAGGGAAACTTTACTCGCCTACTTCCATCAATCCTTCGTGAACTAAATAATGCCAGTATCCGTCGGGCTAAACAACAAGCTGATAGCCATATATATCAATTAGCCTACTTTGATGAACTTACAGGCCTTCCTAAACGTAATTTATTTTGTGAAAAATCATCCTTAATGCTACCCGGCTTAGTAGATGCTGGAAATTCCACTGCATCTGCTGCAATGTATTCAATATACATGAATCATTTAATGCGTATTAACAGTACATATGGATATGCAATTGGTGACACATTAATTCAACAATTGGCATATCGACTAAGTGAATGTGTAGATGATAACTGTTTATTAGCAAGGATCGGTGGCAACAAATTTGCTTTTTTTAAGCGGAATATGAATGATCACGATGAGATTAAGAAGTTTGCAGAAAAAATTATGGGAGTAATTACTACGCCATTTATTATTGATACTCTAGAATTTTATGTCACCCTGAGTGTTGGTGTGTCTTCTTATCCAGAGGGAGGAAACGATGCATCAACTTTATTAAGTAATGCTGAAAGCGCACGATCTCTTGCTAAAAAGTCATATGAGAACGACTGTAAATATTATGTTAAGGAAATGGGTGAAGCTTCATCAAAGCGACTTGTATTAGAAACCTCATTACGTAAAGCCGTAGAGAGGGGTGAACTACTGCTTCAATATCAACCGGTTATTGATCTAGAAACGAAGGATTTTATTGCAGCAGAAGCGCTGGTAAGATGGAATCATCCTGAGTTTGGATTACTCTCCCCAGATAAGTTTATTCCACTTGCTGATGAAACTGGTCTGATTATTAAAATTGGTGAGTGGGTATTGTACCAAGCCTGTATGCAAGCAAAAATATGGCATGATTCATCAAATCATCCGATATCCGTTTTAGTAAATGTCTCAGCAGTACAGTTAGGCCAACCACAGCTAAAAGAACATGTAGCAAATGTACTAAATAAGACTGGACTTCACCCTGCATGCCTTGAACTAGAGATAACCGAATCTGTATTAATGCAGGATGCAGAAGCCAGTATTAATACTTTAAATGAATTAAAAGAGATGGGAGTAAGAATAGCTGTTGATGATTTTGGTACTGGCTATTCATCTCTTGCTTATCTCAAACGATTTCCAATAGATGTATTAAAGATCGATAGAACCTTTATCCGTGATCTTTCAATTAACTCTGATAGCCTAGCTATTGTTACAGCAATTACTGCTCTAGCAAAAAGCCTAAATTTAACAATTGTCGCAGAAGGAGTAGAAACGAAAGAGCAGTTAGAATATCTATGTACTAAGAAATGTGATAGAGCACAAGGATTCTTAATCAGTAAACCGTTAAATACTGATGCTTTAGCGACATCCTTTCTAAGGCCATTTATTATAGTAACTTAGTCTAAACTGAATAATTCTATTTAGTAGTAGATTCCTTTATTAGCATTGTTCTTAATACTTAATTTTATTATTGTCTAGATTCCTCGTATTAACTTATGTAGGAATTTTTCCTACATATTAGTTAATAAAAATCCTACTAAGTATTTAGAAATCCTCCCATTTACGCACTCCTATGTATTAAACGAGAATGAGCTCACTGGCTCATTCAACATGTTCGAGCGTCCACCAAAACTAGAAAGGAGCATACAAAATGAATACAAGCGAAATTCTAGGAGAAATAAAGGAAATCAATCTTGGATATATTCTGTTAGCTCAGAAAATGCTCCGGGAAGATAAAGCCGCTGCAATGTATAGATTAGGAATTGGTCAGGATGTTGCTGAAATAATTGAGCACCTAAGTTCTAGTCAAATTTTAAAAATGGCTTCTTCCAATACATTATTGTGCCGCTTTCGATTTGACGATCGATTAATTGCAGAAATGTTGACAAGTCATAGCAGAGATCACGCTGCTTCCTTATCTCACGCAGCAATATTAATGGCTAGTCAGCCTGCAGAAGCACTAGTCTAGGCTAATTTAACTCAAAGGTTAATCGACATGCGGAATAAAAGTATTTTATCTGAGGCAAAAGAAATACAGCTTGTTACTGAGTTAATCAAACTTGGTGCACGATTACAAGTACTAGAGACCAACTCAAATTTAAGTCGTGAAAGATTAATTAAACTTTATAAAGAAATTAAAGGGGTCTCTCCACCAAAAGGAATGCTCCCATTTTCTGAAGATTGGTTTATGAGTTGGCAACCAAATATTCATTCATCACTTTTCATAAATATTTATAACTATCTGATTGCACATACTGAAATTCAGGGCATTGATGCCATTATAAAGGGATATAAGCTTTATCTTGAGCACCTAGAATTAAATAACCTTGAGCAAACGTTAAGTCTGACACGAGCGTGGACCTTAATTCGCTTTATTCGTAGCCAAATACTTTGTACCGCTCCATGCACCAAGTGTGGAGGAAATTTTGTAGTTCATGCACTTGATCTTCATCCTAAGCTCATTTGTAAACTCTGCAACATTCCTTCTCGTGCTGGAAAAACTAAAAAAGCTAAGAAAATAGCACGTGCAGGGATTTCGCATGTGCCAGAGCTTAGTACAGCCTAATAATATTTAATTTTGAAATCACATTTAATAGAAATAGAGCACAAGTATCAAATTTAATACAACTATATGTTTTAAACAGCCATTTTGGCATAACACTCTGATAAAAAGACTACTATTATGAATACTGCCACTTTAAGCGCCACTATAGATACCGTTGATAAAGAACAATTTGTAGAGAAGTTTACGCCGCTAGTAAAACGTATAGCCCATCATATGATGGCCAGGTTACCAGCTTCTGTACAAGTTGATGATCTTATACAAGCTGGAATGATCGGTTTATTGGATGCAATTAAACGTTACGAAGGGTCACATGGGCGTCAGTTTGAAAGTTATGCCGCTCAACGTATCCGTGGCTCTATTCTAGACGAATTGCGGGAGGCTGACTGGTTACCCCGTGGGATTAGAAAGAAAATGCGCCAAATTGAAATGGCAGTGAGAACTCTAGAGCAACGTATGGGACGAACACCAAGTGAACAGGAACTAGCTTCCGAATTAGAAATACCCCTTACAGAGTATCAGGAGACACTCCAAGATGCACGAGGAGGTCAATTAATGTTTTATGAAGATTTTCAGAAAACTGATGATGAACCATTTTTTGACCGCTTATGTTCTGATTCACAAAGTGATCCATTAGAGCTCCTCATGGACGATCGTCTTAAAAAGATGTTAATAAAAGCAATTGGTGATCTACCTCAAAGAGAAAAAATGGTGATGGGTATGCACTATGAACAAGAGATGAATTTGAGAGAGATTGGTGAAGTATTAGGAGTTAGTGAATCAAGGGTATGTCAATTACATACTCAGGCTGTTGCCCGGCTGCGGAGTCGATTAAGAAGTATTTGATTTACAATTCATAAAAGTTAAAATACCTTTTCTTCTACTATATAGAAGAAAAGGTATTTTTTTTAAAATGTTCTGTAGCGATAAATAAATAGTAACTAACTATTCATTATTTGGCTTTGATTTTTGATTATTTTTAGATCGTATCATTTCTCTTACTGTTTCTAATAATCGATCAGCTACAGCTTCAGGATTTACCTTGAAGCGATTTTCAGCAATAGCCTGTTTAATTTCTACCTGCCTTATCTTTGAAATATATTGTCGTACCATCTCTAACATTTCTTGTGGTGAATTTATAAATTCACATCCCGCATGTTTACAAATAAGCCCATTATCTAATGTTACCTTATATGTATTCTTTACTCTAATCGCAATATTTAGAGTTCCTACTCCCGGCAAATCAATTTGACAATTTTTATATACTTCTCCACATTCAAAATTAACTAAAGAGTCTTGCTCAATGAGTGTTATACCGCCACAACTAATATCATGCACTATAATCTCTGTACTATTGGAATGATATTCATTTGGAAGTGGCACAATACATTTTAATTTTGTGGAAGATGGCTTTGTAATTTGATAATACTGCCTCTTTTTAATATGTAAAATAGACTCTGGCAACTCGATACTGAAAGCATTACGACCTTCAAATTGAATTTTCTTAATACCTGTACAAGTAAATTGAATTTTAGATTGCTCTTGGGAGGTTACAAAAGTGACTTCTTTTGTATCTAGGGCAATCTTACTTAATTTCTCAGCTTCACCAAAATCAACAACAATTCTTTGAAGTTCTGGATTAATCGCTAAAATTGAAGTTAAGATATAGTCATTGTTGTGACCGAAATGAAGAGCAACCAGTATATTTCTTTGCTTCACTGCCCCTAAAATGCTCTGGATAGCAGGTTTTGAAGAAACTCGAAATTTATTATCTTCTATTTCTGGAGATAGCTCTATCACCCCATCAAACTGGTTATTTCCACTCATTCTTGCTTCTCTCCAGTTGGTATTATGCGTCAAAAATTGCTGGGGGCTGAACAGAAGGTGCTTAATTACTAGGCTATAAAGTTAAAAGCTAAGTAAAATATTTATCCTTGGTCGCCACGTAATAATTTAATTCTACGTACTGAGTTTGTTGTATCACAAACACTTATATATGTAAGTATCCATCCAAAAGATATTACTCAGGTAATAATAATATCTTCGGCAATCAAACAGCTACCTTTAGTAATTACTTGATGTGCTTTATTCAAAGATTAAGGGAAAGAGAGAAAAAACAAATCAATAGCTGATTTCGTATATAAGATCTTAATCTATTTTAAGCAGATCAACAGATAACTGATTGATTATCAGTCACATCTCTATTATATTTGATTGCAATTGAATTTAGTTATTAAGTATAATAATTTACGCCTGCAAACAACGCTTATAGACTGGATTACTAAGAATATTTTGTAGTTGCGCCATCCATGGCTGAGTCAGGATTCTAATTTTGGCGTCATCTGCAAGAATTTGCTGAATAATCTCTTGTTTACGTTGCCGTAAATCACTGCTCAGAATCTTATTTTCATCATTTATTATAAGTTTCTTTGTTAATCCTCTGCATTCTTGTTCAAGTTCAATCAGCCTTTCCCAATCGGCATTCTGTGCTGCTTTTAGCATTTGACCTGTTATAGTCAGGATGGATTCATAAATAGCAATAATCTCAAAACTATTATTCATTGTCATATTTTGTTAAGTTATATTAAATTTTAATTTGCTACAGAGATTTGTTTTTTTCCATCAATTTTTGCAATATGTAGCGCTCTATCGGCACGACCAATTACAGAATTTTGATGCTCATATCGTGTTCGTATGGCTATACCCGCACTAAACGAAATAGGCATTGATTTATCAGTATGTATCATCAGGCTTCTTTCAGCCAAATTATTCTGCAATCGATTTGTAATTTGTGCAGCTAGTTCTAAAGTGGTATTCGGTAATAAAATCATAAATTCCTCCAAACCAATGCGTGCAACAATATCACTAGGTCGCAGAGATTCCTTAATAACATTTACTAAATGAGATAAGGCTTGGTTACCTATCTGATTACCGTAAATATCTGTTAATACTTTGAAATCATCAATATTAATCGACACTAAACATAATGAGTTATCGTGTCGATCTGCTTGTGAGGCTTCCTTTACTAGAGAAGTATTGAATCCGGCCCGATTTAAGGCTCCTGTAAGCTGATCTGTATGCACTAAATTCTGGAGTGCTTCCAGTTCGTTTTTTAAAATTTCAATTTCTTTTCCTGTACGGTATACATGCCCTCGCACGTTTTTCACTTCATCACTAAAATATAAATTTTTAGTTTCGATTAACGCTACATCAAGAATATTTACCATTTCATTTAAATCATCTATTCCTCGTATTTGTTGCGCATAATTCTCGATCTGCCCATAGAATTCATTAATGCCAATTGAATTTTTTTTGTTATTTTCATTAATTTGTGTTGATCTAGCATCTAATCTTTTATTTTTAGTGGTATTCACTTTATTACTCCTCCCAAAATAAATAAGATAATTTATTATTTGATTTAGAAAGCTCTTTGAATTAAGCCAAAAACTTAGAATTAATAATTGCATCCAAGTTAACAGACAAAATGTAAACCTATAAGCTTAATAAACAGGGCAAATGCCACTGTTCTCTAAATTAGTTAGCTTTGATTAGGAAAAAAGGAAGGGTAAGATAGAGTTAATCAACTAAATGGTTTCTAATTGCATAGCGAGTCAACTCTGAATTATTACTCAGCTTAAGTTTCTCAAGAAGGCGAGATCTATATACGCTTATTGTCTTAGGGCTTAGGCATAACTCAGTTGAGATATCAGAGGGAGTTTTGCCTGATGCAATTAGGCATAAAGTCTGAAACTCCCGATCAGACAAAGTTTCATGTAATGGCTGCTCAGTATCTTGACCTAATGTATTTGCAAGTTCTTGAGCAAGAGCTGCACTAATATACTTTTTCCCAGTGGCAACCTGGCGTATTGCAGTAACAAGTTGTGAAGGAGCACTCTGTTTATTAAGATAACCAGCTGCGCCTGCCTTTAATGCACGTACTGCAAATTCATGTTCTGTATGCATACTTAACATCAGAACTGTCAATTTTGACTGCTCTTTCTTAATCTGTTTTAGTACCTCAATACCACTCCTGTCAGGTAATGAAATATCAAGCAACATAACATCGAAAATATCTTTTCTTACAGCCTTAATAGCTTGTAGCCCGGTTTCTGCCTCACCTGTAACAGAAATATCATCAGTCTCACTAAGTATTTGTCTTAATCCTTGGCGTACAATTGCGTGATCATCAGCTATTATTACTCGTATCATCTGTAATCCAAATTTAGGTTTGATGTAATGCTTTAGTAAGATTTTTTTGATTGGTCACAAATGTTGGCCGTAAAGCTGTTAATGTTATATTTGTATCAGTTGAATCCTTAGATGATATCTCCATCGCATTTACTGGAATTGAAATATTAATTTTAGTCCCCTTGTCCGGCTTGCCAGTAATTAACAAATTACCTCTAAGTTGCTGACAACGCTCACGCATACCACGAATCCCAAAGGATTTTGGTTTTGTCATATCCTGTTCTGAAATTCCACAGCCATTATCGGTGACTTCGAGATATATCCATCCATCTTTCTCAGAAAGTCGAATTTGTAGTCTTGAAGCTTTAGCATGCTTTGATATATTCGTTAGTGTTTCCTGAAAAATCCGAAAAATAGCTACTGATAAATCTGAATCTAGTGGAATTTCATCACTATCACAAGAAATTCGATATCGGAGCCTTGCACGCCCACAAAACTCTTTAGCCTGCCATTTAACAGCAGCAACAATTCCACAATCCAGTATACCTGGGCGTAAGTCCATTGATATTCTACGTGTACTGTCAATCACCTGATCAACTAAAGATTCAATTGACTCTGCTTTTTTTCTATAAGAAGCTGGCTTATTTGCTACACCCTCAGCCCATGGCAGTAATTCACATTTAATTGCCGTTAGGATGCCCCCGATATCATCATGTATTTCTCTGGCAATACGCGCACGTTCCTGTTCTTTAATTTTCTGTAAATATGAAGAAAGTTCAGCTAGTTGCTCGCGAGAACTTGCTATTTCCATTTCGGCTAGCTTATTTCTAGTGATGTTAATCACAATGCCATCCCATAAAATCGTATTATCAGAAATTTGCCTAGGAGTTGCACGTAAACTAATCCACTTTGCCCCGCTTTCCTTATCAACTTGAATACGACCTTCCCAATTCCATGGAGAAAGATTATTAGCTGAGGTAGTCATTGAGTTACTGTAGGATAGCTTGTCTTGGGGTATGATCATCTCTGAAAATAACTCTGGTGCATCCATAAGGGTGCCTGGATGTAAACCAAGTAGCATTAATGAACCATCGCTTACGTATGGAAAACTAATTTTTTCTTGCTCCTCAAGCATGAACTGAAACATTACCCCGGGAAGATTTGATGCGATTGCCCTAAAACGAGCCTCGCTCTTTTTTAATGCAACCTGTGAGAGCCTGAATTGCTTACGATTTTCAGCCTCAAGTAGGCTACGCTGTACGACAGGAACTAGTCTCGCAGTACTATCCTTCATTACAAAATCATGTGCGCCTGCCTTCATTAATGAAGCTGCAGTTTCTTCACCAATACATCCTGATACTATTATCAATGGAATATCAAGATCATTCTCCTTAAGCAGTGTTAATGCTTCCCCGGCGTCAAAATCAGGTAGATTATAATCAGATAGAATTACATCCCATTTCTCATTATTCAATGCAGTTTGTAAGCTATCAACAGTTTCAACACGTAAACAGTGAACTTTAAAGCCACTCTCTTTAAGTGGATATAAAATTAATTCTGCATCGTCTGCCGAATCTTCAATCATTAAAACACGCAAAATCTGTTGTTCCATATTTTTACCCCATTAGTAGGGTGTTTTTTAAACTAATCGACTCTGTACTATTTAAATTAGTCCATCATCTTGATATCTTGATAAAAGAATTTGCCTATATAAAAATCATGACAATTAGTATTAACACCAGAAAGCTTGAACATGAATAATAATTCTCTGCATATATAAATACGTGCCAAGAATTTAATATTCTACCAATAACTATACTAGCTTGCTAAACGTAGGGCATTTCTTTAAATAAATTAATACGTACTTATTTACTCTTTAGCCTCATTAGCTATAAAGAATCTATTAGAACAATTACATGTATATGAGTTTCTTAATTTTCTCTTCTAGTACCCCTGCGTACCGGAGATTCATTCAGCTCTAGCCAGTACAACCCAAACTGACTTGCAAAATCAATAAATTTACCAAAATCAACTGGCTTACGAACATAACTATTTGCACCCAACTCATAGCTCTCTACCAGGTCTTTCTGTTCCGATGAAGTAGTAAGAACTACTACTGGAAGTAATTTTGTCCTTGGGTCTTCACGTACTCGTTTAAGCACTTCAAAGCCATCAACTTTAGGAAGCTTCAAATCAAGAAGCATAACCTCTGGCAATACTCTAGCGTCACGATTAACATAAGCTCCTGTCGCAAATAGATAATCTAAAGCCTCTTCACCATCACAACAAGTTACTATTTTATTAGTAATATTTGCTTCTTTGAATGCCAATAGTGCAAGATCCCGATCATCAGGATTATCTTCCACAAGCAGGATTACTTTATCTATGGTTTGCGTACTCAATCTTTCTTTTTCCTCTTTTAACCCATCTTTATTTTACTGTGGAGGTGGAACAGAGAAATAAAAGGTAGCACCTTCACCCAAGTTAGAATCTGCCCATATACGTCCACCATGTAGGTTCATGATCCGCAATACAGTAGCTAGGCCTATACCAGTACCTTCAAATTCAGTTACACCATGTAGCCGTTGAAATGCGCCAAATAATTTATGAGCATACTTTATATTAAATCCAGCCCCATTATCTTTGACAAATACCACCTGTTCACCATTCTGTTCCTTAATACCAAAATGAATAACAGTGTTATCTTTCTTACAGGTAAACTTCCAAGCATTACTTATAAGATTTTCCAGTACAATCCGAAAAAGGCGAGGATCAGCATCAATAAATACATCATTTTGTATTTTAAGCTCTACTTTCCTATCATGATCTGTTTCTTGTAACTCCGATAATATTGAATGAACTAATTTGCTTAAATCAACAGGTTTAGTTTTGATCTTACTTGCACTAACTTTTGATAACTGCAACAAATCATCTATTAAATTGCCCATACGTTCACTTGCATTACGTATTCGTTGTAGATAATTGTTACCCGCATCATCTAGCTGGTTAGAATATTTCTTTAAGAGTAACTGACTGAACCCATCAATACCTCTTAAAGGAGCACGCAAATCATGTGACACCGAATAACTAAAGGCTTCTAGCTCTTTGTTAGAGGCTTGAAGTTGACGAGTACGCTCCATCACTCGTTTCTCTAATTCAGTATTTAAATTTAAAATCCTTTCCTCTGTACGTTTTCGATCAGTAATGTCATAGAAAACAGCTGCGTAGTATGTGACTTCTCCATATAAATTATTAATGGTATCAAGTGAAAGACCCTGGCAAAAAGAATCTCCATTTTTTCTTTTATCCCATACTTCCCCATACCAATGCCCATTTTTCTTAAGAGAATCCCACATAAGTTCATAAGAATCATTTTGGTTTATCTCAGTATTAAATATTCTAGGTATCTTACCAATTGCTTCATCCTCCGTATAACCAGTTATGGATGTAAAGGCTGGGTTAACAGAAATTACCTTCTTTGAAGCATCTATAATAACTATAGCCTCCTGAACATTTTTTATTACTTCGGTAGCAAGATGCAAGTTTTCTTCAGCAGCAAGGCTTAGCGTTAGATCAGATAAAATTATGGTATATAATTTCTTCCCACTTAAAATAAGATGTGAAATACTTGCTTCAATAGGAAACTCTTCTCCATTACGGCGCAATCCCATTAGTCGAGCTGGCATTAGTTTATTAATTTTTGTGCCAATTACTTCTTTACTTTTATAACCGAATATTTTTTCAGCAGCTGGATTAAATAAAACAATATTCATCTCTTCATCTACCATGATGATAGCTTGCATGGCTGACTGAATAATGCCGGAAAGTTGTGCCTCACTTCTCTTCTGTGCATCTTCTATTTGTTTATGTTGAATAAACTGGCCTATTTGAACACCTATAGAAAGTACCGTTTCGTTTAATGCTGAATCTGGTTTCTGAGTAGCCCTACTAAAAAACTCTAGGATGCCAATAGTTTTATCTGCAGATAGTATTCGAAAGGCAAATGCACTAAGTAGTTTTGCTTCTGCTGCTTGTGATGCACGTGTAAAGATTTTCTCAGAAGTAATATCAGAGAGCCATATAGGACGATTACTTAACCAGGTGCGCTTTATAAAACCCTCATCATTTACTGAGAAAATACATTGACTACTGTAAGCCATAAACTTTTTAATTTGAGTATTTGTATGGCTCCAGGTCTCAGTACAAAGATATTGCTGATTCTCATCATCGATTTTCCAATGAGCGCCACAATCCCATCCCAGAGTCTCACAAATAATTCTAATAATGCGAGGCATGGCTTTTGAAATGCTTTTTGATTTAGCTAAAATTCTGGCAACACTATGAAATATTTCTAATCTTTTACGTTCGGATAGATCAGTAATAGATGAGATTGAGTATATCGGGTTACCTGAAGGACCATGAACTACAGCAGTGTTGACATGTACCCAAATTATTGAACCATTCTTTTTAATATAACGTTTCTCAAGTGGAAACATATCAACCAGGCCAGATAGCAGCTGATCCTCATGACTTATATTATCCTCAGGGTTATCGGGATATGTTATCTCACTAACTGATTTTCCAATTAATTCGCTCTCAGAATAACCTAGAATTTCACATAATTTACGATTAACCTGCAGGTAATGATTGTTATTGTCTAATACTCCAATGCCATTTGCGGCATGATCAAAAATGGCACGAAACCGTTCCTCATTTTCCTGTAAATCTGGTAGAGATTGTTTTAACTTATTTGGCATGATCCAATATTTTTTCAGTTACCAATATTAGGTATTGTAACTTGTAGAAGAGACTCTGAGCACTATGATCACTACTCTTAATAGAAACAATTATAAGAGATATAGTTTAATAAAAGGAATGAAAATGTTACGTAGAA
>Ga0265303_10002138_pt1 | contig 12242 bp, 24 predicted proteins | sample Helome_2_FD_192494 | JGI IMG/M metagenome (GOLD analysis project Ga0265303, IMG submission 192494) | Marine sediment microbial communities from subtidal zone of North Sea - Hel_20160317 (Illumina Assembly) | ecosystem: Environmental > Aquatic > Marine > Subtidal zone > Sediment ...
CAGTTTACACTTTGGTCCTAAATATCTTGCCATTGTTCAGCCTCTACACGCGGCGTTTCTTGGGCGGACGACATCCGTTATGCGGAATAGGCGTCACGTCCTCAATATTCTGGATACGGAATCCGAGAGCGTTCAATGCACGCACTGCAGACTCACGTCCGGGTCCTGGCCCACGAACACGCACATCGACATTCTTCACACCGAACTCGAGGGCAGCTTTGCCCGCTTTGTCCGACGCAACCTGTGCTGCGAACGGGGTGGATTTACGAGATCCACGGAAACCACAGCCACCAGCCGTTGCCCATGAAAGAGCATTTCCCTGGCGATCGGTAATCGTGATGATCGTGTTGTTGAAGGAAGCATGAATGTGCGCAATAGCGTCAACTACGTGCTTTTTAACCTTCTTTTTCTTAACTTCAGCCATCTAAGACTTACCTCTTAATGGGGCGCTTCGGTCCCTTACGGGTCCGGGCGTTTGTACGGGTGCGCTGACCACGCAGCGGCAAACCACGGCGATGACGGATACCACGGTATGAACCGAGATCCATCAGTCGCTTGATGTTCATCGATGTCTCACGACGCAAGTCGCCCTCGACCGTGAAGATCGCGACGGCCTTACGAAGTTTCTCAACCTCAGGCTCAGCGAGATCCTTGACCGGCGTGTTTCCTGCAACGCCTGCCGCCTCACAAATCTGTTGCGCGCGCGTGTTTCCAATACCGTAGATCGACGTCAGTGCAATCACGACGTGCTTCGTCAACGGAATGTTTATGCCTGCTATACGTGCCACTTAAAAATCCTCGTAGTAACGCGGGGCTTAGCCCTGGCGCTGCTTATGCCTTGCGTCAGTGCAGATCACTCGTACAACACCGTTGCGGCGAATGATTTTGCAGTTTCTGCAGATCTTTTTTACTGATGCTCTTACTTTCATGAGCTGGCTCCTGATCGCTGACGAATCAGCGAGTTTGTCCACCCTTACCGTAGTTGCGGAGGTTGGCTTTCTGCATCACACCTTCATACTGATGACTCATGGCGTGTGCCTGCATTTGCGACATGAAGTCCATCGTGACAACGACCAGAATCAACAGCGACGTGCCACCGAAACTGAACGGCATGCTCGGGTAGAACATGCGAACGAACTCGGGGAGAAGGCATACACCAGCGATGTACAACGCCCCCCAGAACGTCAGTCGGGTCAGGACCCGGTCAATGTACTCTGCTGTGTGAGCGCCCGGCCGGATACCCGGCAGGAATGCACCCGATTTCTTCAGGTTGTCCGCTGTGTCTTTCGAGTTGTACATCAGCGCTGTATAGAAGAAGCAGAAGAAAATAATCATTGCTGCGTACAGCAATACGTAAACAGGCTGGCCCGGACCGAGGTTCGCACCAATGGTCTGCAACGCACGCTGCGCCGCATTGGGATCGACAGCCTGGCCGAAAAACTGCGCGATCGTCGCCGGGAACATCAGGATGCTCGAGGCGAAAATAGGGGGAATAACACCTGACATATTGATCTTGAACGGCAGGTGCGTACTCTGGGCCTGGAACATCTTGCGGCCCTGCTGGCGTCTCGCGTAATTCACCGTGATACGACGCTGCGCCCGTTCCATGAACGTCACGAAGACGATCGCCCCAATGCCGCCAAGCAACATCAGGATTGCGGTGATAGGCGCCATTTGGCCATCGTTCACGAGCTGAGCCGTGCCTGCTATCGCTGCCGGCAGACCCGACACGATGCTGGCGAGGATGATCATCGATATGCCGTTGCCGATACCGCGCTCGGTAATCTGCTCGCCCAGCCACATCAGGAACACCGTGCCGGTAACCAGGGTGATGCATGCCGTTATCAGGAACGCGGGGCCCGGGTTAACGACGAGCGTGCCCTGGTTCTGCAGGAAGCTCGCGGCCGCTATCGACTGGAAACTCGCTAGTGCAACGGTACCGTACCGCGTGTACTTGACGATCTGACGACGACCCTGCTCACCTTCCTTCCGGAGCTGCTGCAACTGCGGAACGATGTGGCTCGCCATCTGCATGATGATCGACGACGAGATGTAGGGAATGATGCCCAGGGCGAAGATACCGAAACGCGCCAATGCACCACCCGAGAACATGTTGAACATGCCCAACATGCCGCCCGATTGCTGCTCAAACCAAGCGGCGAGCGCAGCCGGGTCCACGCCGGGCACCGGTATAAAGGTGCCAACGCGGTAGACAATCAGCGCGCCCACGAGGAACAACAGACGAATTTTCAACTCGCCAAGTTTGCTCGCCTGCTTCGCCAGTTCTGCCGGATTTTGTTGGGGCTTCTTTGCCATGTTCTAGTCTTTATCTATTAGTCTTCGATGCTGCCGCCGGCTTTCTCGATCTCAACACGAGCGCCTTTGGTGACTTTCAGACCTTTAAGCTTTACAGCTTTCTTGATCTCGCCGGACTTGATGACCTTGACCTTGGTCACAAATGCCGGAACCAGATTCTCTTTCTTCAGAACGTCCATATCGATGACGTCCGCCTTCGGCAACTCGAGTTCGTGCAAGCGCAGCTCAGCCGAGTACTTGGCCATGCGTGAACGGAATCCGACTTTCGGCAGGCGACGCTGCAGCGGCATCTGGCCGCCCTCGAAACCTACCTTGTGGAAACCGCCTGAACGAGACTTCTGACCCTTCTGGCCACGACCACTCGTCTTACCCTGGCCGGCGGAATGACCGCGACCCAGGCGCTTGCCTTCTTTTTTCGCACCCTTAGCAGGTGAAATGTCGTTAAGACGCATGTCAGGCTTCCTCTACCGATAACAGGTACGAAACTCGATTGATCATGCCGCGGTTCTCCGGCGTATCGATGACCGTAACCGTCTGATGCATTTTGCGGAGACCCAGCCCGGCAACACAGGCCTTGTGGCTCTTCAGCCGCCCGTGCTTGCTCTTGACCAGCGTGACCTTTAACTCTTTTGGCTTCGCCATGATCTTGTCTCTAAATCTCTTTGCTAACGATCCGGGCCCTTAGGCCAGGATCTCCTTAACTTTCTTGCCGCGCTTGGCAGCAATCGCCTGCGGAGAGTGAATCTCCGACAGTCCCTTGATCGTTGCGCGAACAACGTTGATCGGGTTCCGCGAGCCATAACTCTTGGCGAGAACGTTGCGCACGCCTGCTGCCTCGAATACTGCGCGCATGGCGCCACCCGCAATTACACCAGTACCTTCGGACGCCGGCTGCATGTAGACAATTGTGGCGCCGTGGCGACCCTTCTTGGCGTACTGCAACGTGTCGTTGTTCAGGTTGATGTTAATCATGTCGCGGCGAGCAGCCTGCATCGCCTTCTGGATAGCGATCGGAACTTCTCGTGCCTTGCCGTATCCGAAACCAACCTGGCCCTGGCCATCGCCGACAACGGTCAGCGCGGTGAAGCCGAATTGACGACCACCCTTGACCACCTTGGCTACGCGATTGACGGTGACCAGCTTCTCAATGAGGTCATCGCCTGCTTGATTCTGTTCGTTTCTTGCCATGTTTAAGTCTCTTTAGAACTTGAGTCCCGCTTCGCGGGCAGCGTCGGCCAGTGCTTTTACACGACCGTGGTAACGGAAACCGGAACGATCAAAAGCAACGGTATCGATACCAGCGGCTTTTGCCTTTTCGGCAATGCGTGCGCCAACAATTGCTGCCGCTTCGACGTTTCCGCCGTTCTTGATGCCCTTGCGAACCTCTGTCTCGAGCGTCGATGCAGACGCCACGACATTGAGTCCATCAGCGCCAATAACCTGCGCATAGATATGCCGCGGCGTGCGGTGAATGCTCAGACGGTTCGCTTTCAGCTCACGAATCTTCGCGCGACCACGGCGGGCACGACGCAAACGATTTTGTTTCTTGTCCAGTTTCATGGGTGCTTTACCTGATTATTTCTTCTTCGCTTCCTTGAGCTGTACACGCTCATCGGAATAGCGAACGCCCTTGCCTTTGTAGGGCTCCGGCGGACGGAAGCCACGAATTTCCGCGGCGGCCTGGCCAACTTTCTGTTTGTCGGCACCTTTGACGATGATCTCGGTCTGGCTCGGCGTTTCGACGCTGACACCCTCGGGTACCGCGTAAACGACGGGATGCGAGAAACCGAGCGAGAGGTTCAGGTTCTTACCCTGCGCCTGCGCACGATAACCAACGCCCTTCAACTCGAGCTTACGCTCGAAGCCTTCCGACACGCCCTTCGCCATGTTGGCGAGGATCGCACGCATCGTCCCGGCAATCGCCGTAGCGAAACGCGAACCCGAACGTGGGGCAAGCATCAGTACGTTGTCTTCCTGCTTGAGCTCGACTTCGGTATTCAGCTCAAGCGACAGCTCGCCGTTGCCGCCCTTGAGCGTGACAACCCTGCCGTCCTGCTTGAACTCAACGCCTTTCGGCAGCTCAACCGGTGCTTTTCCAACTCTTGACATAGTTCTGTCTCTCTCCAATGAAGCTCATGCATCCTAAGAAACGATGCAGAGAACCTCACCACCAATACCTTTTTCACGTGCCTGGCGATCGCTCATCACGCCCGCAGACGTCGAAACGATTGCAACTCCAAGGCCGCCCAGTACCTTCGGCAAAGCTTCTTTGCCGCGGTAGATACGCAGACCCGGGCGACTTGCGCGCTGGATCTTCTCAATGACGGGCACGCCTTCGAAATACTTGAGCTCGACCGTGAGCTCTTTCTCAGCGCCTTCACCATCGGTCGCAAAACCGGTGATATAGCCTTCGTCCTGCAAAACTTTCGCGATAGCTTCTTTCGCAGTTGACGCTGGCATCGAGACAGCAACCTTGCGTGCCTTTTGGCCGTTGCGAATGCGTGTCAGCATATCTGCGATGGGATCGGTCATACTCATGTTCTGTCTCCGCCTACCAGCTGGCTTTAGTCAGGCCGGGAATTTCGCCATTCATGGCGGCTTCACGCAGCTTGTTGCGGCCAAGGCCGAACTTGCGATAAACACCGTGCGGGCGGCCCGTAATTGCACAACGCGCACGCTGGCGTGATGGGCTGCCATCACGCGGCAGCTTATTCAGCTTGGCCTGCGCCACGGCACGTTCATCATCTGAACTGTTGATATTGCGAATAATCGCCTTCAACGCCTTGCGCTTTTCAGCCTGCTTCGCTACCAGCTTGGCACGCTTGAGTTCACGCGCAATCATCGACTTCTTAGCCATGCTATTTCCTATTTCTTGAACGGGAAGTTGAACGCGTCAAGCAGCGCCCGGCCTTCCTTTGCGTTTCGTGCTGAAGTGGTAATGACAATGTCCATGCCACGCAGCGTATCGATTTCGTCGTAGTTGATTTCCGGGAAAATAATCTGTTCCTGGACACCCATGCTGTAGTTGCCCTGCTTATCGAACGACTTCGGGTTCAACCCACGAAAGTCACGAATACGCGGGATCGCAATATTGACGAGACGATCAAGGAACTCGTACATGCGTTCGCGACGCAGTGTAACCATGCAACCAATGGGCATGCCATCGCGAAGCTTGAAGGTCGCAACAGACTTGCGAGCAATCCTCGTCACCGGCTTTTGACCGGCAATCTTTTCCATGTCAGCACGAGCGTGTTCCATGATCTTCTTGTCAGCAATCGCCTCACCGACACCCATGTTGAGCGTGATCTTGGTGATCTTCGGCACTTCCATCGGATTTGTCAGGCCGAGCTTCTTCTGGATCTCTCCAGCCAACTCGTTCTGATATTTTTCCTGTAAACGTGACATGTCTTTTCTCTTAAATGTCGACTACGTCGCCGCTCTTGAAGACGCGCACTTTGCTGCCGTCTTTCTCGACGCGGAAACCAACTCGCTCACCCTTCTTGCTCTTCGGGTTGAATACGAGCACGTTTGAAATATCCAGCGGCATCGCTTTGTCCTTGATGCCACCCATCTCGCCGATGTTCGGGTTCGGCTTGATGTGCTTCTTTGCGAGGTTTACACCTTCAACCAGCACGCGATCGTCAGCAAACACCTCAAGTACGGTGCCGCGACGGCCTTTATCCTTGCCGGTTTTCACGATGACTTCATCGCCTTTTCTAATCTTGTTCACTTTAAAGAACCTCCGGCGCCAGCGAGATGATCTTCATGAACTGGCTCGTACGCAGTTCACGGGTCACCGGGCCAAAAATACGTGTACCGATCGGCTCGAGACGAGCGTTCAGCAGTACTGCTGCATTGCCGTCGAAGCGAATCAGCGATCCATCCTTACGGCGTACGCCCTTACGCGTGCGAACAACAACGGCGTTATAAATCTCGCCCTTCTTGACCTTGCCGCGCGGGATTGCATCCTTAACGCTGACCTTGATGACGTCGCCCACACCGGCATAGCGGCGCTTTGAGCCACCAAGTACCTTGATGCACTGAACACGACGAGCACCTGAGTTGTCGGCTGCGTCCAGAACTGTCTGCATCTGAATCATGACTGAATCCTAAGTGTTGTTACTTGTCCGCTGCGCGTTCAACGACGTTGACGACAGACCAGGATTTGTTTTTCGAAATCGGACGGCACTCCGAGATCGCAACGCGATCACCGGCTTTGCACTCGTTCGATGCATCATGTGCAAGCACTTTGCTGGTACGGCGGATGTACTTGCCGTAAACCGGGTGCTTGATCAGGCGCTCGATGGCGACCGATACGGTCTTGTCCATCTTGTCGCTTACGACGCGACCGGTAACGGTGCGCTGTCCTTTCTTTTCTTCACTCATTTGTCTTCACCCGCTGCACGCGACAGTTCAACAAGAACCGTTTTTACGCGTGCGATATCCCGCCTAACGCGGCCGTGCTCGTGATTCCGGGTCAACTCACCCGTTGCATGCTGCATGCGCAGGTTGAACTGCTCACGACGAAGCGCAACCAGCTCTTCGTTGAGTTCATCCACTGACTTGGCTCTCAGATCTGCTGCCTTCATCACATCACCTGCCGTTCTACAAACTTGGTACCAAAGGGCAGTTTCGCAGCCGCGAGGCGGAACGCTTCACGCGCCACTTCTTCGGTCACACCCTCCATTTCATACAGGATGCGGCCCGGCTGAATCTGGCATACCCAGTATTCAACGTTACCTTTACCTTTACCCTGGCGTACTTCGAGCGGCTTGGTCGTGATCGGCTTGTCGGGGAATACCCGGATCCAGATCTTGCCGCCACGCTTGATGTAACGCGTCATGGCACGACGAGCAGCCTCGATCTGACGTGCCGTCAGACGTCCGCGATCGGTTGCCTTCAGGGCGTACTGACCGAAAGAAACGCTGCTTCCGCGATGTGCAAGACCGCGGTTGCGGCCCTTCATCTGTTTGCGAAACTTTGTTCGTTTGGGCTGTAACATCTATCTATTCCTTACGAGCGTGCGCCGGCTGCTGCTTCCGCAGTCTCCGCCGGAACCGCTTCGGGCTTGTCAAAGACTTCGCCCTTGAAGATCCAAACTTTCACGCCGATCACACCGTACGTCGTGTGTGCCTCGGCCGTGCCGTAGTCGATATCCGCACGCAGCGTGTGCAGCGGAACGCGACCTTCGCGGTACCACTCCGAACGCGCGATTTCTGCACCGTTCAGGCGACCGCCAACTTTTACCTTGATGCCCTCGGCTCCAACACGCATCGTGTTGGTTACCGCGCGCTTCATTGCGCGGCGGAACATGACACGACGCTCGAGCTGCTGTGCGATGCCTTCGGCAACCAGCTGCGCGTCGAGCTCAGGCTTACGAACCTCGTTGATGTTGATCCGGACATCCTGGATGGCCATACCAATCATCTGCGAGACTTCAAGGCGAAGCTTCTCGATGTCCTCACCCTTCTTGCCGATCACGATACCCGGGCGCGCCGTGTGAATCGTGATGTTGCACTTCTTCGCCGGACGTTCGATCGAGATACGGCTGACCGACGCGTCTTTCAGCTTTTTCTTGATGTAGACGCGAATCAAATGGTCCATGCGGATGTGCTCAGGGAACGTCTTCGAATCGGCATACCACTTGGATGCCCAGTCTTTAACGATGCCGAGGCGAATGCCTGTTGGATGTACTTTCTGTCCCATATTAGTTCTCGTCGCCGCCCGGATAGTTGAGGCTGATCTTCTGATTCATGTTCATGATTCGTCTGCCACCCGGATCGTGATGTGGCTATTCCGCTTGATAATCCGTGCGCCACGGCCTTTGGCACGAGCGCGATAACGACGGAACGTCGGTGCCTCGTTAACCTCAATGGTCGCGACTTTCAATTCGTCGATATCTGCACCGTGGTTGTGCTCTGCGTTGGCAACTGCCGACTCCAGAATCTTTTTCACGATACGAGCGCTTTTCTTAGGCGAAAAAGTCAGTGTGCGCAGGGCCTCGTCAACAGACTTGCCACGGATGACGTCAGCCACCAGGCGGCATTTCTGCGGCGAGATTCGTGCGTATCTGAGTGTTGCTGCAACTTGCATGAAACCTTACTCCTTCGCCCTACTTCGTCTTGCGATCACCGGAGTGACCGCGGAACGTACGTGTCATCGCAAACTCGCCGAGTTTGTGGCCGACCATGTTTTCGGAAATCAGAACTGGCACGTGCTGGCGTCCGTTATGGACAGCAATGGTCAGGCCGACCATGTCCGGCAGTACCATCGAGCGACGCGACCAGGTCTTGATCGGACGACGATCGTTCTTCTTTGCTGCTTCGGCTACCTTCTTCGCCAGATGTTCATCGACGAATGGGCCTTTTCTTACACTGCGTGGCATTTCCTGAATTCCTTAGTGTCTTCGCGTCAATTCGCGGCTAAAGCCGCTCCTACCGCTTCTTGTTACGACGGCGAACAATCATGCCGTCCGTACGCTTGTTCGAGCGCGTCTTGGCGCCCTTGGTCGGCGTGCCCCACGGGCTCACCGGGTGACGACCACCCGACGTACGACCTTCACCACCACCATGCGGGTGATCGACCGGGTTCATGGCAACACCACGAACCGTCGGGCGCACACCTCTCCAGCGCTTCGCGCCGGCCTTGCCGAGCTTGCGCAGGTTGTGTTCGCCGTGACCAACCTCGCCAACTGTGGCGCGGCAGTCGATATGAATCCTGCGCATTTCGCCCGAGCGCAAACGCAGCGTTGCGTAAGCACCTTCGCGAGCAGCGAGCTGAGCTGCAGCACCGGCCGAACGGACCATCTGGCCACCCTTGCCCGGCTTCATCTCAACGTTGTGGATGACCGTACCGACGGGAATAGCGCGAAGCGGCAAGGCATTGCCCGACTTGATAGGAGCATCTTCACCGCTGATGATCTTGGCACCGGCACGCAGGCCTTTCGGTGCGAGGATGTAACGACGCTCACCGTCTGCGTACTTGATCAGCGCAATATGCGCGCTGCGATTCGGATCGTACTCGAGACGCTCTACTTCACCCGCAATACCGTCCTTATCGCGCTTGAAGTCGATGATCCGATAGCGCTGCTTGTGACCGCCACCCTGGTGACGAACCGTAATACGGCCGTTGTTGTTACGACCACCCTTCGACGTCTTCTTGTCGAGAAGCGGTGCGTACGGCTGGCCCTTATGCAGTCCCGGTGTCTTAACGGCGACAACGAAACGGCGACCTGCAGATGTCGGTTTGGCTTTATGCAGTGACATGATCTTCTAACCTTTATTCGCCGCCGAAGAACTCTTCAATAGAGCTCCCTTCAGCCAGCCTCACGTATGCTTTCTTCCAGTCATTGCGACGACCTTTCGTCTGCTGGAAGCGCTTGGTCTTGCCCTTGACGTTAACGACCTGGACGTTTTCGACCTTGACCTCGAAGAGCAACTCAACGGCCTGTTGAATTTCCTTCTTCGTGGCGTCGGTACGAACCTTCAGTACGACCTGGTTCTTCTCCGCTGCGAAATGCGCCTTTTCCGAAAGGTGCGGGCCGCGGATGACCGTCATCAATTTTTCCTGGTGCGCAGCCTGGCTCATGACAGACGCTCCTCAATAAGCTTCAGCGCCGGCAGCGTCACCAGCACCTTCTCGAAGCGAATCAAAACAACCGGGTCCATCGAGGCAACATCGCAAATGCCAACGTTCGGCAGGTTACGAGCGGCGAGAAATACCTTCTCGTCAAATGCTTCGTTCAGGATCAGCACATTGTCCAGATCCAGCTCTTTGAGCTTCGTGGCCAGCAGCTTGGTCTTCGGAGCTTCGAGTTCGAGCTCCTTAACGATAACCAGCCGGTCCTGGCGAACCAGCTCTGACAGCATCGAGCGCAATGCGGCCCGGTACATCTTCTTGTTGACCTTCTGGTCATGGTCACGCGGCTGCGCTGCGAAGGCACGACCACCACCAACCCAGATCGGGCTGCGGATCGTACCGGCGCGCGCACGGCCCGTGCCTTTCTGGCGCCAGGGCTTGGCGCCGCCACCGCGAACCGCGGCCCTGTTCTTCTGGGCCTTGGTGCCGGCACGGCTGCCTGCGAGGTAGGCCGTAACGACCTGGTGTACGAGAGCTTCGTTGTAGTCCGCGCCGAATGCAGCCTCTGCTACATCAACCGAACCCTTGTCCTGAAGTTTCAGTTTCATCGTCAGCGCCCTTATCTCTTGGCCTTGATCGCGGGGCGAACAATGACTTTGCCGCCTGCGTGACCCGGGACAGCGCCCTTGATTAAAAGAACATTGCGCTCGGCGTCTACACGTACAACTTCCAGGTTCTGTACGGTGCGGCGAACGTTGCCCATGTGACCAGACATCTTCTTGCCTTTGAATACGCGGCCGGGCGACTGGTTCTGACCGATTGAGCCAGGAGCGCGATGTGCCAGCGAGTTGCCGTGTGTTGCGTCCTGCATGCTGAAGTTATGGCGCTTTACGGTACCGGCGAAGCCTTTACCGATCGAGGTGCCAATCACGTCAACTTTCTGGCCTTCCTCGAAAACGTCGACCTTGAGCTCACCGCCAGTCTCGAACTCAGCCGTATCGGCATCATCCAGGCGGAACTCGGTAAATAGGTCGCCAGCTTCAACCTTTGCTGCAGCAAAGTGGCCGGCTGCAGGCTTACTCACGCGTGATGCTTTGCGGCTCCCGGCTGCAACTCGCAGCGCACGGTACCCATCAGTCTCCACGGTTTTCACCTGGGTGATACGGTTTGGTTGTGCCTCAATCACGGTCACCGGAATCGAAATTCCGTCGTCCGTGAAGACACGTGTCATGCCGCATTTGCGGCCAACAATACCCATCGTCATCTTCAAAACCTCTCACTGACTTCTTTTGGCCAGTGCAAATCTCTAATTTCAGTTCTCACCGCGGCCACTTCGATTGGCGACCGCTGAAGAAATAGGTACCAAATAGGTACCAGTTACCCTATTTCCGTTACTTCGTTACTCGTTCTTCGCCCTGCAATCGGAAATAGGGTAACTGGTACCTATTTCTTCCAGACACGCGAAAGGGCCAGCCATCACTGAGAGTCTTGCTCTCTATGCTCTGGGGCTGACCCTAAGCTCCGTACCGGTCATTCAGCCGGTGCGGCAGTTCCGGGATTTGCCGTGTCGCCCTCGATTTCCTGGCGACTGGTATTTTTTACCTGGTTCTGGCCGACTCCCGGTCCGGCCTGATCCAGCGAGCCCGCAATTATACGACTTAAGACCCTTATTACAAGCGGTTTTGAGCGTTTTTCACGGGTTTTTTTTACTTATTCTTAAGCTAATAAAATCAATCACTTACATGACCGCACGGCGGCCGCATTTGATTAGTTCAGCTTGATCTGCACGTCTACGCCAGCAGGAAGCTCAAGCTTCATGAGCGCGTCGACGGTTTTGTCGGTCGGATCCACGATATCCATGAGCCGCTTGTGGGTACGGATTTCGTACTGGTCACGAGCGTCCTTGTTGACGTGCGGCGAAATCAGGACCGTGAAGCGCTCCTTTTTCATCGGCAGCGGGATCGGGCCCTTGACCGTAGCGCCCGTGCGCTTGGCCGTATCGACAATTTCACGCGCTGAATTATCGATCAGACGATGATCGAAAGCCTTCAGGCGAATACGAATGTTTTGATTAGCGGTCATGTTTGTTCCTGGGAAAAAGCCAATTAGTTATAGGGACGGGTCTTGCCGCCCCGGACAATTAGTCATGGGGACGGAGCGTTAGCTCCGTCCCCACAAAATCACTCGATAATCTTCGCTACAACACCGGCGCCAACCGTACGGCCACCTTCACGAATAGCGAAGCGTAAACCGTCTTCCATGGCGATCGGGGCAATCAGGTCGACGACCATCTGTACGTTGTCGCCCGGCATCACCATCTCCGTGCCTTCCGGCAACTCAACAGCACC
>Ga0265303_10002139_pt1 | contig 12238 bp, 9 predicted proteins | sample Helome_2_FD_192494 | JGI IMG/M metagenome (GOLD analysis project Ga0265303, IMG submission 192494) | Marine sediment microbial communities from subtidal zone of North Sea - Hel_20160317 (Illumina Assembly) | ecosystem: Environmental > Aquatic > Marine > Subtidal zone > Sediment ...
GAAAGTGAATCCGGTGATTTTGTCATCAGGCGGCGTGACGGCCTTATCGCTTACCAGTTGGCTGTGGTCGTCGACGATCAAATCGAGGGCATAACGGAGGTCGTGCGCGGTATCGATCTGATGGGCTCAACACTGCGGCAGATATGGCTGCAGCGCCTGCTCAACTACCCGACACCGGACTATGTACACATACCCGTCGTCACGCATCCCAACGGCGATAAACTCAGCAAGTTGACGGGGGCTTCGGCCATTCCGACGAAGGGTAAGGCGCGCGCACTTACGGCGGCCCTCGCTGCGCTCCAACAGAAACCGCCGCTGAGCCTTGCGGATTGCCCCGTTGCCGACGTTTGGCAATGGGCGATCGAGAACTGGCAACTTTGCGCCTTGAAAGGACAAACGGCCGTGAGTACCGATTCCGCCGCGATGGCCACCGTCGAAAACTCTTTTTGGTAGCGAGCACGTCTTGACATTAACCCCTGACATGGCCTAGCTTCAACATTGCAACGGGGATACGCTCCCCCGCCCCCTGTTGCAAAATGCCTGAAGGTGAAATCACTCCACGGCGGGCCCCCTGCGCAAGCAGGGGGCCATTTTTTTGCCAAATTTTTATGCGCTTCACGAACCTGGCCAATTTCCGGCAATGACCCTAGAGAATACCGACACACGCGTTATTCAGAGCGCGTTCGAGCCGCCCCGATGGCTTCGCAACCGGCACGCACAGACGATTTTCGCCAGCCTGCCATGGGCTTGGCGTACCAGGCCCGAACTGCGGCGCGACAGCCTGGAACTTCCCGATGGCGACATCACGGCCGTCGACTGGCTCATTGATACCGATTCCATGCCGGATGCGGCACCGCTGCTGGTCATATTGCACGGGCTTGAAGGGTCCGCCGAATCGTCCTACGCGCGGATGGTCATGGAATTTGCGAGAGACAGGGGATGGCGTTCCTGCGTGCTGCATTTTCGCGACTGTGGCGACTACCGCAACCGCTTACCGCGCCGCTACCATGCCGGGGAAACCAATGATCTGCGCTTCTTTCTGAACCGACTTCAGAATGAACGGCAGACGTCGGGAAATCCGGGACCATTGCTGGCGGTCGGCTACTCCCTTGGCGGCAACGTTTTGCTCAAGTACCTCGGCGAATCCGGAACGGACACACCGCTGAGCGCAGCCACGGCGATCTCCGTGCCACTGGACTTGCATGAATGCGCTGATGCATTAGACGTTGGTTTTTCAAGGGTTTACAGAAGATACCTATTAAAACGCATGAAGTTTGCTGTGACGCAGAAGTTCGATCGCCACACGGCCGCGTTCGACTGGAACCGGGCCATGAGAGCACGGACCTTTGCTGAATTTGACGACGCTGTGACGGCACCGCTGCACGGATTTGCCGGCAAACAGGATTATTACGATCGTTGCAGCTCTGTGCATTATCTCAAGGGGATACAGAAACCCACGCTCATCATTAATGCGCTCGACGATCCATTCATGACTCAGCGGGTGATCCCTCCACCAGACCGATTATCCAGGCACGTAACCCTTGAAGTCGCTGAGTCCGGCGGTCACGTCGGTTTTATCGACGGCGGCCGTCCGTGGCGCCCGACATTCTACTTGCCAGAGCGCATACTCGGATTCCTGGAGCCCTACGCGGCCAGACCAGGCCTGTAAAAAAGGCCAGACTGCTGCGGCGGTCTGGCCTTCACAGGTTTTGTGAAGAGTGGGATTACGCCGCGTCAACTTCCTTCATGGATAGGCGCACACGGCCCTGCCGATCAACCTCCAGAACCTTGACCTGCACGACGTCGCCCTCAGCCAACTTGTCGCTGACCTTTTCGACACGTTCGTTCGATATCTGCGAGATATGTACAAGACCGTCTTTACCCGGAAGAATGGTCACGAACGCCCCGAAATCCATCAGGCGAGCAACCTTGCCCTCATAGATACGGCCAACCTCAACATCGGCTGTAATCAACTCGATACGACGGCGAGCTTCCTTGCCTGATGCGCCATCCACAGACGCGATTCGGATCGTGCCATCGTTGTCGATATCCACGGAAGCCCCCGTCTCTTCGGTAATGGCACGAATGACCGCACCGCCTTTACCAATGACATCGCGTATCTTGTCAGGATCGATCTTCATGGTCATGATCGTCGGCGCCCACTCAGACATCTGTTCACGAGGCTTGCTGATCACCTTGTTCATCTCGCCGAGGATGTGCAGACGCGCATCCCGGGCCTGGTCCAGCGCTTTGCTCATGATCTCACGCGTAATACCCTGAATCTTGATGTCCATTTGCAGTGCCGTGATACCGCCATCAGTCCCTGCAACCTTGAAGTCCATGTCGCCCAGGTGATCTTCATCCCCCAGGATATCGGTCAGAACGGCGAAGTCATCACCCTCTTTGACGAGGCCCATCGCTACACCGGCTACAGGCGCTTTGATCGGTACACCCGCATCCATGAGCGCGAGACTCGTACCACAGACCGAAGCCATCGAACTGGAACCGTTCGATTCGGTGATTTCCGAAACCACCCTGATTATGTACCCGAAATCATCCATGTTCGGCATAACCGCCTGAATACCGCGGCGTGCCAGCTTGCCGTGACCGATTTCACGTCGCTTTGGAGAGCCGACGAATCCGGTCTCGCCGACACAGAACGGCGGAAAGTTGTAGTGCAACATGAACGGTTCTTTGCGCTCACCTTCAATCGCGTCGATTATCTGCGCATCGCGTCCGGTGCCGAGCGTCGTAACGACGATTGCTTGTGTCTCGCCGCGCGTAAAGACAGCGGACCCGTGAGCGCGTGGCAATGCACCAACAGATACGTCAATCGGCCGGACCGTACTTTGATCACGGCCATCAATGCGTGGCTCGCCCTTGATGACCCGTTGACGAACGATCGTCTTCTCCAACTTCGACAACGCGCCCTTCACGTCGTCAGCCGACCAGCTGGCATCCTCATCGCCAGCAAGCGCCTCCACGGCCGCCGTCTTGGCTTCACCAACTGCTGCCTGACGATCCTGCTTGTCCGTAATGCGGTAGGCATCAGCCAGCCCCGACTCGGCTGCAGCGGCGACCGCTGCAGCGAGCGCTTCGTCTGCTTCCGGTGCCTGCCAGTCCCAGGAAGGCTTGCCAACCTCGGCGGCCAGCTCGTTGATCGCGGCAATAGCCGTTTGCATCTGCTCGTGGCCGAACATCACAGCGCCTAGCATGACTTCCTCGGACAGGCCAGAGGCTTCGGACTCAACCATGAGCACAGCATCTTCCGTGCCCGCGACGACCAGTTCGAGCTCCGAATCGGCAACGGCAGCTACGCCCGGATTGAGGATGTAGTCACCATCCTTGTAGCCAACCTTGGCAGCCGCAATCGGGCCGGCGAACGGCATGCCGGATATAGCGAGAGCAGCGGATGCACCAATGAGTGCAGGGATGTCGGGATCTACATCCGGGTTCAGGGACATCACCGTCGCGATGATCTGAACCTCGTTGGTGAAGCCTTTTGGAAACAACGGGCGAACCGGACGGTCAATGAGGCGGCAGGTCAGAATTTCCTTCTCGCCGGGGCGACCTTCACGCTTGAAGAAGCCACCCGGAATCTTGCCAGCGGCGTACGTCTTTTCCTGGTAATTAACCGTCAACGGGAAAAAATCTCTGCCCGGATCGGCGGCCTTTCTGCCAACTGCGGTGACCAAGACCATGGTTTCTGCCATATCGACGAGCACTGCACCGTCGGCCTGGCGGGCAATAGCACCCGTATCAATAGTTACTTTGTGTTCGCCATACTGGAACGTCTTTGTTGTCGATTTCACGATGAATACTCAAATAGAAAAAATGTAGGCAATACGCAGCTGTGGCCCGTCCCCGATAGGAACGACACATCGGCTACACATCGGCTTGTTATACGCTCGCTGAACTAGCGACGCAGACCGAGCCGGGAAATCAGCTCGCGGTAGCGGTCCTGGTCTTTGGCCTTGAGGTAATCAAGCAACTTGCGACGCTTGTTGACCATCTTAAGCAGACCCTGACGGCTGTGGTGATCTTTCTTGTGCTCACCGAAGTGTTCGGTGAGCTCGGCAATTCTTTTCGAAAGCAGTGCAACCTGAACCTCAGGGGAACCTGTATCGCCTTCACCTCTTGCGTATTCGGCAACAATGCCCTGCTTTGCTTCACTTGAAAGTGACATCTTCCAATTACTCCAATTAACTCTATATATAGCCCTTTTCGCAGCGCGGTATTCTAGCGTCTGTTTGGGCCCATTAACACCCCATAATCAAATATCTACGGGATTTTTCAGGGTGTGAGAAAAATCCTTCGCGGCGCCAATCGGCTATCACCAGCGAGCTCGCCCACACCCAAAAACAGCTGACCGGCGCCGTATACTCGCACCAGCCCCGTTCCGCTCTTTTCAGACACCGCGACGGCTTGTCCACCTCTGAAACGCATCGCGGCACTCGGATCCAGGCTGACCGCCGGGAAACCTGTTAGCGCCACGTCCGGTGGTAACAACTTTTGCCTCAGTGTCACTTGGCTGTCCTCAGCCAGAGATTCGATCGCCGCGAGATCGAGCATTTCCTCCGCTTGAAAGTGCGCCACGGATTCCCTATGCAAGCGGGACGTATGCGCCATAGTCCCCGCGCGCCGGGCCAGGTCTTCAACCAGGGTTCTTACGTAGGTCCCTTTGGAACAAGACACCCGGAACACCAGCCGTGATCCTGCCAGTTCCAGTAGACTGATCTCATGGATCGTGATCGGTCGCTGCTCTCGCTCGACGGTTTCTCCCTTCCTCGCGAGCTCGTAAAGCCGTTTGCCGTCTTTCTTCAACGCAGAATACATCGGCGGCACCTGCATGGACTCGCCAACAAACCCTTGCACGATGACATTCCAGTCGTCCGCTGACAGCGCGGGCAGCGGCGCGGTAGCGATTTCCTTGCCGTCGGCGTCTGCTGTATCGGTTGCCGTCCCCAGGCGTGCAGTTACCCGGTAGGTTTTGTCCGCATCCAGCAAATAGGCACACACTTTCGTCGCCTCGCCGAAACACAGCGGCAACATTCCCGTTGCGGCCGGATCGAGGCTACCGGTATGCCCCGCTTTCTTCGCATTCAACAGTCGTTTTACGGTCTGCAAAGCCCGGTTGGAAGTCATGCCCGGTGGCTTGTTCAACAACAAGAGTCCGTCGACAACCTCTTTCCGGCTTTTGGCGGCTTGCGGGCTCGCGGTCACCGCGACGCATCAGAGTTGAGTGCACCGGCGATCAAATCGGCAATTCGCTGGCCTTCAGCGGCACTGTCATCATGCTCGAACCGCAGCTCCGGTACGTGCCTTACTTTAATGGCCTGCCCCAATTTCGCCCGCAAGAAGCCCGTCGCTTTTTCCAGGCCACTCTGAACCGGCGCCGGATCCGCGTTCGGATCCAAGACGCTGAAATAGACCTCTGCCACACTTAAATCCCGAGACAGATTTACAGCTGAAAACGACACCCCTTCGAGCCGTGGATCCTTGGTCTCGAAGCGCAACAGCTCATTGAGTGTACGTAGCACCTGGTTGCCGAGGCGTTGATTCCGGGAAAACTCACGTGGCATGTCTGTGTACCGCCAACACTCAGTCGAGCGTCCGGGCGACCTCTATGCGTTCGAAGCACTCAATCTGATCGCCAACCTTGACGTCGTTATAATTCTTGACGCCGATGCCGCATTCCGTACCGGAGCGTACTTCATTTACGTCATCCTTGAAGCGACGCAACGATTCGAGCTCACCTTCATATATGACGACGTTATCGCGCAATACTCGAATAGGATTCGCGCGCTTCACGTATCCCTCGCTGACGATACAGCCTGCAACGTTGCCAAACTTCGGCGAGCGGAATACATCCTTGACCTCGGCCAGCCCTACAATCTGCTCGCGAACCTCTGGCGCCAGCAAACCGCTCAACGCCGCCCTGACATCGTCAATCGCTTCGTAGATGATGCTGTAGTAGCGAACGTCGACGCCAGACTCTTTGATAGCCGTTCGTGCAGCGGCATCTGCGCGAACATTGAAGCCAATGATCACGGCATGGGATGCTGCAGCGAGGTTCGCGTCAGTTTCCGTAATTCCGCCTACGCTCGAACTCAGAACGTCAACTCTCACCTCATCAGTCGACAGTTTGACTAACGCATCACGCAGTGCCTCTGCACTGCCGTGCACGTCCGACTTGATGATCACCGGCACACTTGCCGTATCGCCTTCCTGCATCTTGCTGAACATGTCCTCGAGTTTCGAGGCTTGCTGCTGTGCCAATTTGGCGTCGCGAGTCTTGCCCTGACGGAACTCGGCGACTTCGCGCGCTTTGCGTTCGTTCTTCACGACGATAAAGTCATCGCCAGCATTTGGCGTCTTGGAGAGACCCAGCACAACCGCCGGAGACGAGGGACCCGCTTCCTTGATCGAAGCCCCGGTCTCATCAAACATGTTGCGAATACGGCCGTATTCCTCACCCGCGATAAGCATATCGCCTTGTCGCAGGGTGCCGGTCTGCACCAACAAAGTGGCAACAGCGCCACGTCCTTTCTCAAGGCTTGATTCGATGACCAGCCCATGGGCCGGGCCCTCGGCGACAGCCTTAAGGTCCATGACTTCCGCCTGTAACAAAATCGAATCGAGTAACGCGTCAACGCCCTCGCCCGTGATCGCCGAGACATTGACGAAAATCTGATCCCCGCCCCAGTCTTCGGGTATGACCTCGTGTTGAGTCAGTTCGTTCTTGACTCTCTCGGGATCAGAATTATCCCTGTCAATTTTGTTGATGGCGACGACCAAAGGCACACCCGCAGCTTTTGAATGCTGGATAGCCTCGATGGTCTGAGGCATTACGCCGTCATCAGCGGCCACCACAAGCACAACGATGTCCGTGGCCTGTGCGCCGCGCGCGCGCATAGCCGTAAACGCCGCGTGGCCCGGTGTGTCCAGAAACGAGATTCGGCCCTTGTCTGTGTCCACGGAATACGCGCCGATGTGCTGCGTAATTCCACCGGCCTCGTGATCCGCCACTTTGGTGCGACGAATGTAATCGAGCAACGAGGTTTTACCGTGATCGACGTGGCCCATGATCGTAACAACGGGTGGCCTTGGCACCTCTTCGCCTGATATTTGTTCTTCATCGGCGAGCAACTTCTCGTCCATATCAGCGGAGTCGATCTGTTTTGCAATATGGCCCAATTCTTCAACAACCAGGGTCGCCGTATCCTGATCAATCACCTGGTTGATGGTTACCATCGCGCCCATGTTGAACAGGACTTTGACAACTTCATTGCCCTTGATCGCCATACGCTGTGCGAGCTCTGCGACCGAAATTCCTTCGGGTATTTCTACTTCGTGGACGACCGGCGCGGTTGGTCTCTCGAACCCGTGCTTCGAATCGCCACTGACAGATACAGGGCGTCGGCGCGTCGGAGTCTTACGTTTGCGCCGGCCACTTTTATCACCGGCAACATGTAGTTCCTTACGGCCATATCGTGTTTCGGCACGGTGAGGCTTGGGCTTCGCTTTCTCTTTGGTGCGGCGAGCACGGGCGTCGGCTTCAGCCTTCTCAAGCCGAGCTTTCTCTTCAGCGGCAGCGGCCGTCGCTTGCTCGGCCACTCGGCGAGCCTCTTCTTCGGCGCTTTCCTGTGCCTGCCTTTCCTTCTCGCGCTCTTCTTCTTCGCGTTTTGCCGCCTCTTCCCGTTCGTTCTTCAGGCGTTCTTGCTCACGGGCAGCAGCTTCGACGCGTTCTTCTTCCTCGCGCCGTACGCGATCGAGCTCCTCTTGCTCTTCCTGCGCCTGCTTCTCCAGCACGTCGCGTTTGATATAGGTGCGCTTGCGACGAACTTCGACGTTCACGGTGCGCGACCGTCCCTGACTTCCCGACAAGCGGAGCTCAGACTGCGATTTACGCTTCAGCGTGATCCTGCGTGGCGCAGCAGCCGTTGCCGGCGTGTCGTCCTGTCCGTGGGCCCGACGCAGGTGTGACAGCAATTCGAGCTTCGCATCGTCGCTGATAGTGTCATCAGAGCCACTTACCTTGATACCAGCCTCATCAAGCTGTGTCAGCAGCTTTTCGACCGGCACTTTCAGTACCTCGGCAAATTGTGTAACGGTCACTTCAGCCATACATTAACTCCGTACATATCCAGAGGCGGCTATGCCTGCTGTTCTTCCTCGAACCAATGCGCGCGCGCCTTCATGATCAGCGCTGCCGCGTCTTCCTCGTCCATCTCATTGATTTCGAGCAGGTCATCGGTCGCCAATTCCGCCAGGTCCTCACGCGTAACGACGCCCTTACTTGCCAGCAGAAAGGCAAATCCCTTATCCATGCCTTCGAGACTTAGCAGATCCTCGGCGGGCTCTGCTTCGTCGATTTTCTCTTCCTGCACAATTGCCTGTGTGAGCAGCACGTCACGAGCACGGCTGCGCAGCTCGTCCACGATGTCGTCATCAAACTCCTCGATCGCGACAAGCTCTGAGGCCGGAACGTAAGCCACTTCCTCGATTGTCGAAAAGCCTTCCTGAACCAGGATCAGAGAGACTTCCTCATCGACGTCGAGCTGTTTGGAAAACAACTCGATCAACTCACGCATCTCGGATTCGCTCTTCTCTTCGGCATCAGCCGCCGTCATGACATTGAGCTCCCAGCCGGTCAGCTCGCTGGCAAGACGAATATTTTGACCGCCGCGGCCGATGGCCTGTGACAACTTGTCTTCTTCAACGGCGATATCCATGCTGTGTTTGTCTTCGTCAACGACGATGGAGACGACCTCCGCGGGTGACATCGCATTGACGACGAACTGCGCCGAGTTGTCGTCCCAGAGAATAATGTCAACGCGTTCGCCGGCCAGCTCGTTCGAGACAGCCTGTACACGCGAACCACGCATACCAACGCAAGCGCCAACCGCATCGATACGATTGTCATTGCTTCTCACCGCAATCTTGGCGCGCAGGCCCGGATCACGCGCCGCACCCAGTATGTCGATCAGGCCCTGGCCAACTTCGGGTACCTCAATCTTGAACAACTCCACCAGGAACTGAGGTGATGTCCGCATCATGAACAATTGCGGACCACGGGGTTCGGAACGCACCTCCGTCAACAGTGCCTTTATTCGATCCTGCGGCCTTACCGGCTCACGTGGCACCATGTGTTCTCTCGGCACGAAGCCTTCAGCATTGCCACCGAGATCAATGTACACGCCATTACGGTCGACACGTTTGACCAGACCGGACAGCATTTCACCTTCGCGATCCTGATACTCCTCGACTACCTGTTCGCGTTCTGCTTCTCGCACCTTCTGCACGATGACCTGCTTGGCGGTCTGTGCCGCAATGCGGCCAAATTCGACCGACTCCATCGGTACCTCGACATAGCCACCCGGTTCCGCATTCTCGTCGATTTCCACCGCATCGATCATGCGTAACTCGCGATCCGGCACCTCCAGCTCCGTAGATTCGTCTTCAAAGACCAGCCAGCGCCGAAACGTGTCGTATTCGCCCGTCTCACGGTCGATCGCGACACGAACTTCAATGTCCTCGCCATGCTTTCTGCGGGTAGCCGACGCCAACGCAGCCTCGATAGCCTCGAATATGATGTCTTTCTCAACGCCTTTTTCATTCGAAACGGCGTCAACAACCATCAAGATCTCTTTGCTCATTACCTGAAACTCCAATAATCCCGGGCGCGATTATGCTCGGCCGGGAACCAGTCGGGCTGTATCGATTGCCGCCAACGCCAGGCCGTGCGACTCACCATCCACCTCAACCACAATTTTTTCCTCGTCCACCGACAATAATCTGCCGCGGAACCGTCTGCGTCCTTCCAACGGGAATCGTGTTTTCACTTTCACGATTTCACCGGTAAAGCGCTGAAAATGCTGCACTTTCGTCAGTTTCCTGTCCAGCCCGGGCGACGACACTTCCAGATCGTAATGCCCCGGCACCGGATCCTCGACGTCGAGGAGCGCACTTACGGCCCGGCTGACCTTTTCGCAATCGTCGAGCCCTATTCCTTCAGGCTTGTCGATAAATACGCGCACCAGGCCACTTTTTCCGCTCAGCCGAACCTCGAGGTCCGCCAATTCGTAGCCCAACCGCTCGACGGTCGGTTCGAGCAATGTCGCTAACTCATCTCCCGTCATTTCACACTTGCCTGTTCAAAATTTGTCTAACTATCTGTTTCTAAAACAAAAAAAGGGCCAATGGCCCAATCAATCCCAGCGCAATGTCGTTGTCATCAGACAACAAAAAACCCCTGAGCGGGGCCTGTGCCTACCAAGAATTTGGTAGCGAGGGGTCCTCAAGCAGCCTCTCGGCAGGCTTGTCACGCGGCCCCATTGGTGCGCTGGCGCGGGATTATACGGCAATCGGAGCTGCCCGTGCAATGCCGGAACCGAGCTGAATTTCCGTTCGAGAAAAGTGCTGTGACGGCGTTGGCAAGATGGCAAAATGCGCCTCCGAACTTTGCGAATGCCACAACGACGAGACAAGGCCATGCTCACTCTGAAAGACGAATCACTCCTCAGGACAAGAAACTTCATCAATGGCGAGTGGGTCGCCGGCGGTGCGGGTACGATCGACGTGACAAATCCCGCCAATGGGGAGATTGTGACAACGACCGCCAATGGTGATGCCGCCGATGCCGAGCGCGCCGTAGAGGCGGCCGCCGAGGCCTTCAAGACCTGGAGTCGCGTGCCGGCCAAACAGCGTGCCGTCCTTCTTCGGGACTGGTTCAATCTGTTGATGGAAAATACGGAGGACCTGGGCGCGATCATGACGGCTGAACAGGGCAAGCCGATGTTCGAGTCCGTCGGTGAGATCGGCTATGGCGCATCATTTATCGAGTACTACGCGGAGGAGTGCAAGCGTTTCAAGGGCGATACGATTCCGACAGTTTCCAACGACCGGCGCCTGCAGACCTACAAGCAGCCGGTCGGCGTCGTTGGCTGCATTACGCCATGGAACTTCCCGAATGCGATGATCGGTCGCAAGGCGGGCCCTGCGCTGGCCGCAGGCTGCACGATCGTCATCAAACCCGCCACGGAAACGCCACTTTCCGCTCTCGCGATGTGCGATCTCGCCGACAGGGCCGGAATTCCGAAAGGCGTTATCAACGTTGTCGCCGGTTCAAATTCAAGAGAGATAGGAAAGGTGCTGACGCAACACGAGAAGATCGGCAAGTTTACGTTTACCGGTTCTACGCCCGTCGGCAAGAGACTCATGGAACAGTGTTCCACCGGTGTCAAGAAAGTCTCCCTGGAACTCGGTGGCAATGCACCGTTCATCGTATTCGATGATGCGGACATAGATGCGGCGGTTACGGACTGCATGGCTACCAAGTTCCGTAACTGCGGCCAGACCTGCGTTTGCACGAATCGTATTTTTGTACAGGAAGGCGTTGCAGAGGAATTCACGGCAAAACTCAAGTCTGCAATCGAAGCGCTTCGAGTCGGTAACGGCTTTGATGACGATACAACGACAGGCCCCCTGGTAAATCAGGCTGCTGTGAACGACATGCAGGCATTCATGGAGGACGCGACATCCAAGGGCGCCAATGTTCTAACCGGGGGCGGCACTCATGATCTCGGCCACTGTTTCTTCGAGCCGACGCTTGTAACAGGAATTACCGAAGAAATGCGTGTTGCGAACGAGGAAATTTTTGGCCCCATCGCGACGCTTCAGACATTCATAACGGAGGATGAAGTCATCGAACGAGCGAATGACACTGAATACGGCCTCGCGGCGTACTACTTCACGCGCGATGTCGGACGCGTCATTCGTGTTGCCGAGCGGCTCGAGTATGGCATCGTCTGCTCAAACTCCGGGGTGTTCTCAACCGAAGTTGCACCATTTGGTGGCTGGAAACAATCGGGTATCGGTTCCGAGGGCGGCAAGGAAGGTATCGCCGAGTACTTTGAGACAAAATTCCATTCGATGGGCGGTATCGAGTAAACCCGCATCGGGGAACGGCGCAGCACACATGTATGACTACGTCATCATAGGTGGCGGAATTGTTGGCGTGTCGACCGCCTGGCAACTCCGGCAAAGACGTCCCGAAAGCACTGTCCTGCTGCTCGAGAAAGAGTCGCAACTTGCAGTCCACCAGACCGGCCATAACAGCGGCGTAATCCATGCAGGCGTCTACTACACCCCGGGTAGCCTGAAAGCAAAATTCTGCAAGGCAGGACTGGCGGCAACCGTCAATTTTTGTCGGGAAAATGACATTCCCTATGAACAG
>Ga0265303_10002140_pt1 | contig 12234 bp, 9 predicted proteins | sample Helome_2_FD_192494 | JGI IMG/M metagenome (GOLD analysis project Ga0265303, IMG submission 192494) | Marine sediment microbial communities from subtidal zone of North Sea - Hel_20160317 (Illumina Assembly) | ecosystem: Environmental > Aquatic > Marine > Subtidal zone > Sediment ...
CTAGGTGAATTTCAAATTAGTCATATATGTGCAGAAAATCCCACGACCTAGTGATGCGTCGATAAAGAAGCTGGTGCCGATGATTACGAAGGACTCTCTTTTCGCGGAGTCAGGTATCCGAGCACTGCGGCGACCAACAATAGCGCTGGCACATCACCAACCAGATGACCATGTTCGTTCTGATCACCAATGGCTTGCACTGCCATGATCAATGCATGAACAACGCTCGACCAGATAGTAAACGAAATTAGACTCCGGTGCTCTATCGGGTTCTTGGCAGCCATGATCAAAAAAACCCCGAGAACGGCGTATACACCTACGATCATTTGAAAGTAATAGACGCCTTCGCCGCCATGCCAGACCCAGCCCGACGGCCAGACAATGCTCAGTGGGTAGACAAGCAAGAAGATAACCCCGAATAGCCGAAGTGCTATTTTCAAGTAGCTTTCTTTCTTATCTGGATTCACGGGCCTGACTCCTCTTGGTCGGGCAATCGTCTGCGTCGAGTCGATTACAACCATCATCAACAAAGATAGACCAAAACAGGAAGCGCCGCCCTGGGTCGGTAGCGGCCATTCTACGTAAAGAGACCCAGGCGGCTGCGCACGGCCAATAGCAGCTGTTGAAGCGAATCGACCTAGTCATCCTTGTCAAGATATCCGTCTACGCCGTCAACCAGCTCGTTTAGCTCAATAAACGCCATATAGTCTCTTATTGACTTGCGAAAGATCGGTTCGCGCCGAACCAAGTCTTCAAACGTCGACGCTGCTTTTTCCCATTCCTGCATCTGGAAGTAGCATCGCCCCTGCCAGTAGGGAACCCAGGCCGAACCGGGATAGAGTAGCTGGGTCGTATCCAGGATATTGAGAGCTGTCTTGTAGTCTTCCTTGTCGTATGCGCGCTCCACATTCTTTTGCCACCCCCTTGAATTTTGCGATTTGGCCGAGGCTTCCCGCCTCATCCTGTAGTAAAGCAGAAAGGCGATTACAGCGAGGAGAGCCGCGATTAGCCAGAGTAGATTTTCAATCTTGCCAAGAATCTCGACCTGATTGTAGCGCTCTATAAGCGCCGGAAGCGCATTATCCAGCCTGGATTCAATCTCTGAAGGCATCAAGGCTCCGACGTTTTGGATGGCCGCTTTGGGTCAGTGGCAGTCGTTCGTTAGTTTATCATCTGGGTGGCTGCTTTCGGCCAGAAGCGGACACTTGGGCTAATTGGTGCACGGCCATTCGGATCGCTGAACACCGACACTTGAATCACTACTTGGGACTTCAGCCAAGGGATTTTCACCAAACCACGAGCCTTCTGATGCATAAGGATAAAAGTGGCCGTAAAAAAATCCGCGAAACAGATGCTCATTTTTGTCGCGTTCGATAAGGCTGGCATGCGCTGGCCTTTTCCGCGCAAAGTTCATGACATTTTCTGACGAATCCCAGAGCGTAAATGTCATCACCTCGACCAATGGCATCTCAACTAGAGCGATTCCCGCCAAAAATCCAGGAACTTGCAGGACATCGCTTACTGCTACTCGGGCTGTTTCTAGCCAAAATGTATGTGCTTTGTGCAGGCGCAATTCACCTCGTGAGATGGTGGCCCAAGGCCCTGTAGGAAGGGAAGCGCCGTCATACTTTTCGATTGGGTTTGCACCATGCCAGGTGCCGGATGTTCGTTTCGGTTTCAGGCGAACATGCCATACTTCCTGAGCATGATCTTGCCACTGTTGTGCAATCACTGACCCGTCAAGAAATGCGTCCACGGCCGCATCATCCTCCCATACACCGAGGAACGCCCAACGTCTGAAGTTGGGCTTTGCCAAGTCCCAACGGCTGAAACCATGAGGCAGTGATTTGAAATCCGGACCTATGCTCAACGGTTTCCAGAATTGCAAACCGTCAACACGATCTGGCTTTTTTTTCCTCTGACGGAAATAGCGCCTATTGAAATGAACAATGTGAAATGAGGCGATCAATTGCGCCGCTCCACTGAGCTTCGAATAATTTCGAGGTACCGATTAAGTATAGCTGAACGTTCGCACCTCAAATCTCGACGGCAGGCGACCGCTACGTGCCAGCAGCAGAAGTTGCAGCTTAAACCGGGTAATCGTCGCCTTTCGGCCAGAATCCGACACGCAAGCTGGCGAGTCCGAACAGCGGTCTACGATAGAAAGCAGTCTCTAGCTGCCTGGCCTCGTTCAATTGTGTATTACTAAAACAGGGCTACTTACTGTCCACCAGGAGCAGTGTCGAAGTTCCAAATATCTCGATGAATCTTCCATGTTTCGTTAGGCTGCCTCCGAAGTATCGTCATGTACTTGCCTTCAATGTGTGTGGATTCACTTCCGTCTTTCGGAGTCACCGTCCCCGCAAACACACCACGAGAATATGCGACATCATCGGAAACCACGACCTCTCGATTTTCGATGTCATAGCTAATTGTCACCTGCTCATCCAGCGCCAAGAATCGCTCGCGAATGTGCTCCTTACCTGCGACAGGGGGCTCATTCGGCGGCATCTGAATCCCGTCATCAGTCCATAATGCGAGATAAGCGTCGACATCGCCCGCCTCGACAATATTTGCGTAGGCCGGCCAAATAGCTTCAATAGCTGCTGCGTCCGCAGTGGTGTCGGCCTGTCCGACAGAGGGACCAAGCAAATTTAGAAACGCGAAAAGACCAGCAAGTACCCGAGCCCCTGACATCATATTAGTCTCCTTATGGTCATCTTGACGTCGACGTTGGATGTTCCATCTTAAGTATAGTCAAAGCGACCAACGTCGCTTATTTTGGCCTGGATGGTTGAAATCGCTCCGAACGAACTGAACGCGAATGTGCTTTGCCAATGTCCGCTTTGGGTTGTGACTTCAATCGGTCACGAGGGGGAAGGTTTTGGATAAAGAGTCGACCTCGAAGGTGACGCAAATTGTCTCGCTCTTTCGAAATAGTGGCGGAGCCAATCATTTCTGACGGAGTTTGAATGTCAGGAATAAATACAGGTGCCGTGGGTTTTACAAGTCGCGACCGGTTGAAGAATGGCCCTGTTGCCGTTTGGCGACGGATCAAATCGCTTGTCACACAGTGACGCCAAACAGAGACACAAGGTGACGCGCAAAAACGCGTTGCCCGCCAAATGCATCGTCATCGACCCGATTTGACCGAATTCACAGAAATGCTAATTCGTTGCTCAATGTCTGCCCCGTAAACAACTCGAAAAAACCATAGCTTACGCGGGGTCTGGGTGCGGTTCACACGCTGTGGCGATAACTGGCTCACGTATGACGTACGTCACAAAAACGTGATGATTTTGCCAATTATGTCGCAACTCGAACTGGCGGCGTGAAGGTGTCTATAGGTTCGCGGCAAGACCAAATGGCGGCGTGACGAAGAAGAAAACAGGCCAATGATTTTCGTCACTGCCTGCGACACCGATGACCTGATGACAGGTTGATCTGGCACAAAAGAGGGAGAGCCACCGCAGATGGACACCTTACGAATCACGACATGCGCCTTGCTTGGCGCGCTCGCTCTCACGGGTTGTGTGCAGCAGGAAGAGGCACAAACCGATATTCCAAATGGAGGCGGCACGCCTCCGGGTGCGTTGACGATTACGCCGCCGGCAGATATGCAGCAAGAGGCGACTGCTGCGATGTCGATGATCGATGTCGGCCAGGCAAGCGCAACGGGCGGCGACGGTGCCTACGTATTCAGTAATGATGCACCCGCTACCGGCTTCCCGCTGGGCGCGGCCATGGTGAACTGGATCGTGACCGACGGAACTGGCGCGCAGGATACCGCCATGCAATCCGTCATGGTGTCCGATACCACGGCGCCTGTGATAACCGCGCCGCCGGATATTCAGACCATGTCGACCGGCGCGACCACCATGGTCAATATAGGCACGGCGACAGCCAGCGACCTGGTCGATCCGACCCCGTTAATGTCGAACGACAGCCCGGCGAACGGATTTCCGCTGGGGACGACAGGCGTTACGTGGACGGCGACTGATGCCAGCGGCAACGTCTCGACCGCGATGCAGATGATCACTATTACGGCGGCAAACCCCGGTGTGCTCGCACTGACAGCGCCAGGCCCGATCACGATGGAAGGTACGGGGCCGACGACGTCTGTGCTGCTTGGCGCTGCAATGGCATCGGGTGGAGTTCCGCCGATTACGATTACCAACGACGCGCCGGCCGGCGGATTCCCGCTTGGCGCTACAACAGTGACCTGGACGGCCGTCGATGCCGATATGACGTCCGCCACGGCAACGCAGGTAGTCACGATTACAGATACGACGGCGCCGTCCATTACGGCGCCGGCTGATGTTTCCGCCGCTCAGGACGCAGGCGGCGGCAATACGACGGTCAACCTCGGTACGCCGACATTCAGCGACCTCGTCGATCCCGCTCCCGCGGTAAGTAACAATGCGCCGGCAAACGGTTTTCCGGTCGGTGATTCGACGGTCGTCTGGACCGCAACGGACGCCAGCGGAAATGCGGCATCCGACACGCAAACCGTCACGATCAACGCGACGTTCGCCGTGACCGCTCCTGCTGCAATAACGATGGAAGCGACCGGGCCGACGACCGACGTGACTCTCGGGAATGCGACGGCAAACGGGGGCGTTGCGCCCGTTACGATTTCAAACGACGCGCCGGCCGGCGGCTTTCCGCTTGGCGATACGACAGTAACGTGGACGGCAGTCGATGCGACAATGGCATCGGTTACTGCGACGCAGATAATTACGATCACCGATACGACGGCGCCATCGATCAATGCGCCCGCAGACGTATCCGCCGATCAGGATGCCGGCGGTGGCAATGTAACCGTGATCCTCGGTACGCCGACGTTCAGTGACCTCGTCGATCCGAATCCGTCCATAAGCAACAACGCGCCGGCCGGAGGATTCCCGCTGGGTATTACGACTGTTGTCTGGACTGCGACCGACGCGAGCGGTAACAGCGCAACCGATACCCAACTCGTCACGATCAATGCGTTCTCGGCTGAGCTTTGCTCGGACATGGTTCCCGAGTTCGTTAATACGATCTATCCATTGATGGACAGCACCAATCCGCTGCTTTGCAGTGGCTGTCACACGGGTCCGGCGCCATTGGCAACGGCGAACGGCTGGGGCTTCCCGACGGAGCCACCCGACGCCGATGATTTCGATTTGTTCCGCACGATCGCTGCGATCGACGGCGGAGGTCAGTCTCTGATTATCGCCAAGTCGACCGGTGGTCTCGGCCACGTCGGCGGAGACAGGTGGCCGAATCGCCCGAACGACCCCGACTTTGACCTGTTCGAGGATTTCGTCAATCGCGCGGCCGTGTGCCAGGCGGATCCGCCGGTCAGTACGGCCACGATCGACCTCGGTACCGGCTACGAGCAGCTGCACAAGGTCGTAGCGGCGCTGGGATCGCGTACGCCAACCGTCGACGAAATCAACACCGTCAACGCGGCGAACAACGATCAGCAGGCCATCGATGCGGCACTGGACGCGATCATGGACGGTCTGATGAACGAAGACGCGTTCTACACTCGCGTTGCCGAGATGTACAACGATCTGCTGCTGACCGACCGGGACGCGAACGATCGCGGTAGTGTCGACAATAACTTCGACCTTGATGCCTTCGCCAATCGCGATTACTACGAGGATAACTTCAGCGATGATTTGCAGCGCGACCTGCGCGAGGACGCGAACTATGGTTTTGCCAAGGCGCCGCTCGAACTCGTCAAATACGTCGTCAGCAACAATCGACCGTTCAGCGAAATTGTTTCGGCCGACTATACGATGGTCAATCCTTACTCGGCCGTCATTTATGGCGTGGATGCCGGTGATCCGAGCTTCCCGTTCAGTTCCGACAACAATCGCGCTAATCACGATCGGGACGACTTCCGACCGGTAAACGACATCCGTCAATCGGACAGCACGCTCGTTCCGGCCGCCGGTATCATGGGTACGCACGCCTTCCTGGCTCGTTACCCGTCGACGAATACGAATGTCAACCGGGCTCGAGCGCGCTACACGTTCGACTACTTCCTCGGTATTGACATAGAGAGCCTCGCGTCACGTGACGGGCTGGATCTGGACAACGTTATTGGCAGTGTGCCCACGTACGAGGATCCGCAGTGCACCGTTTGCCACGAAACGATGGATCCGATCGCGGGTCTGTTTACCAACCGCGACAACTTCGGTGAGTATGACCGCGGCAATACGTTCCAGCACAACCGAACGCTCAACGGCGTGCCGCGAATGGTGCCGGCCGGATATACGCTCAACCCTGCAGACGAACTGCCAAGCTCGGAGGAAGACACCGCGCTGCAGTGGCTGGGCGGCCGTATAGCAGCAGACGATCGGTTCGCGGAGCGTACGGTACGCACGGTCTTCAAGGGCCTGACAGGCATCGAGGCGACGACGGCGTCAACGACCGCGTTCATCAACGATACGAAAAATCGTTTCGTCGCGGCTAACTTCGACTTCAAGCGGCTTGTCAAAGACGTTGTCGGTAGCGACTACTTCCTCGCACGCAATCTGGCCATTGGGGAGGATGCGAACGCCTATGCAGACGTCGGCGCCGCTCGACTGATCACGGCCGAAGAACTCGACCGCAAGATTACCCAGGTCACAGGTGGTAACTATCAGTGGCGCGGTCCGAATTCGAACAGCGGCCTGCGTGGCAGACACTATCTGTTGTACGGCGGAATCGACTCCGACGAGGTCCTGACGCGAACGACGGATCCGACCGCGCTGATCGACGGTATCCAGGAACGCATCTCGAACCAGGTGGCCTGTCAGCGCGTGGCGGCAGATCTGTATGACAACAACGGCACCTTGTTCCCGTTCGTCGACGAGACGGACATTCCGGACGGCGGTGCGGGCGAGGCTGCAATCCGGCAGAACATACAGTTCCTGCACCGGCACATCCTGGGCGAGGATTTCGCGCTCAATGATCCGGAGATCGACAACACGTATCAGTTGTTCCTCGACGTTCGCGCCGAGGGTGAGACCAACATACAGAGCCAGTGCCGCGGCGGCGGTAGCAGCTCAGATACTAACGGGACTGTCATTCCCTGGATGGCAGTCGTTACCTACTTGCTTGCCGACTACCGGTTCTTGTACGAGTAGGCGTGGGAGATCATCGAATGAAACGACGTGACTTTATGCGAATGACAGCAACGGCCGGCGGCCTGCTGGCGGTTGGTGGCACCCGGCTCGCGCTTGCACAGCAGGCGTTCAGCGGTCCGTACTGGCTATTCATCGAGGCCAGTGGCGGCTGGGACCCGACCAGCTTCTGCGACCCGAAAGGTTTCGGGCTGGGCGTTAACGGCGATATCAATAACTACGATCAGAACGACATCGGTCAGATCGGCAACATCCGCTATGCGCCGCCGCCCGACTCTTTTGTCAACGATACGGGCCTGTTCAAGAATCAGGACTTCTTCGAAGCGCATTATCAGCGCCTGGTCGTAGTCAACGGTATCAACCACGGAACGAATTCCCACTCGGTCGGGCGTACCGCCAGCTGGACAGGCTCACGCGCGAGAAACTACCCGAGTCTCGGCGCACTGATTGCGTCGGAGGAAGCAGGGGATCTGTCGATGCCCATGGTGGCAAACAGGAGTTCTGAAAGCAGCAAGACCAACGGCCTGGTACCTCGCACCATCGTAAGAGGCGGCGATCTCAATGCGATCCGTGAAATCGCGTTTCCGAACCGGACCAACGTAGGTCAGACCAACCAGTATCACTCAGACAACGTACGTGGCTTGATTGAATCTGCCAGCTTTGGTCGACGTCAACGGCTGCTTGGCGAACAGCGACTGCTAAGGGTACAAAGCGCACTCGCAGGGCACGATGCGTCCCGCAATCGCGATGTCGCGTCGCTTGCGGATTTCGTCAACAACCTGAACAATACTTCGTCGCCGAATTCCTACGTCGATTCGCGCAGTAATGCGCGTCGAATGTTCGAACAGGCGCAAACGGCGTTCGCCGCATTCGAAGCAGGCGCAGCCGGGACCGCGCAAATCGACATGGGCGGTTTCGATACGCATGATGATCACGATGCGCGGCACTACCCGCGCCTCATGGATTACCTCGCCGCGGTTGACAACATCATCGATGACGCAATGGCGCGTGGTATCGGCAACAACCTGATCATCGTCATGGGTTCGGACTTCGGTCGTACCAATAAGTACAACGACGATAACGGCAAGGATCACTGGTCGCACACGAGCATGATGGTCTGGGGTGCGCCCGCGCACCTCCAGGGCGATCGCGTAGTCGGTGCAACTGACGATCTGCAGCGGTCGATGATGGTCAACCCGAACACGCTGGCGCTGGACAGCAACGGCGTGGAATTATCGCCGGAGTACATGCATCAGGCGTTGCGATCACTGGCTGGTATCGACATGAACCCGGGCGTCTCGGGCGCGTTCCCGTTCGCCGAGCAGGTGCTGCCGATATTTGTCTAGTCGGCCGGCGCGGCCGCAGAGGTCAATTGCGGATGTACAGTTGATCCGTGCCGCTGCGATAGCAAAAATAGATGTCGTCACCGCCGTCTCCATTGACGTCGACAATCTCTATATCGAAAGCGCTGCCGCTCGGTGCGGTTGAGAACGGGCTGTCCGTGGCGGGCCCGAAGGTCCCGCTGCCGTCGTTAATCCATACGTCGATAGAGCCGCCCTGGCCAATCGTAGAGCGTGGCGACAGCACATCCGGGTCTCCATCGGCATCGATATCGAAGAAGCGGATCGTAAAGCTGTTGCTTCGATTGTCGACACTAGCGAGATTGCTGGCCGTTGCGTCAGTGAAGACGCCGGTACCGTCGTTCAACAGTAATTGATTCGCTATAGGTCTGCCCGAGGTGAAATTGACGTTGCCGAGAATGACGTCGAGGTCACCGTCACCGTCGACGTCCGCAGCATCCGCTTCCCGGGTTTCACCATCATTGCCGGGCAGTCGTACAGTCGTCTCATCACTGAAGAATCCACTGCCATCATTGATGAACAGCCGGTTGTCCTGCTCGTTTGCGACGAACAGGTCCGGATCGCCATCGCCTTCCACATCCAACAACAGCAGGTCCTGCGTGGTGCCAATGCCGATCGGACGATTTGCCGTGTCATCGACGAAAAGGCCGCTTACCTGCTGAAGCAGCACAATGTTCTGACCGTTGTTACCGAGCAGGATGTCTGGACGTGTGTCGCCATCAAGGTCAAGAACCTCCGCTGCATTGGCCACGCTGTTTACCGGGATCGCGCCGGGCACCACTGTGAAAAAACCCGCACCGTCATTGGCCAGCAACGAATGCACTGCGTCATCTTCGTGAACCGTAAGCATGTCCAGGTCCGTATCGCCGTCAAAATCGGCGAGCTGGACGTCTTCGTTGTCGCCAGAGCCACCGTTGACCGCTCCGACAGACAGTGTGAAGACTCCGACTCCGTTGTTGAGCAGCACGATGTTTGTATCGAATTCTTGCGCAAGGACGAGGTCCGCATCGCCGTCTCCATCGACGTCGCCGTGGTCGGCGTCCATGCACAGTCCGCCAAGCAGTCCGACCGGAAGGTTCGTCATGCTCACATCGCTAAAATCAGCTGCAGGCGTGGGCTGGGCTATGCCCGCAGTTGAGCCACCACCGGAGCTGCCATCACATCCGGAAATCACGATGGTGCAGACGAGAACCGGGAACAGTACAGGTCTTATCGACATAGAGAGTCAGAGGCGTGCATTTGGGTGAAGTTCCATTGTAACAAGATGCGACGGGGCAACTAATCCCGACAGGCGGTTGTTTTTCGGCGATCAATGGTGACGATGCGACGAACGGTACCTTTGGCCCGACGCGAGACATTCACAGCACGAAAACAGAGGACTAGGATGACATCGTGTAACGGAGTTAGGGATGCACGATTATGTCAACAGCGAAGACAGCGCCACGCAAAGCGCCCACCCAACCGGCCAAGGCCGGTGTGACCGTGAAAAGCGGGCCAGTAACAGAAAAGCCGGTACTCGAGAAGATCGAAGTAACGTCGCTGCAACTCGATGAGTCCTACGACGCCGACTGCGATCCTTACAACTGCACCGGGCAGCACCTCGTGGACGCGGCAAAACTCAAGAACGGCGAATAGCAGTACTGCACTAGGCGGCTTGCGTTTCTTCTATGTATTTCATGACGAGTTCGCGCAGCGCCGTCAGCGGCAATGACCCGTTTTTCAGAACCACATCGTGGAACTCGCGAATGTCGAACTTGTCGCCCAGTGCTTCCTGGGCCTCTTCGCGCAGGCGCAGCAGTTCCATCATGCCGACCTTGTATGCTGTCGCCTGCCCGGGCATAACGATGTAGCGCTCGATCTCGGCGACGACGTCGGATTCAGCCATGCCGGTGTTGGCCAGCATGTAGTCGATAGCCTCTTCGCGCGTCCAGCGCTTGGCATGAATGCCGGTGTCGACGACCAGCCGCACAGCCCGGAACAACTCGGCCTGCAGGCGTCCGAGGTTGTCGTAGGGGTCAGTTTGAAAACCCATCTCCCATGCCAGCCGTTCCGCGTATAGTCCCCAGCCTTCACTGTAGGATGTAAATCCCGATTCCTTTCTGAACTCCGGAATACCCTGAAGCTCTTTCTGAATTGCGATCTGGAAGTGATGCCCGGGAACGCCCTCGTGATACGCGAGCGTCCGCATGCCGTATTTCGGCGTAGCCTTGATGTCGTACAGATTTGCATAAAACGTTCCGGGTCGGCTGCCATCGCGTGAAGGTCCATTGTAGTAAGCACCGGCAGAGGTCTGCTCGCTGAACTCCGGCACTCGTTTTACGACGATGTCCGCTTTTGGTGTGATGTTGAACGCGCTGGCAATCCCCTCCTCGATTTCGTCAATAATGGTGGCGTAGTCTTCGAGTATTTGTGCCCGCCCTTCGTCCGTATCGGGGTAATAGAAGCGCTCTTCCGTTGCGAGCTGATCGAATAACGCCTTGACGCCGAGGGCAGGATCGTAGCCTTCGGCCGTGAATATCTCGAGCATCTCGGATTGAATGCGCTGCACTTCAGCGAGGCCGATGGCGTGAATCTCATCGGCTGTCATCTCGGTCGTCGTATTGTTACGCAATTCGTAGTTGTAATAGTCCTTGCCCTCGGGGAGCTTCCATGCGCCCGCGTCATCGTTGGACTTGGCGCGCAAATCAGTAAAGTAGTCGATGTAGTTTTGGTAAGCGGGATAGACGTCGTTCTCGATCTCCATTTTCGCGGATGCCAGAAAAATATCTCGCTCGGATGCGCTGATTTCTTCGGCCTCATCCAGCTTGCTCTTGAACGAAACATACAGGACGTTTTCTTCGGCCGGCTGGTCGACGAATTCCTGCATGATGTCGACGGACTTGTCGATCACAAATGTCGGTGGAACGATTCCCCGCTCTTCGCGAATCAGCAGGCCTTCCATATTCTGCTCCATCTTGGTATCGATTTTCGACAACCGGCTGATGTAATGCTCCGCGTCTTCGGCGGAGTTGACCTGATGGAATGTATCCATGAAGCGCGGAATCTGGTTTTGTAGACCGAAAAGCTGATTGACAGGATAGTTGTGATAACGGAAGCGCTGGTCGGCCTCGGGATTGCCCAGCAGCTCCTGCAACACTTTGACCGAGAGCATCTCGGACTCTGTCAGCTCGTCCTCGTCGTACTCGGCCATCGTGTCCATGATTCCATACAGGAACTCGAAGTCTCTGTCCGCAGCCGCCTCGGAATCGTCGTTCCATTCGGCATTGTGCCCACGGATCCCGAGCTGTTCGAGAATGCCGAGTGCGGTCAGGGTCTCGGGCTTGTCCCAGATGAACTGAATGAAGGCGCGATTGAAGAAATTGTTGATATAGAACGGTTTCGCATACCACTCATGCGCCGCAAAGGAACCGGCCAGTACGAGCACGACTGCAAAAGTCAGTCCCGTGTATTTGAAGAATTTCCTGATCTTGCCAGCCATACCTGCTTCCCCCTCGTCTTTTGTTCAGAATACCACCGCGGCGCCCGACTCTGATACCCTCCACAAATGAAACCACTTATCGCAACTATTGTGCTTTTTGCGGCGCTCTTGGCCGCGTGCGTCTCGCATGACGGTACCTACTCCCCTGGCTGCATTGCTTATGCAGGCAGCAAGATCACGTTGTCGGAGGGCGAGTTCGTCTGGGAGAAATTTACGGATGAAGTCGTGGTCAATGACGCAGGCGAGACCGTCGACCGGTTTCCCGGCTATCCGCTGC
>Ga0265303_10002142_pt1 | contig 12220 bp, 10 predicted proteins | sample Helome_2_FD_192494 | JGI IMG/M metagenome (GOLD analysis project Ga0265303, IMG submission 192494) | Marine sediment microbial communities from subtidal zone of North Sea - Hel_20160317 (Illumina Assembly) | ecosystem: Environmental > Aquatic > Marine > Subtidal zone > Sediment ...
AGCCGGGGCTGATTCCGTGCTCCAAACCGCTTTTACCATGGCCGACGGCGTGGAATATGTTCGTGCGGCCCTGGATGCCGGACTGGACATCGATGCCTTTGCACCGCGGTTGTCTTTCTTTTTCGGAATCGGGATGAACTTTTTCATGGACATTGCCATGTTACGGGCTGCGCGATTCTTGTGGCATAAATTGATGAGTCAGTTTAATCCCAAAAATCCGCGATCAAGTGTTTTGCGCACTCATTGCCAGACATCCGGGTGGAGCCTGACCGCACAGGACCCTTATAACAACATCATTCGGACTACCCTGGAGTGTTTGACCTCCGCCCTGGGCGGAACCCAGTCCTTGCACACCAACTCGTTTGACGAAGCAGTGGGATTACCGACGGATTTTTCCGCCCGCATTGCCAGAAACACCCAGATTATTGTTCAAGAGGAGTCACAGATCTGTAATATCGTTGATCCCCTGGGGGGCTCATATTATCTGGAAGCGCTGACCGATGGGATTGTGCGTGAGGCCGGCAAGATTATTGCTGAAGTAGAAGAGATGGGCGGTATGGCCAAGGCCATCGAAGCCGGCATGCCCAAATTGCGTATCGAAGAATCGGCGGCCCGGCGGCAGGCCCGGATCGACCAGGGCAAAGATGTCATTGTCGGGGTAAATAAATATAAGATTGATGAAGATGTCGACCTGGATATACTGGAAGTTCCGGCCAGCGTGCGCGATGAGCAAATTGCAAGACTTAAGGAGTTAAGAGCTTCCCGCGATAACGAAGCCGTACAAAAATCTCTCGAAGCCCTGACCAGGGCGACCGCATCCGACGATAACCTGCTGGGGTTGTGTATCGAAGCCGTCAGACTCAGGGCAACGGTGGGCGAAATTTCCGATGCCCTCGAAAAGGAGTTCGGGCGCTATGTGGCCACCACCCAGTGCATTTCCGGGGTGTATGCCGCCGAGTACGGCAAAGATGAAGTCATTGACGCCTTGCAAGAGAGAACCGAACAGTTCCAGAAAAAAGAGGGGCGGCGGCCCAGAATACTGGTGACAAAAATGGGACAGGACGGTCATGATCGTGGAATCAAGGTCATCGCCACCGGCTTTGCGGATCTTGGATTTGATGTCGATATCAGTCCCTTGTTTCAAACACCCGCAGAAGTTGCCAAGATGGCGGTGGAAAACGATGTGCATGTCGTTGGCGTTTCCAGCCAGGTTGCAGCCCATAAAACCCTGGTCCCCCAGTTGGTCAAGGCACTGAAATCCGAGGGTGGGGGAGATATCCGGGTGGTCGTCGGCGGCATCATTCCGCCGGCCGATTACGATTTTCTCTACGATGCAGGGGCCGCAGGGGTATTTGGCCCCGGAACACCGGTTACCGAATCAGCCAACCAGGTGTTGAATGCCTTGGGAAAGACTTAGCCGTCGGCTAAGCGGTTTATTAGTCAAATAACCCCTGTTAAATTCGCTTTGCTCCTCTTCTCCGAAGAATTTAACTGGGCAAATTGATTGGTTGAATAGGTTTAGAGGATTTCAGTCTTTTTGACTAACCGACCCCTCAAAATAAACTCAATCAACTTAATCAACTCAATACACCTTTTCCCTTGACAAAAATTGGCTTGTATAGGAACTTATAAGTTTGATTTTTATACCGTTCTGACAGATTATTCGCCTCCCGGGTTGTCCTGATTTGCCTGGGAAATATTCAGATGTTTGGTTTCCGTTCAGGCGTGACAAATCTGCCGGGAGATTTTCCAGAAGAAAGGAATCGGATAATGGGAATCGTGGAAGATAAAATTAATGACCTGAAAGCCCGAGAAGCAAAAGTGCTTGAAATGGGCGGGCAAAAAGCGGTTGCCGCCCAGCGCGAAAAGGGTAAATTAACCGCCCGCGAGCGCCTGGATCTTTTGTTTGATAAAGGCACATTCCGCGAAATTGATATGTTTGTCAGCCACCGCTGCGTTAATTTCGGAATGGAAAACGTCGACATACCAGCTGACGGCGTTATAACGGGCCATGGTCTGGTGGGAGGGCGACCGGTGTTTGCCTTTTCCCAGGATTTTACCGCCCGGGCCGGCAGCCTCGGTGAAATGCACTCCAAAAAGATCTGTAAAGTAATGGATCTGGCCCTGAAAGCGGGAACACCTTTTGTGGGAATCAACGATTCCGGCGGTGCCAGGATACAGGAAGGTGTGGATGCATTGTCCGGATACGGTCAGATATTTTTCCGCAATTCGGCGGCCTCGGGTGTAATCCCGCAGATTTCGGCCATCATGGGGCCCACCGCCGGTGGCGCCGTCTACTCGCCGGCGATGACCGACTATGTATTCATGGTAAAGAACAGCAGCTACATGTTCATCACCGGACCCGACGTGATCAAATCCGTCACCGGTGAGGAAATTAGCTTCGAAGAGCTGGGGGGCGCCAAAACCCACAACGAAAAAAGCGGGGTTGCCCATTTTGCCTGCGAAAGCGATGAAGATGCCATCGACCGCATCAAACGCCTGTTATCCTATTTGCCTTCCAATAACATGGAAGATCCGCCTTATGTGGATACCGGCGATGATCGCAACCGTAAGGACGAATCTCTGAATACGGTCATTCCCGACAATCCGAATAAATCTTACAACATGAAAGACATTATTCGTTCCATTGTCGACAACAGCGAGTTTTTTGAGCCCCATCAGTATTTTGCCCGCAATATCATCATATGCCTGGCCCGGTTAAACGGCAGAACCATCGGTATCATTGCCAATCAACCCAATGTGCTGGCCGGTTGCCTTGACATCAACGCTTCGGACAAGGCCACCCGTTTTATCCGGTTCTGCGACTCTTTCAACATTCCGCTGCTGACGATTGCCGATGTCCCCGGCTATCTGCCCGGCAGCCAACAGGAGTGGGGCGGTATTATCCGGCACGGGGCCAAGCTTTTGTGGTGCTATTCTGAGGCAACGGTACCCAAATTGTTGCTGGTACCCCGCAAAGATTATGGCGGTTCTTATCTGGCAATGTGTTCAAAGGATCTCGGCGCTGATATGGCATTTGCCTGGCCGACGGCTGAAATTGCGGTTATGGGGGCAGCCGGCGCGGCCAACATCATCCATCGCAAAGAGATAAAAGAAGCATCGGATTCGGATGCCAAACGTCAGGAGAAGATCGTTGAGTACAACGACCTTTTTTCCAATCCGTATATAGCTGCCAGCCGGGGTTACATTGACGCCGTCATTTTGCCGAGTGAAACCCGGCCGCGTCTGATCGATGCGCTTGAGGCCCTATGCACCAAACGGGAAACCCGACCCCCGAAGAAGCACGGCAATATTCCGATGTAAATCATAAAATCCGAAAAACGCCTAATCTTATAAAATTGGCCGAAATCCGAAACAAATTCTAAATTCGAATTCCAAATTTTCAAAACTTGGAGGTTAAATCTGATCCAAATCTAATAAATGAGAACCAGTTTTCGTTTTGAATTTTTGTCATTTAATATTTGGATTTGTTTCGGATTTCGAAATTCGGATTTCGATGTTTTTGCTGCAAATAGATGAAGATGCAAAAGATAATTATACAAGGATGATCAAATGACTGACGATAAAAAAGTTACCGCTGCCATCACCGCCGTCATGAGTTATATCCAGGATGAAGAAGCAGTCAGCATGCAGGCGGCCATGTCGGCCATGCCTCAGACACCGGCTGCTTCTGCAGCAATTGCGGCGAACATTATCAAACCATGGGGAATGAGTGGCAGACAGGCGCAGATGCAGATGCGCAACCTGATGCAAATGAGAACTTTCCAACGCAATAGGATTAACTAGAAGCTATCTCAAAAACAGGATTTTGGTTCAAGCACCAAACACCAATATTTCACAGGAGAACATAACAATGAGTGACCAAATTGAAGTCAAAATGACCACAATGAATTATGACAAGGACCGGCCGGCGGCGGAAAATCCTGTTAAAATCGAGGATCTCAGCCTGCGCGACGGCCACCAATCTCTTTTTGCCACCCGCGGCAGAACCGAGGACATGATTCCGGTGGCTGAAATGATGGACGAAGTCGGCTTCTGGGCAATGGAAGTCTGGGGTGGTGCGACCTTTGATACCATGCACCGCTTTTTAAACGAAGACCCCTGGGAGCGAATTCGGACGTTAAAGCGCTACATTAAAAAGACCCCTTTCTCAATGCTGCTCAGGGCACAAAATCTGGTGGGATACCGGAACTACGCCGATGATGTCGCCAAGGCCTTTGTCGACCGGGCGGCCGCTAACGGGATGGATATTTTCAGAACCTTTGATGCCCTCAATGACTACCGCAATTTTGAAACGGTAGTTCCGGTCATCAAGGAGTGCGGCAAGCACTTTCAGGGCAGCATCTGTTATACCATGACCGAACCGCGGATGGGCGGAGAGGTTTATAACATCGACTATTATGTCAACAAGGCCAAAGACCTCGAGGCCATGGGCGCCGACAGCATCTGCCTCAAGGATATGGCCGGGCTGATAGCGCCCTATGACGCTTATGCGATTGTCAAGGCCCTGAAGGAGACGGTCAAGCCGCCGATCCACCTGCACAGCCATTTTACATCAGGCATGTCGCCGATGAGCCATCTTAAGGCCATCGAAGCCGGCGTTGATATTATCGACACCGTGATGTCGCCTTACGCCTATCGCACCTCCCATGCGGCCATCGAACCGCTGGTCATGACCCTGCTGGGCACCAACCGGGACACCGGCTTTGACATCAAGCATATGGCAGCCATCAATGAGATTTTTGAAAAAGAAATTTTGCCCAAATACCGGTATTTACTAGACGACACCAAGATGTCCATCATCGACATCAATGTGCTGCTGCACCAGACCCCGGGCGGCATGCTGTCCAACCTGGTTAACCAGTTAAGGGATATGGATGCTCTAGATAAAATCGATCAGGTGTATGCCGAATTGCCGCGGGTCAGAAAAGATCTGGGGCAGATTCCGCTGGTAACTCCCACCAGCCAGATTGTGGGCATCCAGACGGTCAACAACGTTCTTTTCGATGATGAAAATGAGCGCTACAAGATGATTACCGGCCAGGTTAAAGACCTTTGCTACGGTCTTTACGGCAAAACCGCTGTTCCCATTAACCCGGAAGTCCAGAAGAAAGCCCTCAAGGGCTATGATCGCGGTGAGGAACCGATTACCTGCCGGCCGGCCGAGGTTCTGGAGCCTGAACTGGAAAAAGCCAAAGCGGACACGGAAGGTTTGGCCGTTGATCTGGATGATGTGCTGATTTATGCGCTTTATCCGGTTACCGGCAAGAAGTTTTTGAACTGGAAATACGGCAAAGAACAGCCGCCGGCAGAGGTTAGACCCCGGACACTGGAAGAAGCCAAGGCCGAACTGGAGCTGCTTAAAAAGGCCAAAGCCGGGCAACTTTTTGAAAAGCCGGATAAAGCCGCTCCGCCCAAAGGTGAGAACCTGCGCACCTTTAATGTGTTTGTGGATGATGATTATTTTGAAGTCGGGGTCGATTCGGTTGACGGTGCCCCGATGATCAATTACGTCCAACCGATGCCGGGGATGGCGCCGGCCTATGCAGCTCCGGCAGCAGCACCCGTTGCTCCTGCCCCTGCAGCTCCGGCTGCAGAAAAAAAAGCGCCTGAAGCTGCCCCCGCACCGGCGGCCGCGGTTGAAGGCACGCCTTTAAACGCCCCGATGCCCGGCATGATTATCAGTTATGAGAAGAATGTCGGTGATTCCATCAACGAAGGGGAAACGGTGGTCATTCTGGAAGCCATGAAAATGGAAAATGCGCTGCCGGCTCCGGCCAGCGGCACGATCAAAGCCATCAACTTCAGCAGCGGGGATTCGGTTGCCAAAGGTGCTGTGCTCTGTGTTATCGGCTAAAGGCTCAGGGCGCAAGGCTCAAGGTATAATGCGCCCGGTTTTCCAGTTCCGGCCTTCCATGGTCGCTGGACCCCGGGCGTTGTTTTCTGGAGTCTGTCTGCTGGCCACTGGTTACTAATGGTAGAAGGTGGTCAAATAGAGAATTAGTCAAATAGAAAAATAGTTGACCATTCCGATAGTCAGATAGATTGAAATCCTCTATCCTAATTAACCAATCAATTTACCCAGTTAAATTCTTCGGAGAAGAGGAGCAAAGCGAATTTAACAGGGGCTAATCAACCAATCAACCAAAGGTCCTCCCATGAAGATTCACGAATATCAGGCCAAAGAATTATTTAGAAAATATGATGTGCCCGTCCCCCAGGGAGGTGTGGCCTTTTCAGCCGACGAGGCCATCGAGGTCGCCCAAACACTGGGGGGTTACCCCGTGGTCATAAAAGCCCAGATCCATGCCGGAGGTCGCGGCAAAGGCGGGGGGGTAAAACTGGCCCAATCCGAGCAGGACGTTAAAAGCGTCGCCGGACAGATTATCGGCATGAATCTGGTGACCCATCAAACCGGCGACCAGGGCCGGCCGGTCAAGAAAGTCCTGGTGGAGCAAGGTCTGAACATTGCCAAAGAGCTCTACCTGAGCATTATTCCGGATCGAGAAACTGCCAAGATTGTGGTGATGGTCAGTGAAGCCGGGGGGATGGACATCGAGGAAGTAGCGGCGAATACACCGGAAAAAATTATCAAAGTCCCCATTAACCCGTTGCAGGGCATTCAGGCCTATCACTGCCGGGAGGTCGCCTTTGGCCTTAATTTGGCGCCGGCAGTCATGAAACCGTTTGTCGCCATGGTCAAAAATCTTTATCGTATGTTTGTTGAATATGACTGCTCTTTGCTGGAGATCAACCCCCTGGTGATTACCGCCGAAGAAACCGTTATGGCACTGGATGCCAAAATCAATTTTGATGACAATGCCCTTTTTCGCCACAAGGATATCCTGGAATACCGGGATCTGGATGAGGAAGACCCGCTGGAAGTGGAAGCATCCAAATTTAATCTTAACTACATCAATCTGGACGGCAATGTGGGCAATATGGTCAACGGCGCCGGTCTGGCCATGGCCACCATGGACCTGATCAAGCTGGCCGGTGCGGAACCGGCCAATTTCCTGGATGTTGGCGGCGGGGCCAGCGCCGAAATGGTCGAAAACGGTTTTAGGATCATATTAAGCGATCCGAACGTAAAAGGAATCCTGATAAATATCTTCGGCGGCATCCTGCGATGCGACGTGCTGGCCGAAGGCGTCGTCCAGGCCGCCAAAAAAACCGGCATCACTGTTCCGGTTGTGGTTCGCATGGAGGGCACCAACATCGAAGAGGGGCGCAGAATCCTGGCCGAATCGGGACTTAAACTGACCACGGCCTCCGATCTGAAGGACGCCGCCGCTAAAGTAGCTGAAATCGTTGCTTGATATAAACTCTGTGTACTCGAGCGAAGCGGGTGGTTAAAGAAAATCTCCAACGCTGCCAATCATCAAAGTCATTAGAGGAACAGACAATGAGTATATTTGTCGACAAGAACACGAAAGTAGTGGTTCAGGGCATTACCGGTAAAGAGGGGCAGTTTCACACCCGTCACTGTGTCGATTACGGCACGAGCATCGTTGCCGGGGTTACCCCGGGTAAAGCCGGCCAGAAAATGGACGATGTGCCCGTCTTTAATACGGTCAGGACAGCGGCGGCTGAGACCGGCGCCAACTGCAGCCTGATTTTTGTACCCCCGCCGTTTGCAGCCGATGCCATCATGGAGGCTGCGGACGCCGGTATCGACGTCATTGTGGCCATCACCGAAGGGATCCCGACCCTGGACATGATGAGGGTCATGAATTATCTGCAAGACAAACCCTCGCGCTTGATTGGCCCCAACTGTCCCGGGATCATTACCCCCGGTGAGGCCAAAATCGGCATTATGCCGGGTCCGATTCATAAGCCCGGAGGCCCGATCGGAGTGGTATCGCGTTCCGGAACCCTGACCTATGAGGTGGTCAATCAGTTATCATTGCTGGGAATCGGGCAGACGACCTGTATCGGGATCGGCGGCGATCCGATAATCGGGTCCAACTTTATTGATTGCCTGAGGGCTTTCGAGGAAGACCCGTCCACCAAAGGAGTCGTCATGGTCGGTGAAATCGGCGGCACCGCTGAAGAGGATGCCTCAAAATTTGTGTCTGAAAAAATGAGCAAACCGGTTGTCGGGTTTATTTCCGGTCTTACCGCCCCGCCGGGTCGTCGTATGGGCCATGCCGGTGCCATCATCAGCGGCGGCAGCGGCACCGCCGAGGCGAAAATTAAGGCCATGAAGGCTGCCGGAATCCATGTCAGCGAAAACCTGGGAGCGCTCGGCGAACTATGTGCCAACGTATTCAAATAAGTATTCAGATTTATTATAACTTAATGAAAATATCGGAGGCTTATTAAGACCTGAGCTGTAGTCGCTACCATGGAATACTGGAATAGTGGAATGATGGAATAATGGGTTTTAGAAGGAAAATATCCATTCTTATTTTATCATTCCGCCTTCGGCGGACCATTAACCCAGCCGTTCAGTATCTCTCAACCCAATATTCCAGCATTCCAACATTCCTATTGGGGCAAAGCCCCAATTGCAAATTGGAAATTTGCCGTTATGCACGAAATGGGCATTGCCCTTCAAATCATTGAAATTGCCACCGCTTCCATCCCGCCGGATGCCGGCTCGGTGCGGGTAGAAAAGATCAATTTAAAAATCGGTAAACTGGCTGCCGTGGTGCCGGATAGCCTGCGGTTCTGTTTTGATGTGGCCGTCAAGGACAGCCCCCTCGACGGGACCCAACTTGCCATCGAGGAATTACCCGTGGTGGCAAAGTGCAATGACTGCCAAACCCAATGGACCATAAACAGCCCGGCATTTAAGTGCGAAAACTGCGACAGCGGCTCTCTGGAAATTCTTTCCGGCCGGGAGCTGGATATCGAATCGATTGAGATCGCCGAAGAGGACGACCATGTTTCTTGATAACTTGTTTAAAACACAAAGATATTATCACCATGACGGTTCCCGCCATTCCCACCCCCATCCTCATGAATCCGGTGGAGATGTGAGTATCGCCACCCGGAAAAGCGGGACCCGGGAAATCAAGGTGGTCCGCCGGGTGCTTGACGTCAATGAAAAAATGGCCGAGCAGAACCGTAAAATGTTCACCGCCAAAGGCATCTTTGTTCTCAATCTGATGAGCTCACCGGGTTCCGGGAAAACCACCACCCTGGAGAAAACACTGGTCCGCATCACACCTCAAATTAAATGTGCCGTCATCGTCGGGGACATCTGTACCACCAATGATGCCGACCGGCTGGCCGTCAGCGGGGTTCCCGTGGTGCAGGTCAATACGGATGAATTCGGGGGCGATTGCCACCTGGCCGCCCACGTGATTGAAAAGGCGGTGGGGGGGCTGGACCTGAATGATATCGATTTGCTGATAGTGGAAAACGTCGGTAACCTGGTCTGTCCGGCTGAATTTGATATCGGCGAGGATGCGCGCGCCGTGGTGTTAAGTGTTACCGAGGGTGAGGACAAACCGGTCAAATATCCTCTGATGTTCAGAGAGTGTGAGGTGGCCCTGTTGAACAAGGTCGATCTGCTGCCCTATCTTGACTATGAAAAGGATAAGGCCATCGATTACATCCATCAGGTTCACCCGGATATGCCGATTTTTGAAATTTCAGCCAAAACCGAGGAAGGCTTTGAGCCCTGGCTTGAGTGGCTGATCAATAAGGTCAAGCAGAAAGGGCAGTTAAATGTTTGATTGGTCTATCTTAGTTGATTAGATGATTGGTTGATTGGTTAAATAGGGTTATTGGATTTCAGTCTATTTTACTATCAGTCCCCTCAAAAAAAACGCAATCAACTTTATCAACTCAATCAACAACTTGTACCCGCAACGCGCACCCCGTAACCCGCCCCCCGCACCTCGTAACACAGACCCCGCACCCCGTAACCCGTCGCTTACCACACAACCGGAACTTTGTATTTTTTGATATTCTTGTCTTTGGATATCAGGGACATATCCTCAACTTGAGACTGCGCAATTATCATTCTGCCAAAGGGATCTCTATGAATTTCAGGAAGCTTTGAAGTGTAAATTGAATGGGAAATTGTAACAGATAGCGCGTGAAAGCTGTTCTCTGCTAATTGATTAACAATAAAAGAATCCAGATCATCTTCAATCGTCAATCTGCCAAGCCTGATTTTTATCGACATTTCCCAGGCGCTCGCCGCACTGAAATAGACTTCGTTATTTCTGTTTTTAATTATCGACTTTGCTTTTGAGGATATTCTGTCGTCATCGGATACGAACCATAGGAACGCATGGGTGTCCATCAGAAATTTCATTTGTAAAATTCCTTTAAAATTTCGTCCGGAAGTGGGGAATCGAAGTCATCTGATATGCTGATTTTACCTCTGGCTGAGCCGGGTATGCGATCTCCGGGCGGCTTTTCGAAAGGTACCAGCCTGGCGACTGGTTTTCCTGATTTGGCAATGATGATTTCCTCTCCGGCGATGGCCTGGCTGATTAATTTAGAGAATTTTGATTTCGCTTCGTATATGTTGACTTGAACCGACATATTTAATACCTCCAATTTTCAATACCAATAATATAGACCAGGTCATTGGTCAGGTCAAGTTTTAATCAGAGGGCAGATACCAGAGGACAGATGGCATAAAACAAAAATGCCCCGCCAAAGATTTGGTGGGGCTTTTTTATAACAGCCGCAGGCTGTAACTTATTCAACTAATCAACCAAGCAACTATTCACCTGCCCTTTCTGTTTCCAGAACGGCGACAGCTCGCGCAGGCGATCGATAATAGGCGGCATTTTTTCAATCACAAAGTCAATTTCCGCTGCCGTTGTATAACCGCTGAGACTGAAACGGATGGAGCCGTGGGCCGCCGTGAAGGGGACACCCATGGCGCGCAGCACATGGGAAGGCTCAAGGGAGCCGGAAGTACAGGCTGAGCCTGATGAGGCGCAAATGCCGTGTTCATTCATCATCAGCAGGATGGCCTCGCCTTCCACGTATTCAAAGGCGATGCTGGAGGTATTCGGCAAGCGGTTTTCAGTTTCGCCATTGACCATCGAATTGGTGACTCGCTCCAGCAGGCTGGTTTCCAGCTTATCACGCAGCTGGCCGACACCCGCGTAGCCGTTTTCATCAAGATGTTGTTTGGCCATTTCGGCTGCTTTACCCAGGCCGATAATGGAGGCCACATTCTCGGTACCCCCCCGGCGTCCTTCTTCCTGATGACCGCCGATCATATACGGGGAAAACTTGGTGCCCTTACGGATATAGAGCACACCGATTCCTTTGGGGGCATGAAATTTATGACCGGATAGTGACAGCATATCCACGCCCGTGTTATTTACATCTATCTGGAATTTGCCCGCGGCCTGTACGGCATCGGTGTGGAAAATGATGCCCCGGTCCTTGACCTCCCTGGAAATTTTTTCCACCGGAAATATGACGCCGGTTTCGTTATTGGCCCACATCAGGCTGACGATGGCAGTATCGTCGTTGAGGCTTTTGTATAAATAATCCAGGTCCAAACGACCTTCGTTGTCAACCGGCACAAACGTCACCTGATAGCCTTTTTTTGATAGGGTTTCATAAAGGTTTTTGATGGCGGGATGCTCGACCCTGGAAGTAATGATTTGTTTTCGGTCCGGGTTTGATTCGATGGCCGCCCGAATGGCGGTGCCGTCACTTTCAGTGCCGCAGCTGGTAAATATAATTTCCTTCGGAGAGGCGCCGATCAGGTTGGCAACGTGCTGCCGGGCCGCTTCGATTTTTTCACTGACGTTGCCGCCAAAAGAGTGCATGCTTGACGGGTTGCCATAGTATTGGGACAAATAGGGCAGCATGGCCTCCACAACTTCCGGTGCTACTTTGGTGGTTGCATTGTTGTCCAGGTAAATGACATCCATTACTGCACCTCCTCAACAACAATTTCAGGGGCGACCAGCTCGCGCAGCTTGCTTTCAACATAATGTTTGAGCGTTACGGGGGATTTGACACAGGATGCGCAGTTGCCGCCCATTCTCACCAGAACCCGGTTTCCGTCCACATCAACCAGCTCAAGCCTGCCCGCGTCCTTTTTTAGATTGGGGTTGATCTCCCTTTCAATACTTTCTTCAATTAATTTGATTTTCTGCAGGTTGGTCAGGGCCGGCGATTTTTTTCTTTTCGGGTGCACGGTACCCCGAATACCGTCGATAATTTCCTGGATGCGATCGTGGCAATTGCCGCAACCACCGCCGGC
>Ga0265303_10002143_pt1 | contig 12220 bp, 10 predicted proteins | sample Helome_2_FD_192494 | JGI IMG/M metagenome (GOLD analysis project Ga0265303, IMG submission 192494) | Marine sediment microbial communities from subtidal zone of North Sea - Hel_20160317 (Illumina Assembly) | ecosystem: Environmental > Aquatic > Marine > Subtidal zone > Sediment ...
GACGATTCGATCACGGTGCGCAAAGTCACCAGCCGGCTGCTGGAGCGCCATAACATGCAGGTGGTGACGGCAAAGGATGGGGTAGATGCGGTTACGCAGCTGCAGGAGCATCATCCTGACGTCATGTTGCTGGATATCGAGATGCCGCGTATGGATGGCTATGAGCTGGCCCGGCATATGCGCAGCACGCCGGAGCTCAGCGATATTCCGATCATCATGATCACCTCACGGACCGGTGAAAAACATCGCAACCGCGCCATGGAGCTGGGCGTCAGGCGCTATCTGGGTAAACCGTACCAGGAGGCCGACCTGCTGGAGAATATCTATACCGTACTTGCAGATACCGCACTGTGATCCAGCAGGAAGGAGAAATCCGCTGCATGCTCGTTCCCTTGCACGACGGCCGCCTCTTGCTGCCGAATGCCGCGGTTGCCGAGGTTATCGGATATCGCGATCCTGAGCCGCTCAAGCACGATGCGGCCTGGTTGCAGGGCAAGGTCAGCTGGCATCAGCGTGAGATCCCGGTAATCGATTTCGAACTCATGCTCGGGCGCTCCGACCTGGGGGCAGGAATTCGCCAGCGGATCGCGGTCTGTTACGCGCTCAGACCGGATCCGGCCTGGCCGATGCTGGGGCTGTTAGCGCAGGGTATTCCACGCCTGCTGCGGGTAAGTCGTGCAGCTATTGAATCTGCGAGTGCCGAAACGCCTGGCGAGTCACCGGTTCAGATGACACTCTCGATCGCCGGTGAAAAGCTATTGGTTCCAGACCTGGAATATCTGCAGGCACAACTGCCGGCTGCCTGAAGGGGATTTCCAACAATTCGTGCGCAATTCGGATCGCGCAGAATTATTAGAAGCCCCCTGAATCGGACCGCGCGCTCAGCGAAAATCGCCCCATAACACCTGGATTGCAGCCAATGCGGCGATTGGCGCCGTCTCCGTCCGCAGTACCCGGGGTCCCAGCCTGACGCCAGTGAACCCGCAGGCAACTGCCTGTAACCGCTCGGGTTCGTGCAGTCCACCTTCCGGTCCGATCAACAGATTGAGCTCGCCTTCGGGGGCAGGTCTTGTCGCAAGGGTCTCGCTTGCCTTGTGATACAGCATCAATCCCCCGGGATGCACGGCCAGCCAGTCGGACAGACTGGCTGGTGGATTCAGCTGTGGTAACAGGCTGCGACCGCTCTGCTCGCAGGCGCTCCTGATCACGCCCAGCCAGTGTGCGAGGCGTTTGTCGCGCCTATCCGCCTTCAGTTGCACCATGCTGCGTTGGGTAAGCAGCGGGGTGATCGTATTGATTCCCAGTTCGACCGATTTCTGAATCGCGAAGTCCATGCGTTCGCCGCGCGAGATGCCGATGCCCAGGTGCAGATCCAGTTGTGGCGGCTGCTCGCGTGACATCTCGCGGATGACTTTCGCGGTGCTGCTTCCGCGCTTGCTGGTTATCAATTCGGCTTCGTAGTCGCAGCCGCTACCGTCGAACAGCACGAGTGTCTGACCTACCCGCAGGCGCAGCACCTGACTGATATAGCGGCAGGCCGACTTATCCAGCGTCACCTGGCTGCCTGGCAACAGTTGCTGGTCGGTGAAGATACGGGAAGCGCGCATAGGTTTCGCTGTTTGTTTGGTGGTGCCGAATCGCGCCCGATCAGGCGCCTTATTCCTCGAGGCCCAACCTATCCCAGATCGCTAGTGTTGGTTCGGCCTGATTCATGGTGTAGAAATGGAGTCCCGGAGCACCCATGTCCAGCAGGCGCTGACAAAGCCTGGTGACAACGTCGGTACCCAGTGCGCGAATGCTTTCGATATCGTCACCGTATGCCTCGAGACGCTTACGCAGCCAACGCGGGATCTCCGCGCCGCATGCATCGGAGAAACGCACAAGGTTGCTGAAATTGGTGATCGGCATTATGCCGGGCACAACCGGGATATCGATGCGCCTTTTTTCACAAGCTTCAATGAAGTTGGCGTAGGCGTCGGCGTTATAAAAATACTGCGTGATCGCCGAATCTGCGCCTGAATCCACCTTGCGTTTGAAGTTTTCCAGATCCTTGTCGAAATTCGGCGCCTGCGGGTGCATCTCAGGGTAGGCGGCGACCTCGATCCGGAAAACGTCGTCAAAGTGTTCGCGAATCAGAACAACCAGTTCGTTTGCATGATTGAGATCACCCATGGAACCGGTGCCGGATCCGGAGGGCAGGTCGCCGCGCAGGGCGACGATGCGATCGATACCCTGCGATTGGTAGCGCTCGAGAATCCGCAGGATCTCGTCACGGGAGCTGCCGATACAAGACAGGTGGGGCGCTATGCTGATGCCCTGATCCCTGACCCAGTCGACCGTGGCAAATGTGTTGCTCTGGGTAGAGCCGCCCGCGCCATAGGTCACCGAAAAGAACTCCGGCTTGCGTGCATTCAGCGTGGCGACGGTCTCGTGCAGCTTGGCGATGCCTTTCTCCGTCTTGGGCGGGAATAGCTCGAAACTGAAGAATCGTTTGCTCTGTTTGTCTGATGGCATGTGTAAAAAGAGGAGCGCAAAGGCCGCAGAGGTTTCGCAAAGGACGCAAAAATTTTCGATATTTAATGGGTGTTGCCCCAAGAATGCTTTGCGTTCTTTGCGTTCCTCTGCGCACTCTGCGTTCCAGAGTCCTCTGTTGATCAGTAACGATAGTGCTCAGGTTTGTACGGCCCGTCCGCGGGCACACCGATGTAATCGGCCTGGTCCTGCGTGAGCACCGTCAGTGTGGCACCGATCTTTTCCAGGTGCAGGCGTGCCACCTCCTCATCCAGCTTTTTCGGCAGGATATAAACGCCGATCGGGTAGTCGTCTGTTTTGCTGAACAATTCGATCTGCGCCAGCACCTGGTTGGTGAAGGAATTGGACATCACGAAGCTGGGATGCCCGGTGGCGCAACCCAGATTCACCAGTCGGCCTTCAGCCAGCATGATGATGCGTTTGCCGTCCGGGAAGATGATGTGATCCACCTGAGGTTTGATGTTTTCCCACTCGTATTTGTTGACGCCGGCAATATCGATCTCGTTGTCGAAGTGCCCGATATTGCACACGATCGCCTGGTTCTTCATGGCGACCATGTGGTCGTGGGTGATGATGTCCTTGTTGCCTGTGGTGGTCACATAGATGTCGGCCAGCGGTGCAGCGTCCTCCATGGTGACGACACGGAAGCCTTCCATCGCGGCCTGCAGTGCGCAGATCGGGTCTATCTCGGTGATCCACACGGTGGCGCCAAGGCCTTTCAGCGACTGTGCCGATCCCTTGCCGACATCGCCATAGCCGCAGACAACGGCGATCTTGCCGGCAATCATCACGTCGGTGGCACGCTTGATGCCGTCCACCAGCGACTCACGGCAGCCATACAGATTGTCGAATTTCGACTTGGTCACTGAATCGTTGACGTTCATGGCCGGGAACAGCAATTGTCCCTCATTTAACATCTCATACAGGCGATGCACGCCGGTGGTGGTCTCTTCGGTCACGCCGCGAATCGACTCGGCCATCTTATGGTAGCGTTTGGGGTCCTCTCCCAGGCTGCGCTTGAGCACGCCGAGGATGACCTTCAACTCTTCCGCGTCGTCGGCTTTCGGCTCAGGCACGGCATCCGCGTCTGAGTACTCGACACCCTTGTGGACCAGCAGGGTGGCGTCGCCCCCGTCGTCCAGAATCATGTTCGGCTGCTCGCCATTCGGCCAGTTCAGCACCTGCTCGGTACACCACCAGTATTCTTCCAGCGTCTCACCCTTCCAGGCGTAGACCGGTATGCCCGCAGCAGCGATGGCCGCCGCGGCGTGATCCTGGGTGGAAAAGATGTTGCAGGAGCACCAGCGCACCTGCGCGCCGAGCTCCACCAGGGTCTCGATCAGCACGGCGGTCTGGATGGTCATGTGCAGCGAGCCGGTGATCCGGGCGCCGGTAAGTGGCTTGGTTTCGCCGTACTTCTCGCGCAGCGCCATCAGACCGGGCATCTCGGTTTCGGCTATACGCATCTCCTTGCGGCCCCATTCGGCCAGTGACATGTCGGCTACTTTGTAGTCGGTGAACTCACTCATGGTCGTTGATTCCTGTTCAAAAACGTGAGTGAGCGCCGTTGTCCAAATCTGTATCCGTTACCAAGCCTGGCCTGAGGATGCTCAGGTCGCAGCGCCCCTTGGGGTGGAATTTTAGTGCCCTCGTTCGCGGCCAAGCCCGAAAAATTCAGGCCCTCCTTGAGAAGGCAGCGCGATTTTACACATTTGCAGGGGATTTTTGCGTTAAACACCCCATTTATCGGGGGCTTTTCGGCGTTTGGCGCTCGTTGTGCACTGCAGCATGAATGCAAAGTATTGAAAAAACGCTGTACTTGGCCAGTTTTTGCGCTATTTTTCACCCCAGCGACCAAAGAGTCCGCTGATAACAGATCCTGTTCGACGGGACGTTGCGTAGTCAAAGGAGGAAGTAATGGCTGAGCCCAATGTGGTCCGCCCGGATGAGGTCGACCCCGAAATAGAACCGCTTTTATACCCCTGCAACAAGCTTGGCTTGGATGCGCCTTTCCGCTGGCTGAGACTTGGCTGGCAGGATCTTAAGCGCGCCCGTGCGCAAAGTCTCGCTTATGGTGCAGGGCTGGCCGTGTTCGCCTACCTGGTCACGGCGCTCGCATGGGCTGGAGGCAACGTGGTGGCGCTGTTTTCCCTGGCGGTGGCATTTATCCTCGCCGGACCGGTGTTGGCGTTCGGGTTGTACTCAGTCAGCCGCCAACTCGAGCAGGGGCGTCAGCCGCGCCTGGGGATCTGCTGGAGGGAGAGTCGAAATCATCTGCGCAATGAGTTGTTGTTTGCACTTGTGATGCTGGTCGTACTGCTGGTGTGGGCCCGCGCGGCCTCGATGGTGCATGTGTTCTTTCCAGTCGGAGAGGAACTCGGTGTGTTGGGATGGGTCGAGTTTCTGGCCGTTGGAAGCGCGGTGGGTTCGATATTTGCGGCCATCGTATTTTCATCGAGTGTCGTTGCGTTGCCGATGATGCTGGACCGCAACACTGACGCAATCACCAGCGCACTGACCAGCGTCGCTGCGGTGTTGCAGAACAAGGCTGTCATGGCCCTTTGGGCCGCGTTGATCGCCAGCTTGATGCTAATCGGCTTCGTTACCGCCTATCTCGGCCTGGTGATTGTGCTGCCCCTGATCGGCCATGCTACCTGGCACGCTTACCGCGAAACGGTAAAAATGGAAGAGTAACCTGCCGGCGGACCGTTTGCCCGAGTTCGATACGAAAAAGCCAACCTGGATGGGTTGGCTTTTTTCATTGTCTAGAGCCCCGCCGCGTCTCGCAATTCACCGGCCTTGTCAGTATTTTCCCAGCTGAAACCCTCGTTCTCACGGCCAAAGTGCCCATAGGCGGCGGTCTTGAGGTATTTGATTTTTTCCGTGTTGAGTAGGTCGAGCATGCGCAGGATGCCGTATGGGCGCAGGTCGAAGTGCTCGCGCACCAGTTCGGTTATGCGTTCATCGGTCACGTTTCCGGTGCCGAAGGTCTCGACCATGATCGAAGTGGGTTCGGCCACGCCGATCGCGTAGGAAACCTGGATCTCACATTTATCGGCCAGGCCGGCAGCGACGATGTTCTTGGCCACGTAGCGACCGGCATAGGCCGCTGATCGGTCGACTTTGGATGGATCCTTTCCGGAGAATGCGCCGCCACCGTGGCGTGCCGCCCCCCCGTAGGTATCGACGATGATCTTGCGGCCGGTGAGGCCGGCATCACCCATCGGTCCACCAATGACGAAACTGCCAGTCGGGTTGATATGGAAACGGGTGTCTTTGGTCAAAAGGCCGGTGGGGTCAAGAATGGGTTTGATGATCTCGTCCATCACCGCTTCCTGCAGGGTTGCACCGGCGAACTCCGCAGAATGCTGGGTCGAGAGCACCACGGCATCGATCGCAACCGGTTTGCCTTCCTCGTAGTGCAGGCTGACTTGCGATTTCGCGTCCGGGCGCAGCAGCGGCAGGATGCCTTTCTTGCGCACATCGGCCTGGCGTTCGACCAGGCGATGCGCATACTGGATCGGCGCCGGCATCAGGACATCGGTCTCGTTAGTGGCGTAACCGAACATCAAGCCCTGGTCGCCGGCACCCTGTTCTTCCGGCTTGGCACGGTCGACGCCCTGGTTGATGTCGGGCGATTGCACGCCGATCGCCGACAGCACGGCGCAGGTCTCGCCGTCGAATCCCATTTCTGAGCTCGTGTAACCGATATCTCCGACGGTCTGGCGGATGATGCGTTCGTAATCGGGCTTCGCGGTGGTGGTGATCTCGCCGGCAATGATCACCATACCCGTCTTGAACAGGGTTTCGCAGGCGACGCGAGCGCGGGGATCCTCGGCCAGGATGCCGTCCAGGACGGCGTCTGAGACCTGGTCCGACATCTTGTCCGGGTGTCCTTCGGAAACCGACTCCGAGGTAAAGATGAAATCACGAGCCATCGGCCACTCCTAAGCAGAATTTGGAAAGTACAGCGGATCCGCAACCGGACGCCGTTCGGCGCGCGATCTTACACGCTTGAGAGGCATTGCGCATTCTGGAAGAATGAAAAGGCTTTGATGGTCTCAAAAAAAGGGGATGTTTATGGTTTCGTTGCAGACACCCGTGTGCGAATTTGGCAAGGCCGCGCCTGACTTTGACCTGCCCGGCGTGGACGGGCGCCGCTGGACGCGCGATGCCTGCATGGGAGACAAGGGCCTGCTGGTGATGTTCATCTGTAACCACTGTCCCTACGTGAAGGCCGTACTCGATCGCATCGTGCGTGATGCCACCGATTTGAAGGCGCTGGGATTGGGCTGTGTTGCCGTCATGTCCAATGACCCGACCGATTATCCCGAGGACTCGTTCGACAACATGCGCGCCGTGGCAGAGCGCAACCGGTTCCCGTTCCCTTACCTGCTGGACGAGTCGCAGGCGGTCGCCAAGACCTACGGTGCGGTCTGCACCCCGGATTTCTTTGGCTACAATGCAGTCGGCGAACTGCAGTACCGTGGCAGGCTGGATGCCAGTCGCAAAGAAGCGGCGCCGGCGGATGTCCCGCGTGACCTTTTTGAGGCCATGAAGCAGGTCGCAACGACCGGCAAGGGGCCCCTGGAGCAGATTCCGAGCATGGGCTGCTCGATCAAGTGGATCGCCTGACCCCAAGAAATATCCATTAAATACAGTAAGTTAAGGAAATGTGCAGGGTCGATACTCTACATTTATGGGTGTATTGGAATATTCGGGGATATACTTATTGCCCCTGTTCGCAGGACTAGGTGAGAATACCCGCCCTTATTTAGGGACATCGGGTTGAGGTTACGTCGGAGGCAGAACGACACCCTCGCACAGGTGCAGCGCACCGCCACCAGTCGTCACGGTGCGGCTGCGGAAGGCCCGCCACAACACGAATTCAGTTCGCCCCCGAAGTATCTGGCCGGGGGACGAAAAATTCTTTGTCTTTGACAGGAGGGACTCATGTCCTCACGCAGAGAGCTTGCCAACGCCGTTCGCGCGTTGAGTATGGATGCCGTTCAGAAAGCCAATTCCGGTCACCCCGGTGCCCCGATGGGTATGGCGGATATCGCCGAGGTGCTGTGGAACGACCACATGACCCACAACCCGACGAACCCGCAATGGGCAGATCGTGACCGCTTCGTATTGTCCAACGGCCACGGCTCCATGTTGATCTATTCGCTCCTGCACCTGACCGGTTACGATCTGAGCATCGACGACCTGAAAAACTTCCGTCAGCTGCATTCCAAGACCCCGGGTCACCCTGAATACGGCTATGCACCCGGCGTGGAGACCACCACCGGTCCGCTGGGCCAGGGCATCACCAATGCCCTGGGGATGGCGGTCGCCGAGCGCGCGCTGGCGGCCGAGTTCAACAAGGACGGCCACACCATCGTCGATCACAACACCTATGTGTTCATGGGCGACGGCTGCTTGATGGAAGGTATCTCGCATGAGGCCTGCTCACTCGCCGGTACCCTCGGCCTGGGCAAGTTGATCGCATTCTGGGACGACAACGGTATCTCGATCGACGGCCACGTCGAGGGCTGGTTTACCGATGACACCCCAAAGCGGTTCGAGGCCTACGGCTGGCACGTGATCCCCGATGTAGACGGTCACGATCCGGCAGCCATTGCCAAGGCGATGGAGTTTGCCAAGGCGATGACCGACAAGCCGACCCTGATCTGCTGCAAGACCACCATCGGTTTCGGTTCGCCGAACAAGGCCGGCAGCCACGCATCGCATGGCGCGCCCCTGGGTGAAGACGAAATCAACCTGACCAAGGCCGCGCTGGGCTGGGATCACGGCGCATTCGAAGTGCCTGCCGATATCTACAGCGGCTGGGATGCCAAGGCCAAGGGCGCTGCCGCAGAGGCCGCCTGGAACGAAAAATTCGCCGCCTACGAGGCAACGCACCCTGAGCTGGCCGCTGAATTCACGCGTCGCATGGCCGGCGATCTGCCTGCAGACTGGGCTGACAAGGCCGACGCATTCGTTGCTGAGTGCAACGACAAGGCCGAGTCCCCGGCAACCCGCAAGGCGTCCCTGAACTCCATCGAGGCCTATGCCGCTGCACTGCCGGAACTGTTCGGCGGCTCCGCCGATCTCGGTTGCTCGAACTTGACCGAATGGTCCGGGTACAAGCCGATGCGTGCAGACATGCCTGCGGCAAACTATCTGAACTACGGCGTGCGCGAGTTCGGTATGTCGGCGATCATGAACGGCATCGCGCTGCACGGCGGGTTCATTCCCTTTGGGGCGACCTTCCTGATGTTCTCGGAGTATGCACGCAACGCCCTGCGCATGGCGGCGTTGATGAAGGTGCAGTCGATCTTCGTTTACACGCATGACTCCATTGGTCTGGGCGAAGACGGCCCGACCCACCAGGCGGTCGAGCAGATCCCGACCCTGCGTCTGATCCCGCGTATGGACGTATGGCGTCCCTGTGACACGGTCGAAAGCGCTATCGCATGGCGCGCGGCGGTCGAGAAGAACGACGGCCCGAGCTGCCTGATCTTTTCGCGCCAGGGCCTGCCGTTCCAGACCCGCGATGCCGGACAGATCGCCAATATTCCGCGTGGTGGCTATGTACTGCGTGACTGCGACGGCACGCCGGACGTCATCGTGATCGCCACCGGCTCCGAGGTTGGGATCGCCGTCGAGGCGGCCGAGGCCAGCGGGAAGAAGGTGCGGGTCGTCTCAATGCCGTGCACCAGCGTGTTCGATGCCCAGGATGCCGACTACAAGGAGTCGGTCCTGCCTGCGTCCGTGACCGCGCGTGTCGCCGTCGAGGCCGCTGTCACTGGTGGCTGGTGGAAGTATGTCGGCAGCAACGGCCGGGTCGTCGGGATCGACACCTTCGGCGAGTCCGCTCCGGCCGGCGAGTTGTTCAAACTCTTTGGTTTCACTGCCGAGAACGTCGGCAAGGCGATCGACGAGGTCACGGCCTGATTGGATCAAATGAGATGGTGGGCACGGTCAGACGCCGCGGCCCGGTCATCGCGACTTTTATCAAGAACTGCATAACGCTCTGAGGAGAATTTTGAAATGGCTATCAAAGTAGGCATCAACGGTTTCGGTCGTATCGGCCGTATGGCTTTCCGCGCCATCGCGCAGGATTTTTCCGATGATCTCGAGGTCGTCGGTATCAATGACCTGTTGGATGCCGATTATCTGGCTTACATGCTCAAGTACGACTCGGTTCACGGCAACTTCAAGGGCGACATCGCTGTTGAGGGCAACAACCTGATCGTCAACGGCAAAACCATCCGCCTGACCGCGGAGCGTGACCCGGCCAACCTGGCCTGGGGTGACGTTGGCGCAGACCTGGTCCTGGAGTGCACCGGCTTCTTCCTCACCGAGGAGACCTGCCAGAAGCACGTCGATGCAGGGGCCAAGAAGGTCGTCATGTCGGCTCCCTCCAAGGACGGCACTCCGATGTTCGTCTATGGCGTCAACCACGAGACCTATGCCGGCCAGGCCATCATCTCGGCGGCCTCCTGCACCACCAATTGCCTGGCGCCTGTTGCCAAGGTCCTGCACGACAACTGGGGCATCAAACGCGGCCTGATGACCACCGTCCACGCGGCAACCGCCACCCAGAAGACCGTTGACGGCCCTTCCATGAAGGACTGGCGCGGTGGTCGCGGCATCCTGGAAAACATCATCCCGTCCTCCACCGGTGCGGCCAAGGCCGTGGGTGTTGTTCTGCCTGAGCTGAACGGCAAGCTGACCGGCATGGCCTTCCGCGTACCGACCTCCGACGTCTCGGTGGTCGACCTGACCGTGGAACTCGATAAGGGGGCCTCTTACGACGATATCTGTGCCGCCATGAAGGCCGCCTCCGAGGCTCCGGGCATCGGTGAGACACTGGCTTACACCGAAGACAAGGTCGTGGCGACCGACTTCCGTGGCAACAGCAACTCGTCGATTTTCGATGCCGGCGCGGGCATCGCGCTGGACAGCACCTTCGTGAAGGTCGTCGCCTGGTATGACAACGAGTATGGCTACACCTGCAACATGCTGCGTTTCGCCAAGCACGTAGCGGGCTAACAGGGTAGAGGGCCGAGGTTCGAGGTTCGAGGGGTGGTACGTCCACCATCCTCGCTCCTCGCTCCTCGCTCCTCGAGCCTCGGACCTGAATCCCAGAGTCATTCGCAAAGGCACCAGCCTTTTCAAATCTCTCTGAAAGAAACCAACGGAGTACCCATCATGGCTTTCATCAAGCTGACGGATCTGGACCTTGCCGGCAAGCGCGTGTTGATCCGCGCCGATCTGAACGTGCCGGTCAAAGATGGCAAAGTCACCTCTGACGCCCGCATCACGGCCTCCATGCCGACCGTGGAGCACTGCATGAAGGCCGGTGCCAAGGTCATGGTGATGTCCCACCGCGGTCGCCCGGAAGAGGGCAAGGTGGACGAAGAGAACTCCATGCAACCGATCGCCGATGACATGTCGGCCAAGCTGGGCAGGGAGGTCCGCCTGGTCAAGGATTACCTCGAAGGCGGCTTCGACGTCGCAGAGGGCGAGGTCGTGTTGCTCGAGAACGTACGCTTCAATGTCGGCGAGAAGAAGGACGCCGAAGCGCTTTCCAGGAAATACGCCGCGCTGTGCGACGTGTTCGTGATGGACGCCTTCGGTACGGCTCACCGTGCGCAGGCTTCGACCCATGGTGCGGGCAAGTTCGCCCCGGTGGCCTCTGCCGGCCTGCTGCTGTCGGAAGAACTCGACAGTCTGGCCAAGGCGCTGGCCAACCCGGCGCGCCCGATGGTTGCCATCGTGGGCGGCTCCAAGGTTTCGACCAAGTTGACCGTGCTCGAGGCGCTGTCCGAAAAGGTCGATCAGCTGGTGGTTGGTGGCGGCATTGCCAACACCTTTCTCAAGGCCATGGGCAACAACGTCGGCAAGTCGCTGTGCGAAGACGATCTGGTCGATACCGCCAAGGCGCTGATCGAGAAGATGAAGGCACGCGGCGCCAGCATCCCCATCGCGACCGATGTCGTCTGCGGCAAGGAATTCAGTGAGACCGCCGAGGCGACCCTGAAGGCCGCCGGTGACGTGGCAGACGACGACATGATCTTCGATATCGGTCCCGAGTCGGCCAAAGAACTGGCCGAGATCATTTCGAAGGCCGGCACCATCGTATGGAACGGTCCGGTCGGCGTGTTCGAGTTCGATCAGTTCGGGGAGGGTACCAAGACCGTCTCCATGGCGATTGCCAATGCCGATGGGTTCAGCCTCGCCGGTGGCGGCGACACGATTGCGGCGATCCAGAAGTACGACATCTACGACAAGGTGTCCTACATCTCCACCGCGGGCGGCGCCTTCCTCGAATACCTCGAGGGTAAAACGCTGCCGGCGGTAGCCATGCTGGAAGAAGCAGCAGGCAGGTAAACAAAACAGCGGGAGGCCATCTCTGGCCGCCCCAAAGAAGGGCAGATGCTTAGACGCACAAAGATCGTAGCCACCATGGGCCCTGCCACGGACGACCCCAAGGTGCTGGATGAGATGATCGCCGCCGGTGTGGATGTGGTTCGACTGAACATGTCGCACGGCACCCATGACGATCATGAGCGGCGCGCGGACTGGGTGCGTAACCGCGCGTGCGCCAGCGGACGCCAGGTGGGTGTCCTGATCGATCTCCAGGGCCCGAAGATCCGTTGCGGCAAGTTTGTCGACGGCAAGATCGATCTGGCCC
>Ga0265303_10002144_pt1 | contig 12219 bp, 7 predicted proteins | sample Helome_2_FD_192494 | JGI IMG/M metagenome (GOLD analysis project Ga0265303, IMG submission 192494) | Marine sediment microbial communities from subtidal zone of North Sea - Hel_20160317 (Illumina Assembly) | ecosystem: Environmental > Aquatic > Marine > Subtidal zone > Sediment ...
GCCAGCGCTGGTTACGCGTGCGCAGACGATACAGCATCCGAATGATGCACTTCAGCAATGCCGCGAGCGCCACCGTATCGTCAAGGCGCGTGCACACGTCCATGATGCGCGTCTCCAGCGTCGGGAACCGCGCGCTCGGCCGAAGATCCCACCAGATACGAGTGGAATCCTCGATGAGTCCTGCGTCGATGAGGATGCTGATGTGACGCTGGTACTCGGCGTAACTCGCAAAACGCTCCGGCAGACCGGTTCTGGGTAAAGCGTCGAATATTGTCAGCCGATAACTCTTGAGTCCGGTGTCCTCACCGAGCCAGAACGGCGATGAACAGGACAACGCCAAGAGGTGCGGCAGGAAGTACGACAGCTGGTTCATGAGATCGATGCGCAGCTCGTCATCATCGATGCCAACATGCACGTGCATGCCACAAATGACGAGGCGGCGCGCCGCACCCTGCATTTCATGCGTTAGTGAGTCATAGCGTTCCTTACGAGTATGCTTTTGTTCGGTCCAGCGAGAGAATGGATGGGTGGACGCCGCGATCGGCGCCAGGCCATGCCTGTTGGCGACCTTGATGATGCTGCTGCGCAACTTCGCCAGGTCCTCATGCGCTTCCTGTACATTGTTGCATACCTTGGTGCCGACCTCGATCTGCGAACGCAACAACTCTGCCGTCACCTGCGTGCCGCACTCTTCCTCAGCTTCGGCCATCAACGTCTCGGGTGGTTCGACAACGAGACCGCGCGTTTCCTTGTCGACCAGCAGATATTCTTCTTCTACGCCGATCGTGAATGTCGGTTCTTTGCTGGCCATGTTCAGCCCCCTTCTTTTGCGTCCCCAATTACGCCGTGATGCGTTCGTCCTTCATGCCGATACGTTCCGGTAACGACTCGATAATCTTGTGCATCACTCCTGCGACTTGCGCGATACCTTCTTCATCGTCTATCAGGTCCTGGCGAATTTCGAGACCGACGTGCGGCAATCCGATCTCCTCGGCATGGTGATCGATCGTAAAATCCTGCGGCGCCTTGCCGGAGTAAGGTACGTTGTCACCGACGTAATAGCCCGCGTCACGAAACCTTTCGAGGAATACCTGCTTGACGGTCTCATCCTTGTCCCACAGCACGCTGATCTGCCACGGACGGGACTCACCGTTCAGCACCGGTGTAAAACTGTGTATCGAAATGAACACCGGCAACGATCCAAGCTTGCGCAGTCGCTGCACCTGCTCGTCGATCGCGCCATGGTATGGCCAGTAAAGCGTGCTCGCCCGTAGTTCTTTTCGCTCACGATGCAGGTTGTGGTTGCCCGGTACGAGGATGCCGTCGCCGAATTCGAGAAAGGCGCCCGGGTCCATGAGGTGACGATTGCAGTCGACGACGAGTCGCGAATAGTTCTGCACGACTGCGGTCACTCCGAGGCTCTCGGCCAGGCTCTCGGTGAGCCCGCCTGCACCTATGTCGATCGCGAGGTGGCACCGGCGCGCAAACGGGTCGAGGCCCATGTCGCCGAGCGATTTGGGGAAGCGACTGCTCGCGTGGTCACAAACCAGCATAATCGGCAATTCGGCCAGCGGATTGAATACTCTGAATGGCCCTGGTTCGTTTGCCGCGAGGAGTGTCGATACTCTGTTGTTCTTGTCAGGCCCTTCGGGCATGCCTCACCGTTAATTTACATGGTGCAGCCAGTTTACCCCATCGGTGGCTCAACGCCACCCGTTGCATGCGGATGGCGCCTAAGCCCGCTGTCTGGACGCCTCGTCGTCGCTCCAGGGTTTGAACGACTCGACCGACGCCGGGCGCGCGATGTAGTAGCCTTGCGCAAATTCGACGCCTAGCGCACCGAGTTTTTCGAGCACCTGTCGCGTCTCCACGCGCTCGGCAATGGTCTCGATGCCCATGGCGTGGCCAACCTCACGAATCGCCTTGACCATGCTCTCATCGACGTTGTCTTCGACGACGTTGCGAATGAACTGGCCATCGATCTTGAGGTAATCGACGGGCAGGTTCTTGAGATAGGTGAACGACGACAACCCGCTGCCGAAGTCGTCGAGCGAAAACTTGCATCCCAGTTTCTTCAGTGCCTGCATGAAATGGACGACACGAGACAGGTTGGATATGGCGGCAGTCTCGGTGATCTCGAAACAGATTGCGCCATCAGGCAGCTGCTGTTTTTCGAGTTCGTCGATGACGAAATCCAGGAAGCGATCCTCGCTCAAGGAGGTGCCCGACAGATTGATGGCCAGTGTATAGCGCGCCTCACCGTCGGTGCTGCGGTCCGCAAGCTCCGACAAGGCCTCGTGGATGACCCAGCGATCCAGCGTCGACATCAGGTTGTAGCGCTCGGCTGCGGGAATGAACTGGTTGGGGCCGACGAGTTCGCCACTCTCGTCGCGCATACGAAGCAGTAACTCGTAGTGACCACGTGCCGAACCGTTTTCCTTGCCGATGCCGATGATAGGCTGGAAGAACAGCTCGAGGCGATTGTCTTCGACGGCGCTCGTGATCCGCGACACCCATTTCATTTCTTCGTGGCGCATCGATGCGTCAGAGTCTCGGTACAGATGCACCTGGTTGCGGCCCATGTCTTTCGCCGAATAACAGGCCACATCGGCCGAACTCATGATGCTCGCAACGTCGGCGTTTTCGCTGTTGACGAGCACCACGCCAATCGAACAGCGTACGCTCGTGAACGAGTCCTTCCAGACGAATCGATAGCCCTCGATGGAACCGCGGATTGCTTCGGCCACTTCGATAGCGCGTTGCTCATCGCAGCGCTCCAGCAATATTGCGAACTCGTCACCGCCGAGACGTGACAACAGGTCAGTCGAACGAATGTTGGCCTGGATTTGCTCGGTCAGCTGTCGCAGCAGTGTGTCACCCGCCGTGTGCCCGAAGGTGTCGTTGACTACCTTGAACTGGTCGAGATCCACGTACAGCAGGGCATGGGTTTCCTCGGTGTTCTCATGCGTCTTTTCGAGCGATTCAGCAAGGCGATTTTCGAACTCACGGCGGTTCACGAGACCCGTGAGCGTGTCGTGCGATGCCTGGTAGCTGAGCTGCCGGAACAGGCGTGATTCCTTGCTCACGTCATGGAACACCATGACAGAACCGATGATGTTGCCGATACGATCACGAATAGGAGCGGCCGAATCCTGGATGGGTATTTCCTCACCTTTCTTCGTGATCAGTACCGAGTTTTCGGCCAGCGTTATCACGCGGCCTTCCTTGAGGCAGCGCACGACGGGGTTTTCGACCGTAGCGCGCGTGTGTTCGTTGACGAGCATCATGATGTCGGTCACTGGCGTGGCGCGTGCACTGCGCATGTCCCAACCCGTCAGGTCCTGCGCGACGGGATTGATATAGTCAACGTTGCCCTCGGCGTCCGTCGTTATGACGCCGTCGCCGATCGATTGCAGTGTGACCTGTGCGCGTTCCTTCTCTTCGAAGACGCGCGTTTCGGCGCGCTTGCGCTCGGTGATGTCCGTAATCGTGCCTTCGTGCGCGACAATGTTGCCATCGTCGTCGCAGATCGCGCGCGAGTTCTCGAGAACCACGATTTCGACGCCGTCCTTGCGTCTAAGGCGATACTCGAAATTCTTGATCACGCCCTCGGCCTCGAGGCGCGCAAACACGCGCTCGCGGTCAATCGGGTTTACGTACAACACCGCCGTGCTGCCCGCAGTCTTGAGATCCTCGACACTGTCGAAGCCCAGCATCTCGACGAGCGCGGGGTTGGCTGTAATGATCTCGCCTTCGCGCGACGCGATGTAAACGCCGTCAATGACGTTCTCGAAGAGGCCACGGTAACGCGCTTCGCTACTGCGCAGCTTATCCTCGTCCTGCTGGCGCTTGATGGCGATACCTGCGAGTCGCGCCATGCGATTTAGCTTGTCCAGTTCGTCGGTGGTCGGCGCGCGCGGCGTATCGACATATACGTCGAGGGTACCGATAACGCGTCGCGCCTCACCGTGGACGGGGAATGACCAGGCCGCGGCGATACCGTGTTTCGCAGCCAGTTTGTGAGCGCCGCACCAGCCGGCATCTTCCTGTATATCCGTCGTGATTCGTTCCTGGGTGTGATAAACGGCGGCACCGCAGGTCTTGCTGTCGCCGCTGACCTTGATGAAGTCCAGGCACAGCCGGAACTCCGGCGGCAGGCCGGGCGCCTGCTCCACGGACAAGGTCTGGTTCTTGACGTCGAGCTGCATAATCCCAGCCTTGAAGCCGCTGCCGATCTTCTGCGCGAAACGGCAGATAGCGCGCAAGGTCTTGTCGTGCGGTGTGCTCGCCGCGATCATCTCGAGCACCTTGTTTTGCGCGAAGGTCATCGCTTCGTTCTGCTTACGCTCCGTGATATCCGAAATGCTGACCCGAATCAGGCGCTGGTCATCGGAGGGTAACCGGCTGAAACGTACTTCGCAGGGCAGCTCTTTGCCTGTCGAATCCTTGTGCATCCATTCGAAGGTCGGGTGACCGCCTTCGAGGGCCCGGTCGACGTAGCCGCGGCGCACACCGAAAGACGGCGTGCCGTCGGGCTGCGTCTTCGGACTGATGGCTTCGGGGCCGACAGTCAGCAATCGTGAGCGCGACAGGTTGAACAAGGCGCAAGCCTTGTCGTTGGCATCGGTAAAGCGATTTTCGTCAACGTCGAAGACGATGATCGCGTCGGGCGCGTTTTCGACAAGGGCCCGATAGCGCTCTTCGTTTTCGCGAAGAGCGCTCTCGGCTTCCTTGCGACCGGTCACGTCACGGAGACTGATGACGAAGATCGGCCCATCGGCGGTCGACAACTCGCTGGCGTTGACCTCGGAGACGAAGATTTCACCACTTGCGCGTTGCGCTTGGACCTCGCCGTCCTTGAGCTCGATCTTCGTGTCTTCGAGGCTCGAGAGGTACGGCGCAAGGAATTCATCGATAGCCCTGTTGCGGGCGCCGGGCAGGATATTGGCGATTGGTGCGCCGATCAGCTGCTTGCGTTCGAGGCCGAAGTAGCGCGTACAGACCTTGTTACAGTTCAGAACGGTGCCAGCGGCGCTGACCGACAGCAGTGCGTCGGTGACGCTGTCGAAAATGGCTTCTATCGGGGTGCTGTCCTGGAAGGTACGCGTCTCGATTGACTGCGTAATGGTCGCTTCCATCTTGTCATAATGTCGGTCGATCATCTTTAAGAGATCGACGAAGTCGGGTTTGGTAATACCCGATTCTTCGGTGGCAGCCCTTATTTTGTCCCGTATCTCCTGCCGCATTGATCAGCTCGTCCTGTAGCCTCGTCAAATACTCTAAATAGATCGGGCCACCAATTCTGTGATGCGACTCCAGTTCTGGATTTTTTTTTGGGAAATTATTCCCTTTTTTCTAAGTATAAACCCCTACGCGTTAATTTCGGGGACAGTTTACTAATCTCCGTACGGAGATTAGTAAACTGTCCCCATATCTTTATTCGCCGGAAAGGACGCGAACGGCCTCTCCGTCTTCGTCGAGCTCGACCTCCCCCTGCTCTTCGAGAGTGCGGGTACCGGCACCGACCTGGATCGGGATCGCAACGATAGTCGAACGCGAGCCTTCGCCGGTTTCGACCGAGGTCGCCACGTTCAGGTACAGCCGCCCTTCCCGCTGCGGGATAATCGTTACCTGTTGCACAACAAAGTCATCATTGGCCGCAGGTGCAACCTCGACCGATTCCGGTTGGGCGTCGTGGAAGGCCATTGCCGAAGCATCATTGATTCGATACCTCATCCTGACCGGCCTCGAACCGAGCGTGCTCGCGACACGCAGGTTGACTGTGACGGGGCTGCCGACGATCGGCGTGCCAACGACATCGTAACTCACGCGGAATGGCGCACCGGGTTTGCCGATCGTGCCGTCGTACTGGCTCTCGGCTTTGTCCGCGGCAAGCTGCAACTCCCTGGCCGGTTTGTCCGCGGCCTTCGTCACAGGTTCCACCTCGTCCTGGCCGCAAGCGGCCAGAGTCAGCGCAACGATCGAGATCGCAAGAAACTTCGCTCTGTTCATGATTTTCACCAGTTTTCGTCCGTTATAAGGCGACAATTGAAACGTCGAAACAGACCTGCGATGGAAAATCGCTGGCCGCCCCGTCATCTTCGTGGCGCCATTCCTGCATATCGATCACGTGCGTGCCCGCAGACAAGACTTGCGTGTCCAGCTGTTCGACGTCATCGACGGAACTCTGGCCAATCGCGACCAGCCGACCGCGTTCGTGCACGAACAGGTCCGGGTCGCTGCGATCGCGCACCCCGGGTGTGGGATCACTGGTAGGCGGCGGCACCGGGTTCGCCTGTACCGTGATCGTCCAGCGCCCCGCGACCGGCGGTGTGAAGTGCAGGTAGCGCCAGTCGCTCAGCTTGTTGACCGAGCCGTCGACCACGTAGTCGTTATTGATACAAACATTGGCGACAGAACCGTCGGTTTGCACCTCGGTGTAGACGGGCACGAGGTCGCGGCCTCCGTTTGCGGCGGGAGCAGGCGTAGATGCCTGGCCGTCGGCAAATATTGAGACATTCGGCGTATCGACGTTCTCACGATTGAGTTGCGAGTCGACGAAACTGCGGTCGGTCGCGCCGAGCATCATGCGCAGTTCCGCTGCAAAGGAGAACAGCGTCGTGAACGCGTCAGTGGCGCGCTGCGTGGTGACCATTGTGTTGTAGATCGGAAGGAATCCGATTGAGCTGGTGTCGCTGTCATCGACACCCGTGTCCCAGAGATCATAGACGAACGTCGCTGCGGACAGTTCGTTGAACCAGCCCTGCAGTCCGTCATTGTTGGTTTCGATATTGAAGCCAAAACTGCCCGCACCCGTGCCCGGGTCGCCGGTATCGCAATATTGCGGATCCTGCAGGGCAATAGCACTTAACGCGTGGGCAAAGCCCTCACTCCACGCCAATCGCAGGTCGAGCGACTCACCGAGGAAGTGGGAGCCGCCGATCGAGTCCGATCGTGAAAAGGTATCCTCGAAGTAATGCGCCCACTCATGCCCGATGACATGATCGTCGAACTCCTCGGTGTCGATCGCGGCATCACCCAGCAGGAACAGCGAATCGATGTCGGGGCGATAAAAGGACGTGCCCAGTTCACCGACGTCAATATTGGTCGGACTAACGCGCGTGTTATTGACACTCCAGAACACATCGAGTGGGTCGAACGCGGCGCCAGGATCGACGCTGCGAACCAGCTCCATCGACGTATACACAGTATCGAGGATCGCGAACGGTGCGGCCGCGCGAGTACCTGTATAAGACCCGCTCTCCCATCCTGTCTCCGCCGTAAAGTCGGCACCGATCACGTTGACAGTGCCGGTATTGAAAAGTGGCCATTGCACAACGTACAGGGGACGCTGCTGGAGCGGTAGACTCGCGCTCGGGTCGACATTGTCCCGTACCTCGACGTCCCAGGCATTCGCGCTTTCCTTGAGTTCGGCGCGAACCCGGACGCGCACATCGGTGCTGGCGGGAATGCTGACGAAGCTGTAACTGCCGTCATCGCCTGCTACCGTCGTGCCCAATACCGTATCGCCTGCATCGAGCAGTTGCACCGTTGCGCCGCGAATGGGTCGCACTTCGACCGACGCGAAGTCGAGTCCCGAGCAGCTGCCGAACTGCACGGTTGTTGGCACGAACTCGTAGAACACTCGCCCCGCAACGCTCACTTCGGACAAGGTTTCCGCAACCACCACGTCGACGGCGTCGGTGACGGTAGCCGTGCCATCGTTGACCGCGAGCTGAAACGTCAGCGTCTCGCCGCCGACGCCGACGTCGGGCGCATCGAAGCTTGCATCGGCCGTGTCGGCGCCGACGATCGACACGATCGTGCCGGCCGTCTGCGTCCAGGAATAGATCAGGTTGTCGCCGATATCGGTGTCGGTCGCCGTACCACTCAGGGTGACCGTCAACAGCTCGCCGGCGGACTGGTCTTCGCCCGCATTCACGACGGGGTCGGAATTGCTCACACCGTTGACCGTCACAACGATCAGGTCCGTGCTGCTCGCGGACCCGTCGCTGACCGACAGCTGAAACGTCAGCGCGACGCTGTTGCCGATGCCGACGTCGGGAGCATCGAATATCGGCTGGGCGCTGCTGCTGCCCGACATCACAACGCTGGTGCCACCCGTTTGCGTCCACGAATATCCAATCGAATCGCCGTCTGCATCTCCGCTGGCCGAGCCGTCGAGCGTGACCGTCGTCTGTTCGTCCACGCTCCGGTCTGCGCCGGCATTCGCGGTCGGCGCCGAGTTAGCGGTGGTGTCCCCCGATCCGCCCGAGCCACCACCTCCACAGGCGGTTAAGGTCAGCAGCGACGACACAAGCAAGACGTCCTTCCATGTACATTCTGCAATCATTTTTCCGGCTGACGCTCCCAAGCGACCAACGACAATTCTAAACCTCAAAACTGAACGGGAACAGAACCCAGGGTGTGCGAAAATAGCGACAATTCAGGTCGTTACGTCACGTCACAATGTGCGATGCAGGTCCCATCCCGACCCCCGAGTATTGATAAACTTTGTCATCATAACGAGCAATCGGTTCACAAATCCGGCGAATATAATCGCCAGTAGGAAAAACTCAATGAAAAACAATAAGATACTGGTCACGGGCGGTGCCGGCTACATCGGCAGTCACGTGGTGCGGCAGCTCGGCGCGGCCAGCGAGTCCGTCATCACACTCGACAACCTGTGCACGGGCTTCGAGGCAGCCGTTACGGCGGGCGACCTCGTCATCGGCGACACGGGCGACGCGGCACTCCTGGAAAAAATCTTCACCGAGCACGATATCGATACGGTCATGCACTTTGCGGCGCACACGATTGTGCCCGAATCGGTCGCGGATCCCCTGAAGTACTATCGCAACAACACGGCATCGAGCAGGACTCTGCTCGAAGCATCGGCCAGGCACGGCGTTAGGAACTTTGTTTTCTCGTCGACGGCGGCCGTTTACGGCATCCCTGAAGGCGGCAAAGCCTCCGAGGATTCACCGACGCAGCCGATCAATCCTTACGGCACTTCGAAACTCATGACCGAGTGGATGCTGCGCGACTTGGGCGTCGCGGGCGGACCGCGTTACGTTGCGTTGCGGTATTTCAATGTGGCTGGCTGCGAGCCGACCGGCACGATAGGCCAGTCGACACCGAAAGCGACGCTGCTCGTCAAGGTCGCGTGCGAGGCAGCCACAGGACGCCGGCCTGGCATATCCATCTTCGGCAGCGATTACCCGACACCCGACGGTACAGGCTTGCGCGACTACATCCATGTCGAGGACCTTGCCACGGCGCATCTCGACGCGCTGACCTACCTGCGTGAGGGCGGCGAATCGCAGATACTGAATTGCGGTTATGGCCACGGCTACAGCGTTCGCGAAGTGCTGGCTGCGGTTGAGGCCGCCAACGGAGCGCCGCTCAACATCACCGAAGAGCCGCGCCGCGCCGGCGACCCGCCTGAACTCGTTGCAGTCGCCGATCGCGCACGCGAGGTGCTCGGCTGGACGCCGCAGTTCGATGACCTCGATGTCATTGTGCGTACGAGCCTTGAATGGGAACGCAAGATCGCGGCGCGCGACCCGAGCGCGTACTGGACGGACTGAGGCAAACGAACAGCACCTTGGTGCTACACTTCCGCCATGAAATTTCGCCGCCCACGCTCGCTTAACGGACTGATTCTGGTCGGTTTCGGGCTGGTCGCCCTGCCCCTCCTGATTGCCGTGATCTGGGCGCTGTTCAGCCTCGATCGCGTCGCCGAGCAAAGCGAGCAACTCGTCGTTACAGGCGTGTCGACAGCCGCGAATAATCGCCGCCTTGAGGAAAAAATGAGTTCTCTCGAGCGCGTTGCGCGCCAGTACCAGGTGCTCAGGAATCCGGATTTTCTGCAGCTCATGACCCAGGACCTTGCCGCGTTCGAGGCACAGCTTCGCGAAATGGCAACGCTGCTCGAGCTGGCCAACGCCACACGCCTGGCGTCATCGATCGGCACGGGCGCACGCGGCATCGTTACGGCCCTGTCGAGTTCCGAGGCCAGCGATGAACAGATCGCCGCCGCGATCGAGCGCTTCGCGCCGCTGCGGCAGCGAGTGACGAGATTGACAACCAGCCTGGCCGCGTTCGTGGACGCCGAGCTCAAGACCTTGCAGGAGTCGGCACGCAAGGCGCAGCGTTACTCGGCGTGGCAGGTGGCTGCACTGGTGCCAGGCACGCTGATGCTGATTCTCATCTTCACGGTGCTCGTGGCGCGGCCAATCCGCCAGATCGACCACGCGATCGGCCAGCTTGGCGCGAGCGGTTTTTCGAAACCGATCCAGATCAAGGGCCCGACCGACCTCGAGCGGCTGGGTCGACAGCTCGAGTGGCTGCGCGTGCGACTCCTCGAACTTGCGCAGGAAAAGAACAAGTTCCTGCGGCACATGTCGCACGAACTCAAGACGCCGCTCGCCAATATCCGGGAAGGCACCGAACTGCTGCTCGACGGTTCGGTGGGCGACCTGGAGGGATCGCAGCGCGAAGTGACCGATATCCTGCGCATGAACGGCCTCAAGCTGCAGCAGCTGATCGAAAACCTGCTGTCGTTCAGTGCCTGGCAGGCGAAGAGCGAGGTGCTCACGCTGTCCGATTTCCCGCTGCGGGCGCAGGTCATTTCAATTGCCAAAGCCCAGCGACTGGCGCTCAAGGCCGCAAATATTCAACTTAAACTGGAAATAGAAGACATTATTGTGAACGCGGATCAGGACAAGATCCGCACGGTTCTTGATAATCTGCTGTCGAATGCGATCAAGTTCACGCCGAGAGGAGGCCAGATCACGATCCGGGCAAGCCGTATGCCGACGAGTTTCGTGCTCGAATTCGGCGACACGGGACCCGGCATTCCAGAAGAAGAAAGTCCGCGCATTTTCGAGGCATTTTTCCAGGGCCGCCGCGAACAGGGCGGCCAGGTGGGTGGCACGGGCATCGGACTGTCGGTGGTACTGGAATGTATTCAGGCGCATGACGGTTCGGTGGAACTGGTCGACTCGGATGAATTTTCGGGTGCGCATTTCAGAATCCACATTCCGCAGAAGCGCGGTGTGGCAAAACAGAAGATGGCTGCGAATGGATAGACTGAGGTTCAAAAGGAAGGCGGGTCGGATTGCCGTGATCAGCGTGATCGTGGCGACGATGGCCGGCTGTACGCAGACAAGCGACTGGCTGAAAGGACGGCGCACCGCGAAAGCCGATGATCCCATTATCCTGGGCGCGCCCGAAGCTGACGTGTACCTCAGGGAACTCTCGGACCTGGCCGCGGGTGATCCGGCGACTCAAGCCGAAATATTCGCCGATGCTGACGCGGGCGCGACCCTGACGCCGGGCCCGAACACTCAGCTGCGCCTGGCGCTCGTGCTGGCCACGCCCGGGCACGCCGAAACCGACCCTGAGCAGGCTGAGAGGCTGCTGCGCGAAGTTTTGACACAAACCGAACTGCTGACACCGGCCGAGGTTTCGCTCGCCACGATCTATCTCAATAGCGTAGAGAGTTTCATCGTGGCCCGGGCCGAGGCACGCCGCCTTCGGGCCTCGACGTCGCGCGCCGCACGCACCGAAGAACAGGCAGTCAGCCAGCGGCTTGCGAGCGTAGAGACCGAGAACCGGCAGCTAAGGCGCGAGCTCGAGGAAGCCGAGGCCAAACTCGAGGCCATCACCTCGATCGAGCGCTCGATCCGCGAGCAGGACTAGCATCGCCGTTAATTAAAGGGACAGTTTACTAATCTCTGGCGTGAGATTAGTAAACTGTCCCTTTAATTAACGGCCAAGTTCTTGCCGCACCTGCAAAATCGGCATAACCTTCGCCTATGGTCGCCAGACAAGCCAAACGTGAGGGCAAGATCCTGCTCGTCGATGACGATCCGGGACTGCTGCGCCTTTTGAGCATTCGCCTCCGGGCGGAGGGCTTCGACGTCGAAGCCGTCGAGTCCGCCCATAAAGCACTCGCGACATTGCACCGGTTCAGCCCTGATCTCGTCATCACGGACCTCAGGATGGACAAGATGGACGGCATCGGTCTGCTCAAGGAATTGCAGACGCGATCGCCAGGCCTGCGCGTGATCATCATTACGGCGCACGGCACGATTCCCGATGCGGTCACGGCTACGCAGCATGGCGCTTTCGGTTTCCTGACGAAACCGATCGACAAGGACGAGCTTATTACGCTGGTGGAACGTGCTCTCAAGGTCTCCGGCACGGTCGACG
>Ga0265303_10002145_pt1 | contig 12216 bp, 6 predicted proteins | sample Helome_2_FD_192494 | JGI IMG/M metagenome (GOLD analysis project Ga0265303, IMG submission 192494) | Marine sediment microbial communities from subtidal zone of North Sea - Hel_20160317 (Illumina Assembly) | ecosystem: Environmental > Aquatic > Marine > Subtidal zone > Sediment ...
CACACTATGGAATACCTCGTGTAGCGGCTGGGCTCTCTCTCGGCCCCAGTTGTCGTCGATTCGCCTATACTCCATGCATGGCTGGCTAGTCAGCCAATAAAATAACGATAATCAGCAAGGGGAAAATCAATGAATAAATTGACCATTTTGGGTTTCTTAGCCGAGTTGATGCTGCCTGTCGGCGTTATTGCGCAGGAAAGTGAAGAGGCAACGCCGCCGCTGACCGACGTCTGGATGGTAGTGCCGAAGGCCGGTATGGCACAGGAGTTTGAAGCAGCCGTCGCGACGCACATGGCGTTTCGAGCTGAGCATAATGATTCCCGCCAATGGCTGACGTTTACGCCGGTCATCGGGCACAAGCTCTCCCTTTACCAATTTCGCGGCTGTTGTTTCAACTGGGCCGATCAGGACGCGTATAACACCGAGGATGAGGAAAAAGGCTTCGGCAATCACTGGGGTGAGAATGTCGACCAATACGTTGACCACTACCACCATTTTTTCAATCGGACGGATTGGGAAAACAGCTATTGGCCCGACGAAGGCACTGACGGACCGTATTATGGTGTCACCACCTGGCTATGGAAGGAAGACGCACCCCGCGCCTCCCACGATGCGCGAAAACAAATAAGCAAACTCGCGAAAGACGGCGGCTGGGGCGAGAAAGGGAGTCCATGGCTGTGGCTTGACCAGATCGGCGGCAAAGACATCCTCGCGTTGGCCTCACCGTTTTCAAGTTACGCTGATATGGCGCCACCGGAGCAAAATTTCTACGAGTTCGCAACCGAGGAACTTGGTTCAGAGAAGAAAGCAGACGCAATGTTTAAGGACTTTTCCTCCGGCTTTGCGAGCTCCGACTACACAGTCTGGGTACACCGCGAAGAATTGTCATCGCAAAGTAACGAAGAGTAGCTAATGAAACAGGTTGCAAGCGTTGCCGCTATTGGATGCGGCGACGTTTGCAGCCAACGCGTTACCAGGAACGACCTCAGCCCGACATTCGCCAGAGCTCGCCCTCATCGGACGCGCGCTCACGATGCATCAGTATCCATTCCGCGTGTTCCTCCAGCGCTGCATCGCCAAGCACTTTTAGCACGCGCCGACGTTCCTCGTCATCTTTGCATGCATCGATTCGGCTCCGCGCTTTGCTGAATGCCCGAAACATGAATTCATATTGTTTGATGAGTTCGGCATCCGCGATGCTGAAGACATAGGACTGGCGCACGCCGGCCACCAGCAGCAGCACACCCATCAGGACCACCATGGGATCGCGTACCGAGTTGGCTATCTCGGTACTCGCGAACACAAACAAAGCAAAGGCAACGAAACTCACCCAAAAGACGGCAGACGACAGGCGAGTGGTGTTGCGTTGGCGAGTGACCTTTTCTAATCCCTTGCGGCGGTAATAGCCGAGCTGCCCACTTTGGCCATCACCAATCCAGCTACTGATTACGTATTCGAGCCCTTGTGGATCGGTATAAGGCTTGACGTTGCACTCCATACCAGCAACACGCATCACATTGCGTATCCAGCCGAGGTCTGAATCCTGCATCTGTAAAAAATTATCGTGCGCAAACTTCGATTTGTTCTCGCTCGTCACCCCCGCGGCTGCCCAGTAAAACTGAACCCGCAGGCCTTCGGCGAGCGCACGATAGTCGAGGTATTTTCGGTGCCAGGCGCCCTTCTCAGCAAATCGATGGATCAATACTGCGATGAGGAAGAAGCCGATAAAAGCAACAATGAAGGCACGTTGCGGCAACAGATCGGAATACACGATGTACATGAGCCCCATCAGCAACGCCAAGATGTGAGCCGCACGCAGCACGAAGATCTTGCGCTTTTGAAAGTGAATGGCCAGCCAGTCGGCAACACGAAACACGTGATCGATGTCACGAACTCCAGCCGGCAAGTAGGCCTTGGCATCCTCTTCAATCAGGGTCCATGCTTCGTTGTGAATTCTTTCCTCGTGTTTCCGTGCATCGCCGCTAAATTCATCTGTATGGGCAAATACGCGTTCATGGCGCTTCGGCATCTTTGAGGTTCGCGGTTCGTGTTCGTCGGAGCTGTACCAGCTGCAGGACAGAGGTTCGAGGCCAGCGGACGGTTCACCACTAGGCTGATCTCGCGAACAAACGATGTGGTAGACAAGATCGCTTTCATCGTCGGCCAGGATCAAATGGTTTGTCTCGGATGTCCGCGTGTAGCCTCGCATGATGTCGTGGTGTTGAAAGCGCACGACGGACGCGGTTCCACCCAGCTTGTCGTTTTCATTGCCGTCCCAGAGCGCCATCAGAATGTGGCTGTGTGCACAAAGAAATACGCCGAGCTGTGCATATTGCCGCGTTCGGTTCTTGCCATATTCTGCGATCGATCTTCGCGTATTCCCCGGGGTTATGGGAAGTTCAAAGATTTCGGATGCTTGCGACAACAGTTGATTGAAGTTTTCCCTGACCCGCGTCTTGTCGAAGTCCGTCACATAGATATCGCGCGGCATCGGCAGTGCCGCAATGAGCGGTATGCGCAGCGTGACCGCTTCTTCTGCCACGATCTGGTCGGCACCCTCCGCGAGCGCCGACATGACCGAGACGCCTCTATCAGGGTATTTTTCGCAAAGCTCTTTGAGGAAATCGCGCACGCGCTCGCGGATTGCCGGGATCTCCGCTGCTACCAGATTGCGATGGCCCGTTACCGCAACAATGAGCGGTACCGCATAACCGGTGCGGCCAGCGATGACAGTGCGCGATGTTGAAAACCCTGGATCCATTCGCGCAAGGATACCCTAACGAAAAGGCCCCTTGCGGGGCCTTTTCAAAACACGGTCTTTTGACCACTCCGCTTTATGGCCCAGTGCAGATTGGATACGCGGGGTTGTCCGGCTCGCAAAAACCATCAGCCGGTATAGACGGCACGAAACGATCTTCGTACACATGAGTTAACACGATAATGCGCGCCACCAGCTCGCCGACTCGATTCGCCGGATCCGGCCCAAACGGCGTCGCTGCGCTTATCGTGGCGCTAAGCGCAGAGAACTGGCTCACAAAGGCCTGGCAGTTCTGGTTGCCGGAACTCTGTTTCGGCTGCTGGGTGGCATCCCAGCATTTTTCGAGCTTGTCGAGGCCATTTAGCCACTGACTCTGCGCTGTAGCGCAAACAGTAGGTGACAACGGTGCATCGGCGGGGCCGGGAACATCCACGTTGGCGCAGGCCAATTGATCCAGCGCGTCGCCAAATTCGTCGTAAAGCGTTAGCAAAAGCTTGGCAAACACGGCATCGTCGATCGTCTCCGTCCCACCCAATGGACAGCTGCCGTCCGAATCCCAGACACCCATTAGGTCGTCATTCCAGGTACAGGGAGTGATCTCCGTGTTATACGGTTTGAGCGACCAACGAATGTCACTCGTTTTGCTGCTGCCGCAATCAGAGTTGATCAGCGTATCAACGCGTTCGCCATTGGGTCCTATGTGGCGTTCCGACACGGTGGTTACCGTATCCCACAAAAGAATATTCTCTGCCGGGGTTTCCGCCGGATGCGTCGCTTCACATCCAAGGCTCGCGCCCGCAAGCGCGAAGACGTCGAATTCGCCATCAAACGTGTTTCGGAATACGACGCCGTCCTCGGTTCTGCCGAAGAATGCCTCAAACGTAAACCCATTGGCCTGTTGGCCTCGCGTCAGTCGCGACATGATGAGGTCCGGTAATCCGGGCTCACCGTCAAAAACAACATCCTCGAACAGATCCGTAATCTCGGTCGGCAGCAGCGGCGTGATATTCAGTCTCTGCGCGGCGGGATTTAATGGATCACCCGAGTCGAGTGGAATGACGACGTTGCTCAAGTCGGTTGTGCCTAGCAGCGTCTCGCAGACGCCAGGGACATAGCGGCAATCAGGGATATTTTTGATCTGAAATAACGTGAGTCCCGACGGCCCGTTGGGATCCAACAACGTCACGTTTTCGAGCGAGGCGGCCGCGGCACCGTCATCGCCGAATACCAGCGCACAAAAGCCGGCACAGGTATTCAGATCGATCCCGATACCGGGCGCTACCGTCGGGCCCTCCGGCGGAAAAGTGTCAGAACCGTCTGCTGTCGACAACGTTATGTCCTTCGTGCCATCAGGAATACCGCCCGTGTCAAAGTAGGTCTCCTGCGCGTTGGTCAACAATTCGTCATACGTTTCCGTAGTCTCGTCGAATCCGAACTCGAGTGCCATCACTTCGCAGTATTGCCGGTCGGTAATATAGACGAGGCCGGACTTCGAACTCGTACGGACTGAATAACGTGAGTCACTGACAAAATCACACTGCATCGCCATGGGGTCTCGCATTGGATCGCGAGCCGTCCTCCCGGCAACCACGTCAAACACCTCATCGGGCGAACCAATGCTCTGATCGGCATTCACTGCGACAGACAACACTCGTCCTCTGTCAGTGGTCACCAAAATCCGGTTGTCGGTGCCGTCGGGCGACTGCCAAAGCGCGATGCTCTGAAGCTGCTCGTTACCCGCAAGTCCCCATCCTTTCCGGCCGCTGGCAATAGTTATAGCGTCGGACAAATCGCCACGCTGGAAAACGGCGGTCTTGCGCTCCTCGAGGTACAGGACACCACCCACATCGACGGCGAGCGGAAATGCCTCCGCAACGTCACCGTCAACCGCATTCAGGTCAACCAACAAGGGCTTGTCGCTATCGACTACTTCGCTGCAAAAGACTTCCCCGTTTGCTTCCGGCGGAGTCAGTTCGACGCCGCTGGCGCAACCACCGGGTTGTTGTTTCACAATTCGGTTCAGGACAAATGTCGGGCCTTTCTTATTTTTGCCCGCAAGCCAGATCGTGCCGCTGAGATCAACCGTGAGTGCTGTACACGTGTCGTCCTTTCTGGTGTCGAGCGCGAGCGCATTGTCTTCACAATCGATGATCGTCTCCGGGTCATCAGACGACACCATCGGATCATCGAACGTCGTCGGCCATCGCTTCACAACCTTACCGTCCAGACAATAGAGACCGTCCAGCGCTGTGAGTTTGCAGGCGCGGAAATCTGTTCCATTGACCCCGGTATCGATGAAATCACTCAACCGATTCGGATCGGAAAACTCCATTTCCAGAACGTTGGTGCGACTGTTCACGTCGACCCGGTCCAATGTCTGCACCGTCTCAACCGTGCCCTGCCCCCATGCTGTGCTACCCAGGAACAGGCACGCAGCAATCAGTAGCCCTACTTTTCGGCCATTGACGATCTTCTTCATTGGTTTCTCCCTGCATGCAATTTATTTGTTGTTTTTTCCATTACGTTCTTGTTCTTTGTATTGATGGGCGAATCGATTATTCGAGACATCACTCGAGTCTACTGACCACCGCGGTACTTTGCGGCTTCCTCCGGCTTGCCCCACGAGCGGTACATGTCCGCCAAACGAAGCCGCCCTTCTTGAGCCAGGTTCGGGATCGGGGCCTGCTCGAGTCCGGCAAGACTGTCGAGCATTAGCGGCTCTGCGTCTTTGTAATTACCGATGCCGGCCAAGGCTGATCCTTCTACATTCTTTGCGGCGGCAATTTGCCAATGCCCTTCGGGCAGATTATTTTCTTGTATTTGTCGAGCCAGCCCCGCGAACTGCAGCGCTTCGGAAAATCGTCCTGTAGCAACCATCAAACTCGCCAACACCGTGAGCGTACTGGCTGTTTGCGGATGATCCTCACCAAGGATTCTTTGTCGAACAATCAAGCTCTCGCGCAGCAGTTCCTCCGATTCTTTATAACCGCCCTCATCGATCAGCCAGTAGCCGAGACTTGTTGCTGATCCGGCCGTGGCCGGGTGCTCCGTCCCGAGAACGCGGCGACGTATCTCGAGCGCCTGCCGCAACTGGTTGATCGCTTCCATCTTATCGCCTTTTGCATACAATACGAAAGCAAGATTGCCCAAGACGGAAGCGATTTCCGGGTGCTCGTCTCCGAGCAGCTCGCGATTCATAGCGAGCGCCTCACGATAAGCGGTCTCGGCGCCGGACAGGTCGCCTCGCAGCTCTTTAACATATCCAATATTGTTGATGCCATTTGCGAGTTCAGGGTGCGATTCGCCTAACAGTCGCCGCTTCATAGCCAACGCCTCGCTGTACAACGACTCGGCTTTTTCGAGATCGCCCTGATCTAGCAATGCCCAGGCCAGGTTGTTGATGGACTCTGCAAGATCGGGATGCACCGCGCCATGAATCTGGCGCCGCATCTTGAGCGCGTCGCGCAAGAAAGGTATCGCTTGCTCGTAGTCTCCCTGCTCGTAAAAATTCAGCCCGAGATCCTCGAGGCTCTGGGCAACGTCGCTGTGCGCACCGCCGTGCAACTTCTGTCGTATCGACAACGATTCTTCGAACAGCGGCCGCGCCGCATCATATTCGCCCTTCCGATGTAGAACGTCGCCGAGTTGGGTTAACGATTCGGCAACCTCGTCCCTGTCCGTGCCAAATATCGAGCGGCGCATCTCGAGGGACTCACGCAAGTTATCTTCGGCCTTCTCGTAGTCCGCACTTAGTATCTGCACCTCGCCAAGATGTGTGAGGCTCGCTGCCACCTCGGGATGCTCGTCACCGAACAGTTCACGCCGTTTTTGCGCTGATCGATTCACGAGCCGCACGGCCTCGGGATAAAGTCCGAGGCTTGTGTACACCGTGCCCATCGTGTCCATCAATGTCGCCTGGATCGCCGGCTGGTCTTCAAGCTCCTCATCGATACGCCCGGCGCCTTTATCGAGGATTTCCCTCGCCGTGATGGTATTGCCGAGTGACTCGCTCGGGTCGGATACCTCAAACAAGCCAACCATGAACTGTGTGGTTTGCTTGGCAGTTTCGGCCTCGGCTTCGGCACGCACGCGCTGCTCGTCTGCTTCGATGCGCGCAAGGTAGGCAGTGACAGCAAGCCCCGATGTGATCGCCATGCCTATGAATGCTGCCGTGGTGAAAACCAGCATGCGCTGGTGACGGCGGTGCGCCTCGCGTTGTTTCAGCGCGTCGAAACCGACGCCCAGCATTCCCGAAATCAGCTTCAGCTTGGCGTTAGCTTTGCCGTCGCCTTCGAGGCGCGCATCCGCGGCGATCGGTTCGGCGAGAAAGTCAGAAAGTTCAGCATCGTCACCGATTTCGTAACGCAGCGCGGGCGGGAAACATTCCTGGTCTTCCTGGCCTGGCGTGTCGGATGCCCACGGTTCGCCGTCAACGATCAGGCAGAAAATTCGATTCGAGCGCTGCAGGCGCTTGAACGTCAGTATCTCTTCGTTTACCCAGCGAGATTTGGCCGCGGCCGGCGAACAAATGACGATTTGTGTTGCGGACCAGCGCAGTGACTCTGTCAGTAACTCGCCGAGATTGGTGGCGGACGGCAGCTCGTCGCGATCGCGAAAAACCGGCGACAGGCGCGCCGGAATAGTGCCCATCAGAGTTTCCTTGCCAACGATAGGTTTCGGAACCTTGTAAGTTTCAAGCGACTTGTGCAACCACGTCGCCCACTTTTCATCCGAATGGCTGTAACTAATGAACGCTTTGTATTTGAATTCTCGCGCCACGTTTCGCTGCCTTCGTCAAACTGGTACGAGAATCAGTATAGCCGAACGTCGAATGAAAGGGACTATGGGCGCCCGGCACACAAATAGCATGTTCTCCATTCTTGGCAACCGCGTATCATTACTACATGAGCCGGGACAGCACATCGCAGACAAATGTGGAGCTTGACGAGCACGAGACTCCAAGCATGCTCATGCGGTCAATGCTGCGCTCCGTTGTCAAGGTTATAACGACATCGGACGCGCCCGACTACGAGCAGCCCTGGCAAACCCAGGGGCCAGATGCCGCAATCGGCTCGGGTGCAATCGTAATGACACCGAGTGGGGCACGCGTATTAACCAATGCCCACGTGGTGGAAAACCAGGTATTCATCGAGGTTCGCCGCTACGGCAAGTCGCGCAAATTCGAGGCTGTGGTCGAAGGCGTCAGTCACGTTTGTGACCTGGCGCTTCTGAAAATCGATGATCCGTCCTTTGCAGAGGGCGCACCGGCGTTCCCGATCGGTGACTTGCCATCGCTGAGCGACCGCGTCGCCGTACTTGGTTTTCCGATTGGCGGTGACCGGCTGTCAATTACCGAGGGCATCGTCTCGAGGATTGAGATGTATCCGTACGCTCACAGCCAGCGCAACTTACTGGCCGTGCAAATCGACGCAGCAATCAACTCGGGCAATAGTGGTGGACCCGTGGTAGTGGACGGTGAGATTGTGGGCATTGCATTCGAGGCGATGGACGAAGCCGAGAATGTCGGTTACATGGTCGGCGCACCAATCGTGAAGCACTTTCTTCGTGATATCGAGCAAGGCGTTCAAGACGGCTTTCCGGACCTGGGCATTGTGATCCAGGCACTCGAATCAAAGGCGCACCGTCGATCGTTAGGCTTGAGCCCTAAAAGCCACAGCGGCGTTCTCATTACCGGGGTGGTCCACGGTAGCTCGGCCTGGGGCATCCTCAAGCAAGACGACGTCTTGCTAATGCTCGACCAGAAAAATGTTGCGGCGGACGGCAGCATCCGTTTTCGCAAGGGCGAGCGAATTGACTTGTCTTACCAGATTGCGAGGCGCCACGTGGGTGAGAGCATGCCAGTGAAAGTGTATCGCGACGGGAAAGTGCTGAGTTTCGACGTACCGATGAAACCGCCCCGCTTCTTGGTTGCCGAGGATTCCTACGACGTTAAGCCCACCTATTTTCTTTACGGGGGCCTGTTGTTCGTCCCGTTGAGCCGTGACTTGTTGATGACCTGGGGATCCGAATGGTGGCAGGATGCTCCATCGGAAATTGTTTCTATTTACGAGAACGAAATTCGCAGCGCATCGCGGTCGGAGGTTGTAATTCTGCAGAAGGTGCTTGCCGACCGGGCTAATCAGGGCTACCACGATTATGAAGCACTGATTATCGAGCGGGCACAGGGGCGCAAGATCCGAAATCTCAAGTCACTCATCAAAATTGTCGAGTCATCTACCGACGAATTTATCCGCTTCCAGAGTCACGACGGCGATACGATCGTCCTGGAGCGGGACAACGTAGAAACCAGAAATCCCAAGATCCTGCAACGCTACGGCGTACCCTTCGATCGTTCGCTGAACTTGCGAGACTAAAGCGCAGACAGGGATTCGGGTGCGATTCGCCGCGCGTATTCGACGGGCTCCTTGCCCGGGTGATACCCTTCCCTTATATAAGGAGATCCTTTCATGTCCAATAATTCCAATATAGTTGTACGCGCTCTCCGCGCAACGTGGCGCGGCGTCGATAGGGCACGCAGGGTGTTTGTTAACCTGATATTTCTATTGATCGTCGTCGGCCTCCTGGCATTAGTTTTCAAGAGCGACAAACCCGATATCGCCGACACCACGGCGCTGGTAATCGCCCCTCAGGGCCGGCTGGTCGAACAGCTCACAGCGAAATCCTTCGATCAACTCATCGAGGAAGCGCAGGGCAATACGGTTCCGGAAACGCTTCTCAAAGACGTCCTCGATGCAATAGAAACCGCCAAAGAAGACGAGCGGGTCGAAGTGCTGGTACTCGACCTCACCGCATTTCTAGGTGGGCGGCTGACCAAGTTGCGGGATGTTGGCGAAGCGCTCGATGACTTCAAGTCGAGCGGCAAGAAGGTCATCGCTCGAGCTGATTTCATGGGGCAGGACGGTTACTTCCTGGCCGCCCATGCGGACGAAATAATCGTTCACAAAATGGGCGGCGTCGTATTGGAGGGCTTCGGGCGATATCGTATGTACCACAAGGAAGGGATCGACAAGCTCGGGCTCGATGTCCACATATTCAAGGTCGGTACCTACAAGTCGGCAGTGGAGCCGTTCCTGCTCGACGGAATGTCCGACGCTGCGAAGGAGGCCAATCGCGAATGGATGGGCGATCTGTGGCGTATCTATCTTGACGAAGCTGCAGCGGCACGCGGCATGACAGCGGAACAGCTCGACAGCTACGCCCAGGACCTCGCGCCGCTCATCTCCGCGGCTGACGGCGACATAGCGAAAGCCGGTCTCGACTTCGGCCTTGTCGATCACACCATGACCCGTGTAGAGATGCGCCAGCATCTCATCGACCTGGTCGGTGAGGATGAAGAAAACAACTCTTTTGAACAGATCGGCATGAACGCCTATCTTGGCACCTTGGATGACCGATTTGGCCGCGGGGCTAAGGGAGACAAGGTTGCGGTCATCGTCGCACGCGGTTCCATCCTGGACGGGTCACATCCTGCTGGTACGATCGGCGGCGACTCGACGGGGGCGCTCATCCGCAAAGCCCGCAACGACGAAAACGTTAAGGCGATTGTCCTTCGCGTCGACTCTGGAGGCGGCAGCGCGTTCGCATCCGAGGTCATTCGCCGCGAATGCGAAGCTGCGCGTGCTGACGGCATCCCGGTCATTGCATCCATGGGCAGCGTCGCCGCATCGGGCGGTTTCTGGATCAGCACGTCGTCAGACCAGATTTGGGCGCATCCGGGCACGATTACTGGGTCCATCGGAATTTTTGGCATGATTCCCACCTACCAACGGCCCCTCGCTAAGCATCTCGGGACCCGAGTCGATGGCATCAGCACCGCGCCACTCGCGGGCGTGCGGCTGGATCGCGAACTCCCCGAGGAGATCGGCGAGATGCTTCAGGTGATGATTGAGGCGGGCTATCGCGAATTTCTCACGCGGGTTGCAGATTCCCGCGGAATGACAACGGAAGAAGTCAACGAGGTTGCACAGGGTCGGGTCTGGAGCGGCGCCGACGCCTTTGAGCTCGGACTGGTGGACAACCTGGGCGATCTCGATGACGCCGTCGCCGCAGCCGCCGAACTTGCCGATCTCGGGGACGACTACGCAGTAAGCTATATCGAGAAGGAGCCGGAATTCGTGGAGAAACTGCTTAGCGACATGATGGGTAGCGCTGTCACCGCCCTGCCGCGACCGGCGCCGTCACATCTGGATGAGCAGCTCGGTCGCTTTAAGGATGCTGTGGATGGCCTGGCGAAATTCAATGACCCCAATCATGTCTACGCCTGGTCAACGATCGAAACGGACTAACGAGGACGTAACCATGAAGCCTCAAGAAACGACCGTTGGCAGACGGACGTTTCTTGGGGCGCTCGCAGCCACCGCGGCTGCCGGATTGTCGACGTCTTGCCGATCCGGGCAGGTATCCCTGCCAAGTGTACCCACCCGCACGAGTCCTGCAGTACTGGCACAGAACGAATCGTTTTGGTCCGAGGTGGCCACGAACTACGACCGCACGGTTGGCGTAGTCAACCTTGAGCATGGCTACTGGGGCAAGATGGCCCATCCTGTGCAGGATGCCTACATCGCCGCAACTCGCATGGTGAATGCGCAGAACTCTTTCTACGCCAGAAAACAGTTCGAAACAGACGAAATGGAATGCGTGCAGCGAGTGGCCCGTGCGCTAGGCGTACACGATGACGAAATTGTGTTGACTCGTAACGCAACCGAGTCGATTCACAATTTGATACGGCAATACCGCGGCCTGGCAGCCGGCGATGCAGTCCTCTACGCAGACATTGACTACCCGCATTTCAAGACTGCCATGCAATGGCTCGAAGGTGCTCGACGTGCGCGGCCGGTCAAACTGGTGATTCCACCGCGTGCAAACCAGACACAAATTTTTGAGTTGTATCGCAAAACTTTCGACGATAACCCCGACCTCAAACTCATGTTGCTTATGCACGTGAGTAATCAGCACGGCCTCGTGCTTCCCGTCGCGCGTATCGTGGACGAGGCGCGCAAGCGCGACATCGACGTTATCTGCGACACCGCACAATCCTGGGGGCTGCTCGACTACCAGGTACCGTCTCTGCAAGTCGACTGGGCCGGTTTCAATTTGCACAAGTGGATAGGAACGCCGGTGGGTGTCGGCGCACTCTATATGCGACGCGGCAGCCTGCATAAAATCGCACCGTATCCCGGTGAAAGCGATCCCGAGGACGCCCTGGCATCAACACGCGTTCATGTGGGTACCTCGAATTTTGCAGCCGTCCTGGCGATTCCGCATGCACTCGATTTTCATGAGGCGGTTGGTGGTGCCAACAAGGAAGCCCGGCTGCGATACCTGCGACAGCTGTGGACTAATGAGGCCGAATCAATGTCTCACATCGAGCTACTGGGGGGTCTCGATGAAGAGTCGTGGACCGGCATGGCGTCCTTCAGGCTGGCGGGACGGCGCAC
>Ga0265303_10002148_pt1 | contig 12209 bp, 11 predicted proteins | sample Helome_2_FD_192494 | JGI IMG/M metagenome (GOLD analysis project Ga0265303, IMG submission 192494) | Marine sediment microbial communities from subtidal zone of North Sea - Hel_20160317 (Illumina Assembly) | ecosystem: Environmental > Aquatic > Marine > Subtidal zone > Sediment ...
GAATCCGGCCTGAGTGAGTTGTTCGCGACGCGGATGGAGACGGTCGACTGGCGCTCATACAAGCTCTTCGTCGCAACGTCAGACAACCCATCCCTTTAGGCGCGCCAGATAGTCATCGTGCAATGCCGCGTTGGTCGCGAGCACCGAGCGTGTCTCGAGCCCCACTGCCTTGCCGTTGAGGTCGGTGAATGCGCCACCTGCTTCGACGACGATTACAGAAAGGGCGGCAATATCCAGAATATTGACGTCGGACTCGATAACCGCTTCGATCTTGCCCGAGGCAAGCAGGTGGTAATGATAAAAATCGCCATATCCCCGAATCCGGTCTGCGCGTGAGACGATTTCGGCCAGTCCGGCCCAGCCCTCGCTCATCGCCAGTGACTTGAGGTTACCCGTCGATACCGCGGCCCGATCAACATCATCGATGCTGCTGACAGCCATCGGTCGCCCGTTGAGCCAGGCGCCCTTGCCCGTTTCCGCCCATGCCAGTTCATCCATCATCGTGCCACTCGAAACGCCGAGGATTACCTTGCCGTGATGCATGAGTGCGATCTGCGTCGAAAAAAACGGGTACTGACGTACGAATCCCTTGGTGCCGTCGATCGGGTCGACGAGCCATAGAAACTCGGCATCATCTCGCGTACGGCCCGTCTCTTCGCCGTAGAAACCGTGCTCCGGAAATCGGCTGAGCAAGATGTCGCGTATCGCCTGCTCGCACTCGACATCGGCCTGCGTCACGGGCGTCAGGTCGGCCTTGGTCGTCACCGTGAAGTTGCCTGCGTAGTAATCGCGGCTTATGCCGGCGGCGACCCGCGCGGCCTCAAGCGCGGTGCGAAGATACTCTGACGAGGTCTTGTCGTCGTATGATTCCACAACAGTCCTAGCATATCGGGTCAAGCGAACGCCGCAACTATGGCCGCTTGATTACCAATTGACAAGCGCTCGCCGCGTTGCTTGACAGTGCCGCACGGCGTGCCTATCGTACGACGCTCACTAGGTGAACCCGATCAGGCACAATCGGGTGAACGGGAAGTCGGTGTGGCATGAGCTTCATGCCTAGTCCGACGCTGCCCCCGCAACGGTGATCGAGTCAACCCGTAGCCCCTGGTTCGACGCAGTCGAATCGGAGCCACTGCGAAGCAAGCATGAATATTCGCGGGAAGGCGCTACGGCAAGGAGTCAATCCGCTCGTCAGCCCGGAGACCGGCCTTGTGAACCACGAGCGGCGCGGCGGGCGCAGGTTCGGGCGCGCACTCGAGCCGTCCCTGCAGACTCTCCGCACCGTGATACTCACGATCGAATTCGCGTGCGGGCGGCACGCACTGGAGAGACACCATGAATGTCCGAGTCAAAGTCGCGGTCCTGGCCGTATCGCTTGGCATGATCAGTACAGCTTTGGCAGCAGATCCGGGTCCCGGGCCGGGCGACACCCTGATCGTCACCGCAACCCGCACCGAGATCCCCCTGCGCGACGCCATCGTGCCCGTTACCGTGATTACGCGGGAGGACATCGAATTATCGCTGGCTACCGACCTTGCCGAACTTCTGCGCTTCGAAGCAGGCATTGACATCGGCCGCAGCGGCGGACCCGGACAGGCAACATCGATATTCCTGCGCGGCACCGAAAGCAATCACACGCTTGTTCTGATCGATGGCGTGCGCATGAATCCAGGGACCCTCGGCGGCGCGGCGATTCAGCACATTGCGCCCGAAATCATCGAGCGCGTGGAAATCGTCAAGGGTGCGCGCTCGGCACTCTTTGGCACGGACGCAATCGGCGGCGTCATAAACATCGTCACACGCCGGACTCGCGATGCATATCTCGAGAGCAGTGTCGCCGCGGGCAGTTTCGATACGCGCTCGGGCTACGTTTCGGGCGGCAATCACGGTACCAATGGCGAATTCGGCATCACTGTTGACTGGCAATCGACTGATGGCTTTGCGCCGCGTACAGACTCGGACATCGAACGCGGCTACGAAAATCTCTCTGCCAACATCTATGCCGCACGTCGATTCGAAAGTGGCGACATCAGCATCCGGCACTGGCGGTCGGACGGCACCGTGGAGTACCTGGACTTCTCCCTGAATCCCCTGGATCAGGATGTGCAAAACTCGACAACGGCCGTCGAACTCAACACCCGGTTTGCCAACGACGGTACCAGCAAACTGATCCTGTCTTACATGCGGGATGAGATCGTTCAGAATCAGCTGGACGACTTCGTCGAATCGGATCGCGTCAGTGTCGACTGGCAGTACAGCCATGCCTTCGCGGACCATACTTTGACTGGCGGCCTGTTCGCTATGAACGAGGACGCATCGACTCTGTCTTTCGGCACAGGCTTCGATGAGGAGACGGACGTTCGCGCCGTGTTCGTGCAGGACCAGTGGTCGCATAACGGGCACAGGACCTTCGCCGCAATTCGCCTGACCGACCATGAAACGTTCGGCCGACATACGACCTGGAACGCGGAGTACGCGTATGCGATCAACGACGCCCTGACCCTCAATGCCGGCCTCGGTCACGCATTTCGCGCGCCGGATGCGACGGATCGATTCGGCTTCGGCGGCAGCCCGGACCTCGAGCCCGAACTGGCCGACGAGGTACAGATAGGGCTGCACTTTGCGCCGGGTAATGGCCACAGTGTCGATTTCGAGCTCTACGGCAACGATATCGAGGACCTGATCGAATTCGATTTGCAGACATTCGAGCTCAGGAATATCGCCAAAGCCGAGATCCGCGGCGCCCAGCTCGGTTATGAGTATCGTGGCAACAATTTCGTTGTGCGTACTGAAGTGTCGAAGCAAAGCGCCGACAATTCCAGCACCGGCGAGCGGCTATTGCGTCGCGCCGAGGAAACGGCAACATTTTCGTACACGCAGGACATTGGCTCGCACCGAATCGGTCTCTCTGTCCTCGCAAGCGGCGACCGCGTTGACTTCGGCGGTGTCAGGCTGGACGGTTATGTTCTCGCCAATTTGTCCGGCCAGATAAACCTTGCCAACAACTGGAGTGTGCACGCGCGCGTCGAAAACCTGCTGGACACCGAATACGAGACCGCGGCAAATTTCCGCATGCAGGAACGAAGCGGACTGGTCGAGATAAAATATCGCTGGGATTGAGGGGCGCCGGACTATGGGCAAGAGACTGAGCAAAATCTATACACGCACCGGCGACGACGGCACGACAGGCCTGGGTGATGGCACGCGCGTTGCAAAAGACAGCCTGCGCGTCGATGCGTATGGGACCGTCGACGAGGCGAACAGCGCCATCGGCCTGGTGCTTGCGTCGGCATCCGTCCCGCAAAACGTCCGCAAAATATTGACCGAAGTACAGCACGACCTTTTCGAACTCGGGGGTGAGCTGTGCATTCCCGGGCACAGCGCGGTCAGCGAGGAATTCGTGACGCGTCTCGAAAATGAACTCGACGTTCTCAACGCCGATCTGCCTGCATTGCAGGAATTCATATTGCCCGGCGGCGGCGCGGCCGCGGCAGCATGTCACCTCGCAAGAACGATCGTACGCCGGGCGGAGCGCGTCACGACGACACTTGCCGGTGCGGACAACGTACGCCCCGAAGCTCTGCGCTATCTGAACCGGCTCTCAGACCTCCTGTTTGTCGTCGCGAGAGTGCTGGCGCGAGCGGAATCCGGCCAGGAGGTGCTCTGGGACCGACAGCGCTAGAGCGCTACAGGTGCTTGCGCATCAGGACGGCATCACCGGGGCACAGGCTCGAGAATTCGGCTGTCAGACGAATCGATTCAGGTGCGAGACTTCGGTCCATCACTTCGTAACCAAGCCGCGAGAAATACCGGTCGGCATCGATCGTCAGCAACCAGAGATCTCTAACGCCTGCAGCGATGGCTTGATTTTCGAGCGCGGCAACCAGTTTCGTGCCGACTCCTCTGTTGCGATCAGATCGATCCACTACGAGAGATCGTAGCAAGCCGACACTATCAAATTTCTCGATACCGACCATGCCCACGGTGCGATCGTTCACCTCCGCCAGAAGAAAATCCTGCATGTGAATTTCGCCAAGGTCATCGACAGGCAAACCGGCGTCCGCCAGCCAGGAACGTGCGGTAGGAAGATCCACCGCGGCTGCCGCGCGTATGGTTGTGTCGGCCGTCATGCCGGATTGGTCACTGCGAGGGTGCGCCGTTCGCGAGCCTCCTGCAGCGAGTCACAGACGGCCTCCGCCGCGACCAGCAGACGCGTTGTCGCACGGCCGATTTCGTCGGCCGGTATCAGGAACTGATTGCGGTACTGATTCGCCGCCATGTGCGGCCAGCGTTCCCAGTCGGTAAACGCTTCAGGGCCAGCGTCGCTGCTCGCAAGAATCACTTCGGGGTTGCGCTCCAGGACGGCCTCGACATCGACCGCGGGCGCCAGTTCGTCGAGATCCGCAAACACATTGCTGCCACCGCACAGCTTGATCAGGTCGCTTACATAGTGTTCGTCGTTTATCGTGTATAGCGGCCGCCTGTCAATCTGATAGAACACGCGCAGGTCCTCGGCACTCTCGTACTTCATTGCGATGTTGCGCAGGCCGGCGTTGTACGCATTTGCAACAATCTCGGCCTGCGCTGCACTGTCGGTAAGCTCGCCGATTCTGCGCAGCGCATCGGCGACGTCTGCCAGCGTTCGTGTCCGAATGACTTCCACGTTGTAGCCGAGACTGCGCAGCTCGTCGACAACATGATCAGGCGTGCCGCTCTCCCAGACCAGCAACAGATCAGGCTGCAGGATGGCAAGCTGTTCCTGATCCACAGCGAAGGCATCGCCGATAATCGGCAATTGCCGCGCAATATCAGGATAGTCGGAATAAGCGCTGGCACCGACGAGCTTGCGGCCCGCACCTGCGGCGAATACCAGCTCTGTGAGATTGGGCGCAAGCGTTACGACGCGCGAGTAAGTTGCCGACGCGGCCGGCGGTTCCGTCGTTTCACTGCAGGCGCAGAGTCCAAGTAACGCGCAGCTGATCAGTGCCGCGCACCATCGGTTCATCGCGTCCAGCCGTACAAGGTCATTGCTGCAATAACTACGGCCCAGATCAAGAGCAGCCTGAAAACCAGCTGGTTCGCTGCGCTCGCGCCGCGTACTGCGCGTGCCGTCAGGTCTTCGCCACTTTCATCAGCAAGCGAGAGCGCGGCGACACCAACCCTTGCAAGCAGGTGTTCGTTGTACTGCGCCGTCGAATCGCTCGTCTGTTCGGTTGGCGCACGCCACGCGCCGATCGCAGCGTCGAAATTGCCGGCTGTCGCATATCCGATCGCTGTCAGGCGTGCGGGAATCCATGCCAGCCAGCTGTGCAACTCGGTCGCGGCGACACGAAGACGCTCCGCTGTGCCGTCCGTTTCTTCATCACGCCCCGCCGCAAATACTGCGCGACGCCGAATCAGGTCGGTTACGCGATACGCCCAGGCGCCGAGCGGTCCGAGCAGGACAAACCAGAACACCACCGCAAACAACCGGTTGTTTGCCTGCACACAGACCGCCTCTTCGACTTTGTGTATGCGTTCGAGCTCCTCTGACGGTACTTCGTTCTCGATAATCGCTTTCGCAGTCTGCTGAATGCGATCCTCATCCCCTTCTTCGACAGACCTGCAGTATTCGTCGACATCTTCGCCGATATCCTGGGGGCCCAGCGAAAAGAACAGCACGACAACGCCTAATAGCAGGTACGGAAAACCAAGCAAGGTATCGCCGAGACTGAACGTGATTGCGAATACGGGCAGCACCAGCAGCAACGCGATCAGCGCGACCGGAATCAGTGCGGGCCAGTTCGCGACTCGATCTGCCTGGCGAAAACCCGCATCGATGATGCGATCGAGCCAGCGCAGTCTGCGCAAGTGAAAAAGTCGTGTCGCAAGTCGTTCGACGACCAGGCCGATAAGCAGGGCAATCAGATGCATCGTTTCTTGTCTCTTAAAGCTATTTCTGGCGGCATTCGCTCACGCCATCATACAAGCGTAGCCAGTCGAAAGCAGGTCCCGGATCCGTCTTGCGACCCGGAGAAATGTCGGAATGCGCGGCTATCTCGCGCGCCGAGATGGCGGGATAGGCCGTCAGCAACGCAGCCGTGACCGCGCAAAGTACGACATATTGAACATCGGCATAAGGCATCTCGTCTTCACCTTCGAGTTCGATGCCGATCGAGAAGTCATTACAACACGTCCTGCCGTGAAACCAGGAATCGCCCGCGTGCCAGGCCCGACGATCGAATGGCACGAATTGCACGAGCTCGCCGTCGCGACGAATCAGAAGATGCGATGAGACCTCGAGGCCGCGAATCTCGGCAAAATACGGGTGACCATCCCAGTCCAGGGTGTTGGTGAACAGCTGTTCAATCTCGGGACCGCCGTATTTTCCGGGCGGCAGGCTGATGCCATGAAAGACCAGCAGTTCCGGAGTCGCGCCATCCGGCCGCGCATCCTGATTGGGGCTCGTACACTGTCTGGCCGACTCAACGAGGCCGCTATTAACATCGATGTCGTAAGAAGTTTTCATCAACAGTTGCCCCACTCGCCCGGAAGAACGATAGTCGACGCCTGCGAATGATAACTGTCAACGACGATGACATACACACGACTCTTCATCGATGACGATCTGCAATCCGGCGGGGCCTTGCACCTGGACGGAGAAAAGGCCCATTACATGGGGCGCGTTCTGCGCCTGCGTACCGGCGATGCAGTGACCGTTTTCAATGGCCGGGACGGTGAATTCACCGCGACGGTGGATCGCATCGCGAGGAACCGTGCGGTCCTGCTTCTCGGCGAACCAGTCGAATCCAGCGCCGAGTCGCCGTTGAAGATTCACCTCGTACAGGGAATCTCGCGCGGCGATCGCATGGATTTCGTCGTGCAAAAAGCGGCCGAACTCGGAGTAAAGCGAATCACTCCGGTACTCACGAAGCACGGTGTCGTAAAACTCGATGCCGCGCGAGCTGCGAAACGCCGCGAGCACTGGCAGGGCATTGCCGAGAGCGCCTGCGAGCAGTCCGGCCGCATGCGGCCACCCCTTATCGATCCCCCTGCGGAGCTCAACGCCTGGATCGGCGCCAGAACAGCCGAAGCCGATACCGACCTGATTCTGCGGCCGGGCGCTCCGCTTGCGCTTGCTGCGGTTGCGCGTCCTGTGACCAAAGCCTGCCTGTTGATCGGGCCCGAGGGCGGCTTCAGTGACAGGGAATACGAGGATGCCGACGCCGCCGATTTCACTGCGGTCTCACTCGGCCCGCGAATCCTGCGCACGGAAACCGCAGCCCTGGCTGCTCTCACCGTTGCGCAGACCTTATGGGGAGACCTCGGCGTCACTCATCCGAGTAACCTGCCGTCCGCCTGCCGCTAGCCCCTCCTGCGCTGGCCTGCATTCAGTTTGCGAGCGCTGCAATGATCTCCGGATCATTGAAGAGCCTGCCGATCTTCGTCTCAAAGGCAGCCGAGGCTGTTCTCGAATTCCGACTTGCCCCAACGCCCGCGCCGCTGAGTGTTTCTTCCCCTTGCATTTGACTCGAAGCAACTGTGTCGCCCTGCTTCGTAATAACCTCCAGTAACAGATCAAATTGCAAGGTCATGTTCATGTAAATATCCGTTTTCCAGTCCGTCACGGTCAGCACAATATTCCTCGCCATGCCGCTCTCGGTAACCGCAGCAGTGACTGCCGCGGAGTCCGCCGACGCGATCTGCAGACCCGTTACTGTGTAGCCACTATTACGCAGCGCGACTTCCAGCGACTCCGACATATCTTGCGTAAGCGAATTGCCGCTGGCGGTCGTTACGTCGAATGGATTGTTAAACCCGCCTCGCTGCAGGCCGATGAAATCCGCTTCCTTGTCGCCGTCGAGGACATAGCTTCTGTTATCTATCACGCCAATGCCCAACTCTCCGCTTCCGGCCAATGGCAGCGAGACGCTTGCGGCCCGATAATCATACTGATTCCCGACCGCGCAGCCTGTCAGAACCGCAAGGGCCAATGGCAGGACGATCAGCTTCAATGATTTCATTCTTCTTCCCCTTCCGTCGCAACGCCGAATATTTCACTGAGCACTTCGGTGACCATTTCCTCAGGGTCCTTCCTTGCCAGAGAGGTTCTGTACGAGCGGCCAGTCGCGAACTTGTAATTCGTCTCCGGGTCACGAAGATCAATGCTCAGTTCGAGCATATACATCGTAATATCCCACATCCACCTGTCCTCATACGTGACAACAGCATCGACCGGTGACGTTGGCTTGGGATCCACACCAGACGTTGCGGTCTTGCCCATGGCATTCAACTCGGCCGCGATCATGGCTTCAACACCCCTCTCGTCAGGCCCGAATTTCGCGACATAAAACGTCTCCAGACCTACCAGGTCCGCCGACGGATCGATGTCCGACGTCAATTCGGTGTTGACGCAACCGGTAGCCAGCGCCAGGACCAGCCCGGCTTGTATCAGATTAAGTAGTCGTTTCATTGCAGTGCTCCTAGTTGCCGCCTCTGCAGCAAGAATCCAGCTTAGCGTCAGCCAATTTTGACACGCGTACGACAACAGTCAATCAGAGTGTCTACATAGCGGCGGCAAGGCCTGGCGCGGTTTGTGACCTCTGCGAGATCGTTCTCGCAGAATCCGTTCAGGCCTGGATCGATTCGCGAGCGAGCATGGCTTCGAGTTTTTCGAGATCCGGAATCAGCGGAAACTCGTTGATCATCTTGACGCGACAATGTACTGGCGCGCCTTCGGGCCAGCCTTCGGCCGTGTGCAGATCGAGCACGTCCCTGTTGACACGGACGAGCTGCGGAAAGCCCTGCGTGAGAACGCCAAAATAACCGGTTTTCAGTTGGCCGGTGCTTGCATAGAAAACGACGACTCGAGACCGCCCGGTCATGGCAGGCACCTCTTTCCCGAGGACGCCCTCGAAAGAAACTACCGGCAGCTGTCGCCCGTTCCAGTCCACGGTACCGAGCATCCAGTCATGGGCACCCGCCTCTTGATCGGGCCTGGTAAATCGAACTACCTCAACCACGCACGCGCGCGGCACAATGAGACGGTCTTCGGCCAACGGCACCAGCAGGCTATATAGTTCTTCGGCAGCAGCACTCACGACAGCGCGATTCCTTTTTCCTCAAGCAGGCGCGCAATCGCTTCGAGCAACTGCGCGTCCTGATAGGGCTTGCCCAGGTAGTCATTGACGCCGAGCTCTATGGCGCGAGCGCGATGCTTGTCGCCCACCCGGGATGTCACCATGATGATGGGCACGTCAGCGACGCGCTCATCGTTGCGAACATGCGAGGCAAATTCGTAGCCATCCATGCGCGGCATCTCGATGTCGAGCAAGATGATGTCAGGCTTGTTTTCGGCGATCACACTGATCGCGTCGAGCCCGTCTTTTGCAGTGACGACGCGCATGCCACTGCGTTGCAGAAAGCGTTCCATAACGCGCCGAACCGTAATCGAATCGTCGACCACGAGCGCGAGCGGTCGATCGTCGACCGGCGCCGGCGCCGCCTTTTTCAGTTCGACGACTGGGGCGCCGGTACGAACCAGAGCGTTGATATCCAGAATAAGCACAATGCGGCCATCGCCAAGAATCGTCGCGCCTGAAATACCACGAATGCTCGCCAGCTGGGGGCCGATCGACTTCACGACAATCTCGCGGCTCGCGATCATCTCGTCGGTCAACAGCGCAGCCGAGAACTCACCGGCCCTGACGAGGATCACTGGGATGAAGGGCTCGTCAGTCGGCAGTACGGCCGCCTGACCGCCAAGGTACATGCCGAGATGACGGAACTTGTAAGTTTCCTCGCCATACTGGTAGCTCGGTTCGCTCTGGTTCAGCAGGTTTTCAAGTTCGCCTCGCGGTATGCGCGCAACGCCTTCCACCGACGGCAGCGGCAGCGCGTAGACCTCTTCGCCCGTGCGAACGATGAGCGCCTGCGTAATCGCCAGTGTAAACGGCAGGCGGACCGTGAAATTCGTGCCCTGGCCGGTCACCGACGATATGCGCAGCGAACCGCCGAGCTTCTTGACTTCGTTCGCAACGACGTCCATACCGACGCCGCGGCCAGCCGTTTGCGTGATCTTGCCCGCAGTCGTGAAGCCCGGCGTAAGAATCAACTCCATGATCTCTTCGTCCGTGACTTTACTGTCGGCCTGCAGCAAGTCCTGCTCATAAGCCTTGCGACGTATGCTATCGACATCGAGACCCTTGCCGTCGTCGGCAACGTCGATGACCATCTCCGAGCCTTCGCGGTGCAGCCGAATCGTTATGCGTCCTGTCGCAGACTTGCCGGATTCCTGACGCTCGTCCGACGACTCGATGCCATGCACGATGGCGTTTCTGAGCATGTGTTCGAATGGCGGCAACATCTTTTCCAGCACCTGCCGATCCAGCTCGCCCGACGCGCCCTCGACCGCCAGCTCCGCGCGCTTGCCGGCTTCCTTTGCAATTTGCCGCACGAGTCGTGTCAATCGCGGTACGTGCCGCTCGAACGGCACCATGCGCGTCCGCATCAGGCCGTCCTGCAGTTCCGCCGTGACGCGAGACTGCTGCACAAGCAGACCCTCGGCCTCCGTGGTCACGGACTGCAGCAGATCCTTGAGGCTGCTGAGGTCGTTGGACGACTCGGCAAGCGCCCGTGACAGCTGCTGAATATTCGAATAGCGGTCCAGCTCGAGTGGGTCGAAGTCCCTTGCCACGAGCGTGTCCTGATGACTGTGCATGATTTGTGCTTCGGTCTCGATCTCAAGCTTGCGCAGCTGTTCGCGAAGACGGCTGATCGTCTGCTCCAGCTCGTCAACGTGGAACTCGAACGAACTGACCTGCTGCGTCAGTCGCGAATGATAGATGCTGATCTCGCCGGCCGCGTTTAAAAGGTCCTCGAGGAGATCGGCGTCGATGCGCGCGAACTCCTGGCGCTGTTCTTGGCGCCGCTCGGCGTGCACTCCCTCCGCCGCGGCAGGCGTTGGTGCTTCCGGTTCCGGTTTGGGTTTTGCCGTAACCATTTTCCGCGGTTCCGGTTCAGGCTCGGCTTCGGCCTCTGGTTCCGGCTCGGGTTCGGGCTCAGGTTCGGGTCCGGGTTCGGGTTCGGGTTCGGGTCCCGGTTCGGCCGGCTCTGCGGGCGCGCCCGGAGCCGTAGTGTCAACCGCAGCAGGGCCCCCGCCGATATCCGCCAGCTCGTCGGCCAGCGGCGTGTCGACGATGACCATGCTGACTGTATCGTCGGGCTCGATAGTAAACTCGACCGGCTCCGCCGCTTCGACATCTTTCTCCGCCGGCGCCGTCTCCACAGCGGAATCATCAGCAACCTCGAATCCAGCGTTGGTCTGCTGAATGCGCTTCTCCAATTCACTTGCCGACAGCACGGCTTTGCCAGCGATGACCGCATCACGCATGCGGTGCAACTCATCGACACTGTGCTGCAGCAAGTCGTCGACTACCGGCGTGGCTTTGACCGACCCCGCGTCGAGCGAAATCAAAAGCGTTTCGAGCTCATGACTCAGGTTGCCCATGGCGGTTATGCCGGCCATACGCGCACCGCCTTTTAGCGTGTGCAGATGCCGCTTGAGTTCCTCCATCGACTGCCTGTCGTCTTTGTTGCCGCTCCATTGGAGCAACGCTTTGTCCGTTGCCTCGAGCAGTTCCGCCGATTCTTCGGTGAAGATAGCCGCAATCTCGGCATCGTACTCGGGCTCTTGTGCGACGGCCTCTTCTACTGGCTCCGGTACTGGTTCGAGCTCCGGCTCCGCAGCCTCTTCCTGCACGATTGTATGTTCGGGTTGAACCGCATTCGTCAGCTTTGCCATATGCTCTATGAGAGCTGCGTAGTCGGCACGCCGACGTTCAGGTTGATTGATATCACCGACAATGGTCGCTATCGCTCTTGCCGCCGCGCGCAGCGCATCGAGTCCGGACTGCTGGAAGCCGATCTTATAGTCGTAAATGCGGCGCACGAATCGATTCAAAGCGCCCGCGACAGCGACGCCACGTTCGACATTGGCCATATTTGCGCTGCCATGTAGCGTGTGACAGGCGCGGTAGAGTTTGTCCGTTACGTCAAACGGCGGCCGATGACCCTCACATGCCGAAAGATAGTCGGCAATTACCTTTATATGGCCCGCCGTCTCTTTGGAAAAAATGTCGAGTAGAACCGGGTCCATTTCGAGACCCGCATCGACATCTTCCACTTCAGCGGCGGGCTTCGCGATCGTCAATACCGCGGCATTCGGGTCG
>Ga0265303_10002149_pt1 | contig 12208 bp, 14 predicted proteins | sample Helome_2_FD_192494 | JGI IMG/M metagenome (GOLD analysis project Ga0265303, IMG submission 192494) | Marine sediment microbial communities from subtidal zone of North Sea - Hel_20160317 (Illumina Assembly) | ecosystem: Environmental > Aquatic > Marine > Subtidal zone > Sediment ...
GATGACTACGCGACATTTTGGAACGAGTTCGGACAGGTTCTGAAAGAGGGTGTCGTTGAGGACTTTGCCAACAAGGAAAAGCTGGCCAAGTTGCTGCGTTTCGCATCGACACATACGGGTACGGATGCCCAGGACCAGTCGTTCGATGATTACCTGTCGCGCGCGCAGGAAGGCCAGGACAAGATCTACTACATCCTCGCAGATAATCATGCGACTGCGGTGGCCAGCCCACACCTGGAGCAGCTGAAAAAACGCGGTCTGGAGGTATTGTTGCTGGCCGATCGCATCGACCCGTGGCTAGTTGACGGTATCGGCGAGTATGAAGGTAAGACACTCGAGGACGTGGGGCGTTCGGCGCTGGAATTGCCGGATGCAGATGACTCAGCGTCTCAAGAGTCCGTGAACGAGGAGCACGAGCTACTGCTCGAGCGCATCAAGAACGTGTTGAGTGATCGCGTCGATGGCGTGAACGTCAGCCGTCGGCTAGTGGACTCGCCCGCCTGCGTCGTTGCGGCGGACGACGACCTGAACCCGCAGCTTCGGCGCATGCTCGAGGCCAGCGGCCAGCAAATCCCCGAGTCGAAGCCAATACTCGAAATCAACGTCGATCATCCGCTGGTCGGCCGCCTGTCGGCCGAGAGTGACGATGGGCGCTTCGGTGACCTGTCGAACATTGTGCTGGATCATGCGCTGCTCGCCGAAGGGTCGCAGCTCGAGAATCCGGCAGCCTATGTTCATCGCATGAACAAGTTGCTGCTTGAATTCGAGCCGGGAGCCGGAAAATGAGCGACCAGGACGGAAAAGACCTGCGCGACAAACTCACTCCCGAGCAATACGAGGTAACTCAGTGTTCGGCCACAGAGAGACCGTTTTCCGGGAAGTATGTGGATCACAAGGCGGACGGTACCTACCGCTGCGTCTGTTGCGACGCAGCTTTGTTCAGCTCCGGCCAGAAGTACGACTCTGGTTCGGGCTGGCCAAGTTTCTGGCTGCCCCTGGCGGGGGAGGCCGTGCGTACGAATTCGGACGAGACCCACGGCATGGCCCGGATTGAGGTCGTTTGCGCGAACTGCGACGCGCATCTCGGGCATGTGTTCGAAGATGGTCCGCAGCCCAGCGGTTTGCGATACTGCATCAATTCAGCTTCTCTGGATTTTGAGGACAAAGTCGAATGAACAAGTTAATGCTGGTGTCGGCACTGGGCGCCTTTCTTATGATCGCTGCGTGCGGAAAACAGCCCGCTGAGCAGTCGCAGGCTGCAACGGATAAAGACAGCGTAGTCCAGGAAGAGGCTCAGACACCTATGGTTACGAATTGCCCACAACCTGATGAGAACGGGATTATCGAGATCCAGAATGGCCTGACCGCGAAGATTACGAAGAAGGGCTATGGGCGTGCGGCAGTCAGCAAGGATTATGCGGATGTGCACACTACCCTCTGGCTCCATGACGAGGCTGCAGAAGGTGGCCGCGGTGTCGAGATCTGGTCCTCGGGTGGCAAGGATCCGTTTCAGTTCCAGCTTGATGCGGGGCAGGTTATCAAGGGCTGGGATCTCGGTGTGAACTGCATGCTCATTGGCGAAACACGAGAACTCACGATAGCGCCCGAGCTTGGCTACGGTGCGCGCGGTAAGCCGCCGGTGCCGCCGGGTGCGACGCTGCTGTTCGAGATCGAACTCGTCAAACTGACTACGCCCGAATAGGGCGCCTAGGGCGTCGACTCAAAATGAATGTCGATGCGCCGGTTGATGCTGCGACCGTAACGCGTCGCGTTGTCGGCAATCGGTAGCGACGAACCGGCACCCACGGTGATGAGTCTGTTCGCGGCAATTCCCCTTGAGTCGAGATAGGTTGCAACAGCCCTGGCTCGGGCCAGGCTAAGCTGCTGGTTCTGCAGTTCGCTGCCGCTGGAGTCCGTGTGCCCTGTTATCGTAATCGCCGCGCTGCGACAGGCATCAGCCAATGCGATCACACGGTCGAGGACCGGGTACGCGGACATGCGCATTTCCGTTCCGGATTCCTTGAATGCGATGGGTCCCGTAGTGTGCGCGGCGTATTGCTGCTCGCAATACGCGGCGGCTGTCGCGTCTTTGTCGACCAAGTTGATCCGGGTATCGAGGTCCGTTGACGTTGGCAGGAGGTGACGGAACCTCTGCAATCGCTCTTCGGCGATAGTCTCGTTTTCCACCAGCGCCCGAATACGCAGTGTGTCCTCCGTGAGAAAGGCGTCGGGCGACTCCATGCCAGCGAGTAATTCCACCAGGCCTATCGTCGCCTCATCCCACCATGCGGGTGCAACGCCCAGTGGTCGAAACTCCAGTTGCGTCTCGTGTGCCGGGAATAGTCGCCGGGCCGCATCGGAAAGGCGGCCTTCATGCAGTGCGGATCGCGTATGCCCGGTCATTACCAGCGTTGTGCGTTAGGATGAAATCCTGAATTCGGCAGCGTCGGTAGCCGAGTATGTGGCCGGCTCTGTGCGGGAGTCATCGCGGCCCGGCTGCATAGGCAGGGACCATACGACTCCGGCGACCAGGATCAGGGTGACCAGCGTTTTGCGAGGGTTATGTGCCAAGGGTCAGGCGTTAACCGCCCGATCCCGCAATTCGCGGGCCTGGCCGATCCAGTCTTCCCGATAAATGCGGGTGCGGAATCCCTTCAGGCGTTGCGCGACCCGATCGATGTCGTACTCGCTCATGTCGGCAACTTGCTGGAAGCTGAAAATACCCATCTCATTGAGCGTCTTCTCGATTGCCGGCCCGACACCCTTGATCTTTTTCAGGTTGTCACGGACGTCATGCGTACCTGTCGACGTCTCATCTTCCGGCAAATGCGATACCGATGTGTCTTCGTCATTGGATGTGTCTTCGTCATTGGATGCGTCGAGTCCATCGGTGAGTTCATCCGGATCTGTTACCGGTTCGATCCGCGTCTGGTTATCCATCTCATCGTGCTGGGCAATTTCGAGCTCGCGAATGCGCTCCTGAGCCGCGCTTAACTCAGCTTCAAACTGCTCCGCCTCTTCGTTACGAACTCGAAAGCGCTCGATCAATGGTGGCAGCCTGTCCTGCCAGTTATCGAGTTCCTGCATCAACTTCTCGATGCGCGCGTCCTTTTCGCGAAGGATGTCTTCCGTGGAGTCATGTGCTGCCATATCCGTCTGCAACCGGTCGCGTTCAGTAACAGCCGCTTCGAGATTGCCACGAATGTCCTTGATCTCTCGTTGCAGTTCATCACGGCGCGCAAAGGCCTCCTGCACAGCCCCAGAGAGCTCCTTGGCGCGATTTTTGGCGTCAGTGTGAGATGCCTGGTACTTGCTGACCTGCTCCATCAGCCCTTTGTTCTGCCCGGCGAGACGTTCGCCCTCCCGGTGTTGCGCATCAATCTGGTCCTTCCAGCCGGCATTGACCGCAGCTTTTTCCTGTCTGGAACGGCTGCCGCGAGCAATCCATCCTGCGACAGCACCCACAATTGCGGTACCTGCCATCAGGGCGATGTGAATCATGGATAGCTCGGGCATAGGTTGGTTCCTGTGTTTGTACCTTTAGAGATCAATCGTTTCTGATTGGGTTCATGGAGGTAGTTCTTGCCACCGTGCACTACATAAGATCATAATTTTACAGCAGTATTCATAAATCTATCCACCCCGGTCCCTCTATGAACCAACATCCTGTTACCGAGAACCTGTTTATCGACGGCCCTGTGGGTCGCCTCGAGGCAATCCTCGAGCGTCCGGGTGAGGGTGCGCTGGAGGGGTGTGCGGTTGTCTGCCATCCCCATCCCCAGCATGGTGGAACTATGCACAACAAGGTCGCATACACATTGGCGCGGGCCTTCGTGCGCTCCGGGTTCGAGGTATTGCGGTTCAATTTCAGGGGCACCGAACAGAGTGAAGGGCAGTACGACGAGGGCAACGGTGAACTCGACGATGCGCTTGCTGCCATTGAGTGGATGCGTGCCAGGCATGGGTCGTACCCGCTCTGGCTGGCGGGCTTTTCATTCGGCGCCGCAGTTGCGGTGAAGGCGGCTGTTGCGACCCATGTTGACGGGTTGATCAGCGTAGCGCCGGCGATCAGTCGTTTCGCGGCAGAGCTCGAGCACCAGCCCCAGTGCCCATGGCTCGTTGTGCAGGGGGATGAAGACGAGCTCGTGGATATAGAAGAGACCGTGGAATGGTTCAACTCACTGGATCCCGGGCCGGAATTGCTCGTCGTTCCGCAGGGCGAGCATTTTTTTCACGGCAGGTTGGGCGTGCTCAGGCAGGCGGTTATGGAGTTCATTGCCCAATAAAAAAGGCCGGGCAATGCCCGGCCTTCTCAATGCTCGATCGGATGTTCCGATCAAACCATGTCTTTGAGACCCTTCAGAGCAGAAACCTTGACGACTTTCGTCGCAGGCTTGGCCTTGAACATCATCTCTTCGCCCGTGAACGGGTTAACACCCTTGCGAGCCTTACGAGCGGGTTTCTTCACTACGCGCATTTTCAGAAGACCGGGGAGGGAGAACATGCCCGGGGCGCCACGACCGCCAAGGTTCTTCTTGATCTGGCCATTAAGCGATTCGAAAACGGCTGCAATGTCCTTGCGCGTCAGACCGGTGTCATCGACGATCTTTGCGTAAATTTCAGATTTGGTAGGTGGCTTTTTGGTATTCGCTGCCATGGAAAACTAACTCCTAAGAAAAGACGAAACGAGCAACTGCCCGCTATGAAAGCGCAGCGACGATAACACTTTTTCCAGTGCCGCGTAAGCGAAAAAAGGCCTTTTTTTTAAGGTATTTTTGCGGTATTGGGAAAACATAAAGAACGGGCCCCGCGGGGCCCGTTCTTGATTGACTTGCAGTACGAAAAAACTCAGGAGTCTGTATAGAACTGTCGCTTGAATCGAACATCAGAAACCCTGTCTTCACCGTCCGGTTTGACCCTGATATCGAAGATGAGCGTTTCACGGTTCGCAACGGCGGTTTCGCCAATGTAGTAGATCGCGGCCACATCGCCAGGTTCTTCAATCCGTCGCATCGTGACACTCTTCAATTGTCCCGTGAGATTTACGGTCTTGACGGACACCTCGCCTGATACAGAGGCGTTGTCGGATTTCCTGATAATTGAAATGTTAAGCATTGCCCGATTCTTGCTGCGTACGATGTTGTAGGCACGTGCAACTTCGGGCGGCAACTGGTCGGTTGACTGGGCACTGAAATGAACCACGAATTCACCGATGTCAGTCGAGGTTGCCCCGGCGGGCTGCGCTTCGGGAACAGATGCGGAATCGCCGGCTCCGCCACACGCGCTAAGCAGCGCCAGCAAGGAAAAAGAGATCAGTGTTTTAGCCAATGTCATGAGTCCAGGCCCTCTTGTTTGACCCACTATAAACCATTCGCGCTTGTTTTTACGACGAACTGCAGTTCGCCGTCATGCGACGGGATGGTACGGGCTTTGATCACCTACCAGGATTCCCAGCGCCATCAATCCGATGATCACAAAGATGGGGGAGATGTCCATTCCGCCAACTCTCGGTATCCACCGCCGGAACGGTGCGAGAACGGGCTCGGACAGCGCGTCGATGATCTGGCTCGCTGGATTGACCTGGTGAGGAGCGACCCAGCTGAGCACGACGCGAATAATAATGGCGAACGCAAACAAGTGGATGAAAAGCACAACGAGTTTGATCAGTGTTGTAAGGGCGAGCCACAACGGGACGACCGGCAGTTTGTAAAGAGTCACAATCAGAATAACGGCTGCGCACTGGATGATCAGTGCGACAAGCAGGGTCGCAGTGTCGATGCGGCCGATCGGAGGTAGCATGCGCCTGAGTGGCACGACCAGCGGCGATGTCAGGCGCATAATGCCTTGCGTCAGCATATTGCGGTAGTTCACCTGTATGTATGGGAACACCAGCCGCAACAGCAGTAGCAGAATGTAAAGGCTTGTCAGTGCATCGATGATGTAGTGGAGCGCTCTCACAGCTTTAGTCGTCCTTTCCTTCTTCGTGAGCCTGGTTGGCGAGGTCGACAGCACGATCACGTGCCGCGACAATAGCAGCGCCGAAGATATCACGGAATTCCGTGCCGTCGAGGAAGTCGAAAGCGGCGGCAGTGGTACCTCCCGGCGAGCGCACGCGAGCGATCAGTGAATCCATGGTTTCTCCGGATTGCTCGGCCATCTCGCCGGCGCCTCGTGCGGTCTCAAGAACAAGCGCGAGCGCGTCGTCATAGCTCAAGCCAAGGTCGACGGCAGCTTTAACCAGCATGTCGACAAGCAGGTAGAAGTACGCCGGCCCGGTACCTGAAACCGCGGTGACGGTATCGATGTCTTCCTCACTACTGACGGTGACTACCGGGCCGGTGGTCGAAATAATGTTGCTCGCGGCGCGCAGTTGCTGATCAGTAGTGCGCTCGTTGGCAAACAGCCCCGAAATACCAAGCCGGAGCAGCGCAGGCTGGTTGGGCATGACACGCACGACCGACAACTCGCCGCCGAGCCAGTCTTCGATATCGCCGCCGCGCACACCGGCCGCGATTGAAATGATCAGCGGTTTGCTTCGTTGCACCAGTGGGGCAAGAGGCCTGCACACTTTGCTGAGGATCTGAGGTTTGACTGCCAGCACGATGCACTCAGCGCCATCCACAACATCTTCGTTAGCTTCACAAATTACTGTGCCTGGTAGCTCCTGTGCCAGCGTGTCGCGATGTTCAGCCAGCGGTTCGGAAATCAGCAGATGTCCCGGTTCATAACCAGCGGCGAGCATGCCGCCGGCGAGTGCCCGCGTCATGTTGCCACCACCAACGTACGCTACTTTTCCATAGTCCATTAGTGTTCGACCTTAGAGGTACGGGCGCCGAACAACGCCGTACCGATTCGCACGATTGTCGCGCCTTCAATAATTGCAGCCCGGTAGTCTGCCGTCATGCCCATCGACAGGGTATCCGTATCGATACCCGCGGTCCTGAGCCGTTCCGCGAGTCTACGCAATGTGGCGAACGGCACGCGTTGCTCCTCAAACTCGTTGCGCATGGCAGGCAGGCACATCAGTCCGCGAAGCTTCAGATTGTTCAGCTCAGCGCATGCGGCGGCCAGTTCCGGCAACGCGTCGGGGAGTATGCCTGACTTCGAGCCCTCTTTGTCGACGTTGACCTGCAGGCAAATGTTGAGCGGCGGTCGTCCGTCTGGTCGTTGTTCCGACAGCCGCCTTGCTGTCTTTAGTTTGTCGATTGTGTGCACCCAGTCAAAGTTTTCAGCGACCACGCGTGTTTTATTACTCTGCAGGTGCCCGATGAAGTGCCAGGTGAGGTCGGTCTCGGCCATTGCCTGGATCTTGTCGACCCCCTCCTGGACGAAGTTTTCGCCGAAATCCCGCTGCCCCGCAGCATAGGCTTCACGGATCTTCGCAAGAGGCTGCTTTTTGCTGACTGCCAGCAATCTGACAGCTGCCGGGTCGCGGCCGGCTGCTAGCGCCGAAACACGCAGCAAATCGCTGACTGAGCTTAAGTTTTCCGTGACTCCAATCACGTTTTGGTCCGTTTGCTTCGCTATACTAGGCTCTGAATCGCTCCGGGTTATGGTAAGTCCGGAGATACATCAAGAGGGAAAATTATGGCCGTCGACGTTGCTCAGCTTTTGTCGTTCGCGGTAAAGAACAACGCTTCTGACCTGCACCTGTCCGGCGGGGTACCGCCTATGATTCGTGTTGATGGCGACATCAAACGTATCAATATGCCGTCGCTGACCCACAAGGACGTCAATAGCATGGTGTACGACATCATGAATGACAAGCAGCGCAAGGACTATGAAGAATTCCTCGAGACCGATTTTTCCTTCGAAATCCCGAAGCTGGCGCGCTTTCGTGTTAATGCGTTCAACCAGAACCGTGGTTCGGCCGCCGTCTTCCGTACTATTCCCTCAGAAATTCTGACGCTCGATGACCTGGGCGCACCGTCGATCTTCAAGGACCTGTCGATGCACCCGAGGGGCATCGTGCTGGTTACCGGGCCTACTGGCTCAGGCAAGAGTACGACCCTGGCTGCGATGGTTGACTACATCAACGAGAACAAGCCGGACCACATCCTGACGATTGAGGATCCCATCGAATTCGTGCACGAATCGAAGAAATCGCTCATCAACCAGCGTGAGGTACATCGCGACACTCTTGGCTTTAACGAAGCACTGCGCTCTGCGCTGCGTGAAGATCCGGACATCATCCTCGTTGGTGAGCTCCGCGATCTCGAGACGATTCGCCTGGCGCTCACAGCCGCTGAAACGGGTCACCTGGTATTCGGTACGCTGCATACGAGCTCAGCATCGAAGACCATCGACCGTATCGTCGATGTTTTCCCGGCCGCCGAGAAAGAAATGGTGCGTGCCATGTTGTCCGAGTCGCTGCGCGCAGTTATTTCGCAGACTCTGCTGAAGAAGATTGGTGGCGGGCGCATTGCAGCGCATGAAATCATGGTCGGAACGCCCGCCATTCGAAACCTGATCCGCGAAGGCAAGATCGCCCAGATGTACTCGGCGATCCAGACAGGTCAGGGATCGGGTATGCAAACACTCGACCAGAACCTTGCGGAGCTCATGGGCAAGGGTCTGATCAACAAAGAAGAGGCGCGCTTCCGGGCCGCAAACAAGGAAAATTTCTAACAGGCTGCCTGTTGTCAGCCTGATCGGAGACTTAAAGAGATGGAACGCGAACAAGCGGTACGATTGACGCAAAACCTGTTGCGCAAGATGGTCGAACGCGACGGTTCGGACCTTTTCCTGACGGCGCAATTCCCGCCCGCCATCAAGGTCGATGGGACGATTCATAAAGCCACTGATACGCCGCTGTCGCCGGATCAGGCTGCGATGATGGTGCGGTCGATCATGAACGACAAGCAGATCAAGGAGTTCGACGCTACCAAGGAATGTAACTTCGCTATCGCCCCGCAGGGCATTGGGCGCTTCCGCGTCAGCGCATTCATTCAGCAGGGTATGGTCGGCGCCGTGCTACGAACGATTACTACCGAGATTCCGACGCTCGAAGAACTCGATTTGCCGCCGATCCTTAAGGATGTGGTCATGAACAAGCGTGGCCTGTGCATCATTGTCGGTGGCACGGGTTCGGGTAAGTCGACAACGCTGGCGGCCATGATCGGCCATCGCAACGAAAACTCACGCGGTCACATCGTGTCAATCGAGGATCCGATTGAGTACGTGCATCCGCATAAAGGATGCGTTATCACGCAGCGTGAAGTGGGAGTCGACACAGAAACCTGGCACGCCGCACTCAAGAATACGCTGCGCCAGGCGCCGGACGTCATCCTGATCGGTGAGATCCGTGACAGGGAGACCATGGAGTATGGCATCCAGTTCGCCGAAACCGGTCACCTTTGCCTCGCAACACTGCATGCCAACAGCGCGAACCAGGCGCTCGATCGCATCATCAACTTTTTCCCCGAGGAACGTCGTCAGCAGTTGCTGATGGATGTTTCTCTCAACGCGAAAGCGTTTGTATCGCAGCGCCTCGTACCGCGTGAAGGTGGAATAGGCCGGATCGCCGCTATGGAAATTATGCTGAACACGCCGCTGATCCAGGATTTGATCTTCAAAGGTGAGGTCGGCCAGATCAAGGAGATCATGGCCAAGTCGACTCGCCTTGGAATGCAGACGTTTGACCAGGCACTGTTCCAGCTCTACGAGGACGCCGCCATCAGTTACGAAGAAGCTATGCGCAACGCTGACTCGAAGAACGAATTACGTCTGCGAATCAAGCTGGAGAGTAAGCGCGATTCATCGATTGCCGACCAGCAATCAGAAAGCCTGCACATAATGGAAGAGGACTCGGCTCAGGTCTTCTGAGTACAAGGGACACCGCATAGATGAACGTCAAACCACTATTCAAGTTGATGGTCGAGAAGAAGGCATCGGACCTTTTCTTTGCGCCTTTCGCGCCGGCAAAGATAAAGATCGAAGGCAAGATCATGCCGGTTAACAAACTTGAGATGACGCCAAAGATGGTCAAGCAGGCAGCGCTTGAGCTCATGACCGAAGAGCAGATGGATGTGTTCACGCGCGAACTCGAGATTGACTTCGCGCTTTCCGAGGAAGGTCTCGGACGTTTTCGTGTCAACGTGTTCCATCAGCGCGGCAACGTTGCAATGGTGTTGCGTTACATCACCAGTGAACTGCCCACGCTTGACGAGCTGGGGATGCCGGCACAACTGAAAGAGCTCGTTATGCTGCGCCGTGGCCTGATTCTCATGGTCGGTGCGACCGGTGCTGGTAAGTCGACGACGCTCGCGGCGATGATAAATTACCGCAACGAGAAGACCTCATCGCATATTCTGACGATTGAGGACCCCATCGAATTTCTGCATCCGAACAAGCAATCGATAATTAACCAGCGTGAAGTTGGCCTCGATACCAAGTCCTACGCAAATGCACTCAAGAGTGCGGTTCGTGCCGCTCCCGACGTAGTTCAGATCGGCGAGATTCGTGACACGGAGTCGATGCGTGCAGCGCTGGACATGGCCGGTACCGGCCATCTCGTTCTTGCAACCGTGCACTCAAATAACGCGGCCGAAACGCTGGATCGAATCATCAATCTATTCCCCCAGGAACAGCATTCGCAGGTGTTCATGGATATAGCGCATTACCTGCGAGCCATTCTTTCACAACGCCTGGTGCGCTCGCGCAACGGCAAACGCGTGGCAGCGGTCGAGCTCATGCTCAACACGCCGCACATCAAGGACCTGATCCTGAAGGGCGATATTTCCGCCGTGAAGGAAGCCCACAAGGAATCGGGCGAGGCGGGTATGCAGAATTTCGACGACGCACTGCTGCAGCTCTACAAAGACGGCACGATTACGCTCGAAGAAGCGATGTCACACGCTGACTCGCGCTCCAACCTCGAGGCCAAGGTCAACTTCGGCGGATAGTCCTGTCCGAATTTGAATTTAGCCGCGAACTCGTCTACAAACCAGGCTGATTCATTCACGGCGCAGGTTCCGCAATCGCAACCCCTGTGTTCCTGAACTTGGGGTTCGATTAATGAGAATTGCTGCGTCTCTGCTCCTGTTTCTTTTCTCTGCGCCGACTATCGCGGGCGTTTCGCCGTGGATCCCATTCGAGAGCGAGCGCGGCCACATTACGATTCCTGTGACGCTGAACGGGGAAGAGTCGCGCGCGATACTCGACTCTGGAGCAGCCGGAAACGCCATCTCGGAGCGTTTCCTGGCAGCGCATGAAGGCGAGTACCAATTTGGCCGCAAGATACGGGTAACCGGGGTACTGGGTGAACGCGATGTCCGCCTTATCGACGGCATCGATGTCGGCATGTTTGGTTCGAATTTCGCGATTGGCGAACTAATGCCGGTGCGCTCGTACGCGTTCGACTTCATCGTTGGTTTACCCTTTTTTGAGAACTACATTCTGCAGATCGATTACCCGAACAGCCGCCTGCGAGTCATCGGGCACGAATCGTTTGATCTCAAACCTCATGCCAACGTCAAGATGAAGCGGATTGGCGGTAGAGGAGCGCCAGTCGTCAAGGTGCGACTCAATGATCAGTGGAGCCCCTGGTTACTTCTGGATACGGGCAGCAACGGTGGCATCTTCATCAAGCGCGGTGATGCCGAACGATTCGACTGGCTGGAGACGTTTGCGACCGTTGAAGGACGTGTACGTGGAGTAAACAAGGTAGGTGGGACCGAACGCCTCAACCTCCCGCTCATGACAATCGGTCCATTCACGCTAGAGAACCCAATCGTGACCGTACAGGCCGAGGGTGAGACGACTAACGTCGGGCGGGAGCTACAAATGCGTCTCGGAACGAGACTGAAGAAAGCAGATTCGGACGGCATACTCGGCTACGACATACTTAAACACTTCATCGTAACGATGGATTTCAAGCGGTCACTCCTGCATCTTGAGCCACCGCCTGAGTAGTCGTTGCTACCAGACGACGGTCGCTGCGTCGAAAACCGGCCCGTCAACGCAGACCCGCTTCATTGCCTCGCCATCCGGCGTGTTGATTTTCACGGCGCAACCGGCGCAGCCGCCGACCGCACAGGCCATGAATTCTTCCAGCGACACCTGGCAGGGCAGTTCATAGCGAGCCGCGAGGTCCGCGACGGCCTTAAGCATGGGGGTCGGGCCGCAGGAGAAGATCTCAACCCTGGCAAGTTCGTTGCCTGTTAAAGAACTTAGCCACTGGTCTGCGAGATCGGTCACGTAGCCACTG
>Ga0265303_10002150_pt1 | contig 12198 bp, 12 predicted proteins | sample Helome_2_FD_192494 | JGI IMG/M metagenome (GOLD analysis project Ga0265303, IMG submission 192494) | Marine sediment microbial communities from subtidal zone of North Sea - Hel_20160317 (Illumina Assembly) | ecosystem: Environmental > Aquatic > Marine > Subtidal zone > Sediment ...
TTTGCGCGAAGACTTAATACCGGTAAGTGGTCAGGCTTTCCGCCTTTTGATCCGGGAACTGGAGGATGTGGAATCAGGTTTCCAGTTGGAGGATCTGATGGTCCTGTTGAAACGATTCCTGCGGAGCATCAAACACATCATCTTCAGTCTCGAACAGCTTGAAAACACTGTGGATTTTGTCACGACCATCGAGCCTCTGCTAAAATCCGCCATTCCCCAGGTCATTAATTACCTTGATGAGCTTGAGCAACGCGGGGTTTTGCGCGTCATCACATCCATGTTGGATGTCCGTGCCAAAATCGCAGCGGCCTATAGTCCCGAGGATATCGATCAAATCGGCGATGGAGCTGTGGTCGCCCTCGGGCTGGCCAAAAAGCTCAGCGATCCGAAGGCAGCTGAATTTCTGGAGAAGTTTGCCGAACTGCCGTCGAAAGTCGACCTGGCCAATGCCAAGCCGGTGGGCCCCTTGGGTATGCTGGGGGCTCTGTCCAGTCAACAGGCCAGAAATGGATTGGGTGTATTAATGGAACTAACCAAAGCCATGGGCGCATTGAAAAATGGCAACGGTTCAGCAGCTTCAGGAGATTCAGAGCCAATTGCCTGATTGAACCGGTGGGAGAATCGTTATGGAAAAACAAATGGTCCAGTGTGAAGATGGCAGGCGCCGACAGGCCCGCATCCATGGGGTTCCCAAACAGGAAGGGGATTTCAGGATCTGGAAGGCCGGCGTACGGTTAAAGGGCAAGCATGTCGCCGGGGAGGCCTGGTACAGTCATAAGACAAAAACCTGGTATTTTTTGACAGATCCCGACGGCAGGCACGCCCATCTGATGGAACGTTTAAATGCACAACTTAAAAATGAATCCATCAAGCAGCTTCAAAATCAGTTGAAGATGCTGGAGTCTCGGCACCTCATTGAACAAAAAAAGATTGCCGAACATCGCGCCGCCAAGCAGGCCGTTGAAGACGAAATAGATGCCGTCCGAGATAAGATTGCCAGGTTGGAAACAGGTGCCCCCCTGGAATCGGATAGATCGCTGGAATATTCACGGAATGTAAAACGACATTAAGTGATATTGGGCGCCGTATAGCCCTGCAACGGTTCAAAACCTGTTGTGATTGGAAAAACCCAGGCAGGCGCAACATGACATCCTGTTGCGCCTGCTTTTATCATGCAAAGACACAGTCGGTCTGCAGACGATCGGCGGCCCGTTCATTTCTTTATCGATCCCGCAAACGTCACGCGAGACTTGGACACAAATTCCAGCGGGTTATAAGACAACTTGGATTTACGAAGGCCTTCGTCGTTTAAATCCTGTTCCCGATTAACCGTCAAAAAATCACTGGCGGAGTGGGCGAGGAACATTTGATTGATCGCCTGGTAAATCCCTTTGTAGCGGGTATCACCTTTTTCAAAATGAATGACGACGCTTTGCGGAGTCAGGGCCTCGGCAACCGTATATGCCGCCATGGCGTTGTCAACCATGATGGCTCCTCCCAACAAGCCGCTTAGCCCTCCCCAGTGTTCGAAGACTCGCAACACCGCCCGATTCTCCGCCGCAAGAACATCAAACGACTCACAGTCGCGCCAGGTGCACCAGTCTTCCTGCATGGCCATGGCCTGGCCGATTAAATGCGGTTCTAACGGCACATAGGTATAGGTGTATTTTTTAACAAACTGGTTTAGAAGATTCTTTTTTTTATGGAAGCGATTACCTTTCAGATTGATCAGATCGCTTACAGCATAAACATAATCCCAGTGGCCCCGCTCTTCCTCAAAAGTTGCCTGGTCTTTAAATTTGGTCTGCCATTGCTCGACCAGTTTATCCGGAACCCGGATAAATACGGTTGGTCCGGGGGGTCCCTCTACCAGCCGTGCGCTCCAATCGATATCGAACCAGGGGCCAACCGGTGCCCAGTATAAAACTTCGGGACGGCTTTGCCGGATCCAGACACAATCATCCTGCCAGGCCCAGCTAAGCCCGTATTCTTCCGCCCAGCCCCAGAGGTTCGAGAAACTATAGTCCGACGCTACCTGGGGACAGCAGGCCAGCAGTTTTAAATAGTCTGCCTGTTTTTCAAGACTCATGGGTTCAAACTGAAGGCTCATATAAGCTCCGTGGCACAGGGTAAAAGGTATCGGGTCTAAAGATGAGGATTCAAGTTTTGTGCATACAAGAATAAAAATGAATATCGAACAAAGAATGTCGAATGTCGAATTGATGTATTCTGTCGATTTTATAAAAAAAACTGAGCGCAGCGAAACCACCCTTCGTAATTCTACGGTTCGCTATTCGATATTCTGCGGTTCGCTTTTTAACCAAGCTCAAACCTTCGAATCATTTAATTCATCCATAATGGCTTTCGCAAACGCCTTGCCCGCCTCGTAGGCTTCATCAAGGTGTTCGGGGAACTTAAGCACATCACCCTCAAAATCAAGGCCCCGGTAGAGAAGGGCCTTCCAGAGTTTCATATCAATCACGTCAAAAAAATATTTGAGGCTGAGAAGAATGCCGTCAAACAGTTTTTTACCTTTAGTCGCCCCCACCGCAATAAAAAGACCCTGCCGCCGGGTGTTGGATTGGCCCTTGCGCGGTTGGTCAATCCAGTATTTTTTCACCCAGAGGGATTGAAACCGATCCATGAGAATTTTGGTGTGGGCACTGACGGTATAAAAAAAGACCGGTGAAGCCAGCATTAAGCCCTGGGATGCCAGGATCTGGTCCCGCGCGGTTTGAAAATCATCCTTTAATCGGCACTCCCCGGCATTTTTGCAACCATAAATTTCGAGGCAGGGTGACATCTTCAAATCCCTTAAAACGATCTCTTCTACCTCGGCCCCACCGTCCCGGGCGCCTTCAACGGCTTTTTTCAGCAGTGTTGCAGTGTTGCCCTTCCGGCGAGGACTGCCATAGACGGCCACAATTTTGATATTCTTTTCTTGTTGTTTTTCCATTGAATAATTAAGAGAGTAAAATTTTAATGTCGAAATAAGTTAAATCCGAAACACGAAGCACGAAATTCGAAACAAATCCGAATATCGAATGATCAAATTCTCCAAACATAGACAGCTAAGCCATGATCCCGTTGCAGTACATCTTGTGAAACTAACTATTTAAAAAAATTGAATTTTTGTCATTTGAAAATTGCTTCGGATTTCGAAATTCGGGTTTCGAATTTTTTGTAACCTGTTATCCAGCAAGAATGGATTTAAATTTCAATAATGAGTCCCACTGGACAATGATCCGATCCAAAAATATCATTGCGAATGAAAGCCTCTTTAATCCAGCCCTTGTCGATAATATCTTTGGTGACAAAAAAATAATCGATCCGCCACCCGACGTTGCGGTCACGGGCCTTGAAGCGGTAAGTCCACCACGAATATTTTACAGTGTCGGGGTGAAAATGGCGGAAGGTGTCAATGTATCCGTTGCCAATGATGCGGTCGAGCCAGTCACGCTCAATCCGCAAAAATCCCGAGGTCTTTTCGTTCGGCTTGGGATTTTTCAGATCGATTTCATTGTGGGCGGTGTTATAATCACCTGTAATGACAAGGCTTTTTCCCCGATCTTTTAATTCATCCGTATAGGCAAAAAAGGCTTCGTAAAAATCCAGTTTGTACTGCAGTCGTGCTTCATTCATCTGCCCGTTGGGGAAATAGACATTAAAAAATACGAAATCATCAAAATCGATTTCCAAAATACGACCTTCGTCATCAAATTTCGGTACACCGATCCCGTATTTCACCTCACTGGGTTTCACCCGCGCATAAGTGCCGACCCCGCTGTACCCTTTTTTAACCGTCGCATGGGACCAGTGGGCGTTATAACCGTCAATCGCTTTCATTTCTGCGGTAAGCTGAGGTTCCTGGAGCTTTGTTTCCTGCAGCGCAAAGATATCCGCGTCCAGTTGTTTAAATAAGTTAAAAAAGTCCTTTTTGACCACTGCCCGCAAACCGTTGACGTTCCAGGAAATCAATTTTATTATCTTTTTTTTCTTAGCCACGACGAGAACCTCTCAGCCCAATTAGTTTTTTATAAAATTGGGATTTCCAATATTATATCTCAACCAGTTTGCGAAGCCGGTCGACCATCTGCCTGGATTGAGCCTTTTCCACCACCCCCAGAACAGAGCGCAGACACTCCCGAATAATTGCGGTTTTGGGCCGGGATGAATCCAGTTGGGCTTCCATGGTCTTTAAATCGGCCATCAATTCGTTCAAGGTATCAAAATCCAAACCGAGGGAGCCGGTCTGGTTTTTCAGATCGAAGACAACCTGATCAACCGCCTGCTGCTCGCCTGAATTCAATACAGGCTCATCACCCAGTTTTGCATATTCGGAATTGCCTGAAGCCAATTGCCCCGTAAGATCCCGGACCCTCGCGGACCCATCGGCACTGATTCCGATTCCGCCCGATAGTGTGCGAATCTCAACGAGTTGGCAGCCGATCAATTCCTGGGCGACTTTGGAAGCAGAATCCCGGTCAAGTTCCAATTGTTCTCCAATATCGTACATGGATACTTGAGTCGCAGGGTCGCCTTTTGTCTGCTCGAAAAGTCGAATTAAAAATTGCTGCGCGGTTTCATCCAGGTCGCTGTCAGTCATGGTATCAGGTTATTCCTTCTATCTGGTTGCTGGATACTGGATACATGATCCTCGATGATAAGGGTGCAGTTTAGCTCGACTGTCATCGAGTATCGAGAATCATTTATACAATATCCAGCATCGAGTGTGGCGAAACGCAAACCAATCTACTCCCCCACGACAGCTTGAATGGCACCCTTGATATCCGGATATTGAAATGAAAATCCGTGACTTAGCAGTTTGTCGGGTACCGTGCGTTGACTGCCCAAAAATAAGTCGCCGAATTCACCCATGAAAAGGCGGATCAAAAACGCCGGTGCCGGCATAAAGGACGGGCGGCTTAAAACCGCACCTAATGTCTGGGCCAGTTGGCGATTGCGAATCGGATTGGGCGCACAAAAATTGAGCGGCCCACTGACCTCAGGGCGCTCAAGTACAAATACAATGGCCGCCAATAGATCATCAAGGTGCAGCCACGGAAACCATTGATTGCCGTCACCCAAGGGGCCGCCGACAAACATTTTAAAAGCAGGTATCAGTTTGGACATGGCACCGCCATTTTTCCCGAGAATAACCCCGAACCGCATGACGGCGACCCGAACCCCTTTGGTGCTTGCCAGCAACGCCTCCTTTTCCCAATCTATCGAAACACCCGCCAGAAAATCACTGCCGGCCCTTTCATCTTCTTTGAGAACATCGTCTCCTCGGCTACCGTAATATCCGGCTCCGGAAGCACTGCACAGGGTAAGATTAGTGCCGGAAGGCAGCGCTTCGACGACATTGCGGGTAGTCAATACGCGGCTGTCATAAATTTTCTTTTTATAATTTTTTGTCCAGCGCTTGAAAATGGTTGCCCCGGCCAGATTCACCACCGCATCAGCATCGACAACTTCTTTTTGCCACGGGCCTTTACAAGTGGTGTCCGCTGCAACAAAGTGATAGTTTTCACGATCCAACCGGTGCCGCGGCTCAGACCGGCCAATGGCCATGACCTGATGCCCTTTGCTAAGCAATAGTGTTGCGAGATTCGACCCGACGAAGCCCGAACCTCCCGTGATGAGAATCTTCATGGGTCATATCCTTTGAAAAGGGTCTATATCCCTTTCTATAGTTTTGCTACACCGCTTTCGCTAATTATTTTTTGAAATGCGGTATTAGGCTATAAGTGGTTGTAGAGAAAACATGGGGCCACCTAAATGATTTTTTGACAACCACTATACCCGCTCATCGTATTTAGCAACAGGTGCTTTGTCAACATATACTGCTGATTGCGTGGATGGGGATTGGAAGCGGCAGGCAACGTCTCTATCTCTCCGTGCGCTAAAGAAAAGAAGCTATCTAAAAATAGTAGCTTGCCCGCCTGGCGGGTCAGATGCAATTTTGAGATGGCTTCTATTTTAAACAATCAGGACAGATCCCGATAAACTCCAATTTGTGTCCGATGATCTTAAAATCAATTGCATTTTTTAAATTATGGTTGACGGCCACATCGAAATCTGCCGGCGTATCAATCAGCCTATCACAGTCAATGCAACGAATGTGATAATGGTTTTCCGCGATTCCATCGAAACGCTTCGAGCTGCAGCCAAGTTCAATCTTCTGGATTTCGCCGCTTTCGGATAGAATTTCAAGGTTGCGATATACCGTCCCAAGGCTGATGCGGGGAAGGTGTTTGCGGACCATCTCATAGACTTCATCCGCACTGGGATGGGTATCCACTTTGCGCAATTCTTCCAGGATAACTTTGCGTTGACGTGTCATCCGCAGTTTTAATTGCTTTTGCAAGCCGGCCTGGCCCTCCCTGAGATTAGAAGCTATCTCGAAATTTGAACCCGCACTACGAGACTCGAAACCCGCACCTCGTAATCCGTAACCCTTACCGCGCAACCCGCAACGCGAAACTCGCACCTCGTATCCCGCAGCCCGCTCCTCTATCTATCATCCATGGACGTGAACTCGCACACGTCGGGACCGCAATAGTCTCCGACGTAATCTGATTCGGGTCGATAAAGCATGGGTTTGGGTGCTGCACCGGCAAATTGCTCCTCAATAACGTGGGCGCACCAGCCTGAAATTCTGGCAATGGCAAACGCCGGCGTAAATAGATCAACCGGAATCCCCAGCGACAGGTAAAGTGAGCCGCTGTAAAAATCCACATTTACGTAGATGTCTCTGTTTTTGCGCTTTCTAAATTCCGCTTTACCTGTTTTTTCAAGTAAGGCGGAAATCTCATACCACCGGGTCTTGCCGATTTTTTCTTCCATGGCCTTGGACATCGCCGCAACAATGTAAGCGCGCGGGTCGTCGGTGTCATAAACGGCATGTCCGAGACCAAAGATCACACGGCCGGCATCAAATTCCTGGTTGACATAGTCTTTGACCGCTTCGGGGGAGCCGATCTTAAACAGCATTTCCATCACCCGTGTGTTGGCCCCGCCATGCAGATCACCGGAGAGAGAACCAACCGCCGCAGAAACCGCCGCATAGATATGCGCCCTGGTTGAAGCCACTTCCCGGGCTGCAAAGGTCGAGGCATTAAAGGAGTGTTCGGCATGCAGCACAAGTGCTTTATCCAGGTACCGGGCCACCTCGTCTTCGGGTATTTCACCGCTGAGCATGTAAAGGAAATTGGCGGCATGATCCAGATCCGGCGAGGGTGCGACCGGCTCTTTGTTGTTGCGAATCCGGTCCCAGGCGGCGATAATGGTCCCGAATTGGGCAATCAGCCTGGTTGCCATGCGCAAGACGGCTTCCCGGGATTGATCCCTTATATCAGGATCATGGTTGGCCAGCATCGGAACAACGGCTTGCAAAACATCCATGGGCAATGCTTCTTTAGGCCGGGTTTTCATTGCCGCGATAACGTCCGGCGGCAGCGCTCTGTCCGCAGCAAGTTGTCGCTTGAACTCTTCAAGTTCGTCCTTGTCCGGCAATTTCTCATAGAGCAATAGGAAAGAAACTTCCTCAAAGCTTGCATTTTCCGCCAGGTCCTGAACCAGATAGCCCCTGTAAATCAATCGGCCGTTGGCACCGTCGACTTCACATATTCTGGTATCTGCGATGACCACACCGCGCAGGCCCGTATTTAAAACAGGTTTACATTCTTCCATTTTGCACCTCTTTGCGTGGTTTAATCGTTGAGAAAATCCATACCTGCTTACAGGTCGATCCACATATCGGACTCATTACCACAATGGGAGCAGGTGGCGGTCCCCTTGACGCTTTTTTCAGGCGGGGGCACCTTGGCGGTTTCAGGCGCCGGCACCGTGTTTTCGTTGGCGTCTGTATCTGGTAATGAACAGGTGACGACCATCTCAGCCTCGTTGCCACAGTTTTCGCATTTGCAAACTTCTTTTTTTACGATTTCACTCATAATAACTCCTATTCTGGTAGCTGAAGTCGAATATTACCGCCCACCACCCCTTTCAAGATTCCGGGTTGACTAAAAATTCATTTTGTCCAGCGGTCGTCGCTCAGGTACATACTCGTGTGGAATTTTCCCCTCATTCCAATCTTTTGAAACATAGAGGTTGCAGTAACAACTGCCATATTCTTCGATATCCGGAACGCTGTAAACACAGGGGCATATGATATCCCGATCAGCATCCCGGTCATCGGCCAGCAGTCTGCAGGGACAGCCCATATAACCACAGCGCCCCTTGTTTACCAGCAAGGCCTCCAGCAGCTCCAGCGAGCGCTCTTTATCCTTGTTGAAGTAATATCCTTTGGCTTCCTGAACTTTTTTCATTCTCTCATATAGCTCTTGTGCATCCATTACATTCCCAATGCCTCCTTGATTTCCTTTTCCTTAAATCCAACGATAACCTTCTCACCGATGATAATCGTCGGGAAAGAACAACGGGGATTAAACTTTTTAACGTCCGCAATGATGGCTTTTCTTTCGTCGCCCTTGAGCATGTCCACATCGACAAATTCATATTTGATGGTACATTCGCCCATAAACTTTTTGGTTGCTTTACAATGACTGCAGGTGCTCAGAGAGAAAATCTTAACATCCGGATGAGAATTTTCTTCAGATTGAGACATAAGGGCTTCCTTTCATAGATTGGAGAGTCAAACCATCGGCATAACGACAGGATCTCTGTCTCCTAAAACCAATTACAAGCCGCTAAAATCATGGGAGTTTACATGATCAGCTACCATAGCAGAAATCGTCTCATATTAACATAGTAATTTTTTAAATATAAATCAGTTGCAGGCTGTATGAATAATCAAGATTCGTACCAACAACCAGTGAAAAAAGCAATAACTAAGAAAAGTGTTTCATCGCTATATTGATACACTTCTGTATCATAAGACAAAATATGCGGACTTTTTGGTGATAAAGAGTTTGGGTTCAACCTTTAATTTATTATAAATTTTATGTAGTTATCAAAAATATTATTGTAATTCCGACAATTTTAGTATACTTAAGAAATCTGGCATGGAATTTGTACGATTAATCGGATACCTGTGCGCTTCTGACTTAACAAGAATTGTTTTAATTTAGTTCTAAATGATAATCATTTCCAATTTTCCATTTTTCAGAACATATTTTTGGAAAACGGTTAACATCAAGCCAGTAAATTCATCATCAAAAATTCCAGGAAGGGAGGCAATAAATGGCTAAAAAAGAAATTATCTCCGGAAAAGAGAAAAAGGAGATCGATATTAAATCTGTAACCACCTGTGAGGCAACCGCCCAGATGCTTGCCAAGGCCCGTAGAGACGGTGTTGAAACCGCTTTTGACCGGGCGGCCAATATGAAGGCTTGCCCCATCGGGAAAGATTCGGCCTGCTGCAAGCACTGCGCCATGGGACCCTGCCGTCTGAACGCTAAAGATCCGTATTCTAAAGTCGGTGTTTGTGGCGCAACCATTGATACCATTATGGCACGCAATTTTGCCCGTATGGTAGCCGCCGGAGGCGCTGCCCATACGGACCACGGCATGGGTATGCTCGATCTTTTCCGTGATGTGCTAAACGGAAAAATTAAGGACTACCGCATTAAAAATCCGCAAAAGTGCATTGAAGTCGCCGCATCCATTGGTATCGAAACCGAGGACCGCGAACTAAAAGATATCGCCATGGATCTATATCACGAGCTCGAACGGACCTATACCCAGGTCGACGGCGAGATTCCCTTTGCCAAACGGGTGCCGGCCAAAACTCTGGAAACCTGGCGCAAACTAGGAATTGTGCCGCGCGGCGCCATGCGTGAAATTATGGAGTTGATGCACCGGAGCCACATGGGGGTGGACCAGCATTATGAAAACATTACCAAGCAATGCAGCCGTACTGCGTTGGCCGATGGTTGGGGCGGCTCCATGGTTGCTACCGAAATTTCCGACATTCTGTTCGGTACTCCCTCACCTGTGGCGGTGGAAGTCAATATGGGGGTCTTGAAAGAAGATCAGGTCAATATTATCATTCACGGACATGAACCCAATCTTTTTGAATCCATGGTGGAATCGGTGAGCGAAAAGACCCTGATCCAGGCCGCCAAAGACGCCGGTGCCAAAGGAATCAACCTGGTGGGCATGTGCTGCTCCGGTCTGGAAATGTTTGTGCGTCATGGGGTTCCCCATGCCGGAAACTTTATGTCAACTGAAGCCGTTCTCGTCACCGGTGCCGTGGATGCCATGGGTGTGGACGTGCAGTGTATCAAACAGGGCCTGGCAAGCGTGGCGGACTGCTACAAAACACCGCTGATTACCACCAATCCGCGCTGTCATATCGAAGGGGCTACCCACGTTGAGTTTCATGAAGATAAACCTAAAGAGTGCACGGATGAAATCGTCATCCAGGCCATCGGTCGTTTTAAAAACCGCTCGATGCCGATCGAAATTCCGCAAATTGTCAACACCGGTGTGCACGGATTTTCCCATGAGTACATCAATTACATGCTTGGCGGAACCTTCCGGGCATCTTACACTCCGTTGAACGACAATGTTATTAACGGCCGGATTCGGGGGGTGGCTGGAGTGGTGGGATGCACCAATCCCAGGGTAAAACAGGACTGGCTGCATGTGGAGCTGGTTAAAGAGCTGATCAAAAATGACGTGCTGGTGCTCCAGACCGGATGTTCGCAGATTGCGCTGGCCAAGGCCGGCCTGACGACCCCTGAAGCCGCGCACCTGGCTGGCCCCGGCTTAAAGGAAGTCTGCGAAACCGTCGGCATGCCGCCGGTTCTGGGCCTGGGTGCTTGCGTGGATAACAGCCGGATTCTGATTGCCGCCTCCGAAATGGTCAAAACCGGCGGCCTGGGAGACAGCATCGCCGATCTGCCGGCGGCGGGCTGTGCACCTGAATATATGAGCGAGAAGGCCATCTGCATCGGTCAGTACTTCGTTGCTTCCGGCGTTTATACCGTATTCGGTGTAACATTTCCCATTGTCGAAGATACCAAATTCCATAAACACCTGTTTGAAGAGCTTGAACAGCAAGGTTTGGGGAAATGGGGCTTTGCCACCGATCCCCATGAGATGGCTCGCATGATGATTGCCCACATCGACAAAAAACGCAAACAGCTGGGAATCGACAAGGCCCGCGAACGTGTCCTGATGGACATGTCCGACCGCCGTGATATGGAAGCGGCTTAAATCAGGCTTTTTCACCATTAAGTTAGATTAAAAAACGCAAGGGGCTCCAATTCGGAGCCCCTTTATTTTGGGCCATAATATCGCGAGAAAATAATCGATACCCAATTCACCCTTTACTTTTGCAGTTGTTTAACTTATTCTAGAAAATTATTTGAAAAAAAATCCCGATTATGGTTGTCTCCAGCGGGAAAGGAGAATCCTTGCATGGATTTTAGTATGTTAAAAAGGCTGCAAATACCAAAGTTGGACTTGCGCAATATTGAATGGCCACGGTTTGATTTCTCAGGAATTCAATGGCCCAAGATGCCGAAACTCAGAATCGGTGATGCCGTTGCCCGACTGCCCATTGTTCAGGGTGGCATGGGGGTTGGCATCTCTCTATCGGGATTGGCTTCCGCCGTGGCCAATGAAGGCGGCATCGGCGTTATCGCCGCCAATTCAATCGGAATGCTGGACCCCGAATATTATGCCAAAAATAAAGATGCCAATGCGATCATCTTGCGAAGGGAAATCCGCAAGGCCCAGGCAAAGACCGCGGGCCTTCTCGGGGTCAATATCATGGTAGCAGTGGATGACTATCCCGATCTTGTCAGGGTCGCCATCGAGGAAAAAATTGATATGATTTTTCTGGGCGCCGGTCTGCCGATCAAGGGAATTCCGGTTGAAGATCTCAGGGCGGCGGGGGTTAAAGTCATTCCGATTATAAGCTCCGCCAGGGCGGCCGGGTTGATATTCAAATCGTGGTCGAAAAAATATAAGGATGTTCCCGATGCGGTGGTGGTCGAGGGACCCAAGGCCGGCGGCCACCTGGGATTTAAAGCGGAACAAATCGATGACCCTGATTTTGCCCTTGAACGAATATTGCCTGAGGTTGTGGCTGAAATCAAGACCTTTGAGGGTCAATACCACCGGACGATTCCGGTAATTGCTGCCGGCGGTGTTTTTAGCGGTGCTGATATCTACGAGGTATTCAAACTGGGTGCCAGCGGTGTGCAGATGGGGACGCGCTTT